>Ga0116229_10015518_pt1 | contig 10364 bp, 5 predicted proteins | sample S1TSphgellanicum_3_FD_87313 | JGI IMG/M metagenome (GOLD analysis project Ga0116229, IMG submission 87313) | Host-associated microbial communities from peat moss isolated from Minnesota, USA - S1T2_Fc - Sphagnum magellanicum MG | ecosystem: Host-associated > Plants > Peat moss > Unclassified...
GTTGCCTGAGACCGAGGAGGGCGACGTCCTCTTGCTCGCGACCGCGGGCGCCTATGGCTATGCGATGGCCTCGCATTACAATCGCCGCTCTCCGGCACGGGAATTCTTGCTATGACTCGGGTGGGCATCATCGGTTGGCGCGGCATGGTGGGGTCGGTGCTGCTCGCTCGCATGCGAGCGGAACGTGACTTCGACCTCATCGAGCCGGTGTTCTTCAGCACCACCCAGGCCGGCGCCCCCGCGCCTGCAATCGGCGCCAACACGGCCGGCGTCGGCACCACAGCGGCCGGGATCTCGAGCGCCGGTGACGCGGTCGTGCGGGATGCACACGACATCGCGGCGCTCGCCGAGCTCCCGATCCTGATCAGCACGCAAGGCGGCGACTACACGCAGGCCGTGCATCCGCGCCTGCGCGCGGCGGGCTGGCGGGGCTATTGGATCGATGCGGCCTCCACGTTGCGCCTCGAAGAGAATGCGGTCATCGTGCTCGATCCCGTGAACCTCGCCGTCATGCGGGTCGCCCGTGACAACGGCGTGCGCGACTTCATCGGCGGCAACTGCACGGTGTCCTTGATGCTCATGGCCGTCGGAGGCCTCATGCGCGCCGGTGTCGTCGAGTGGATCACGGCGATGACCTATCAGTCGGCGTCCGGCGCCGGCGCGCAGCATATGCGCGAACTGCTCGAACAAATGGGCGCCGTGCATCGCGCCGCGGCCGGTGTGTTGCATGATCCCGCGGCCTCGATCCTCGACGTCGATCGCGCCGTCGGCGGCGCGCTCGCCGACCGCGACTTTCCGCGCGAACACTTCGGCGTGCCGCTCGCGGCGAGCTTGATCCCGTGGATCGACAAGGACCTCGGCGGGGGCCAAAGCCGGGAGGAGTGGAAGGCGGGGGTCGAGGCCAACAAGATCCTCGGCACTGAAGCGCAGCCGATCCCGGTCGAGGGCATTTGCGTGCGCGTCGGTGCGATGCGTTGCCACAGTCAGGCTCTCACGATCAAGCTCAAGCGCGATCTGCCCATGGGCGAAATCGAGAAGCTCATCGTCGCGGACAACGACTGGGTGCGCGTCGTGCCGAACGAACGCGAGGCCTCGATCCGCGAACTGTCCCCGGCGGCCGTGAGCGGTCGACTCGAGGTTCCGGTCGGCCGCTTGCGCAAGCTCGCGATGGGTCCGGAGTACCTTTCCGCCTTCACGGTCGGCGATCAGTTGCTCTGGGGGGCCGCCGAGCCGCTGCGCCGGACCTTGAGGTTCTTGCTGGGCTCCTTATAGGCGCGCCGGCAGCGTGCGCCGTGAATCTCGATCGCGTTACTGCATGAGCCCCGCGCGCACGTCGGCGTGCGTGAACATCTGAATCGGCACCGGCTCGGCGCTCCAGATCTCCTTGCAGTATTCGCGAATCGTGCGGTCCGACGAGAATTTTCCCGACCGCGCCGTATTGAGGATCGACATGCGCGTCCAGCGATCCTTGTCGCGATAGGCCGATGCGACGAGCTGCTGGCAATTCACATAGGACTGGAAGTCCGCGAGCAGCATGTACGGATCGTCGTTGAGCAAGCCGTCGATGAGCGGCTTGAAGAGCTCCGTGTCGCCGCGCGAGAAAAAGCCGCTGCGGATGAGGTCGATGACGTCGCGTAGCTGCGGATTCGCCTCATAATAGTCCATGGGCCGGTAGCCCTTGGCCTTCATGGCATAAACCTCCGGCGTACTGAGGCCGAACAGGAAAAAGTTCTCCGCGCCGACCTCCTCGCGGATTTCGATGTTCGCCCCGTCGAGCGTGCCGATCGTGACGGCGCCGTTCATGCAGAACTTCATGCAGCCCGTCCCGGACGCCTCCTTGCCCGCCGTCGAGATCTGTTCGGATAGGTCCGCGGCCGGGTAGATGCGCTGACCATTGGTCACGCTGAAGTTCGGCACGAACACGACCTTGAGCCGCGTGTTCACGTCGGGATCGCGATTGACGACGTCGCCGACCGAGTTGATGAGTTTGATGATGAGTTTCGCCGCGCGGTAGCCCGGTGCGGCTTTACCGCCGAAGATGAACGTGCGCGGCTGCACGTCGAGCTGCGGATTCGATTTCAGTGCATGGTACAGCGCCACGATGTGTAGGACCTGAAGGTGCTGCCGCTTGTATTCGTGAATGCGCTTGACGAGCACGTCGAACAGCGTCTCCGGGTCGATCGCGACGCCGGCCTCGGTGAGCGCGAGCGCCGCGAACTCGCGTTTGTTGTCCTGCTTGATCGCACGCCAGCGGGCGCGAAATTCCGCGTCGTCGGCAAGCGGCTCGAGCCGGCGCAGCTCGGACAAATCCTTGATCCATGCCTCGCCGATGTGCTCCGTGATCAAGCTCGAGAGCTTGGGGTCGGCGAGCAGCATCCAGCGGCGTGGTGTGACGCCGTTCGTCTTGTTGCTGAACTTCTGCGGCCAGAGATCGTAGAAATCGCGCAGCAGATCGGTCTTGAGCAGTTCCGAGTGCAGTTCGGCGACGCCGTTGATCGCATGGCTGCCGACGCAGGCGAGATTCGCCATGCGCACGTAGCGCTCACCGCTCTCGTCGATGAGCGACATGCGCGCGATGCGTCCCTCGTCGCCGAGAAAGCGGATCCGCACCTCCTCGAGGAAGCGCGCGTTGATCTCATAGATGATCTCGAGGTGACGCGGCAGGATGCGCCCGAAAACCGCGAGCGGCCATTTCTCGAGCGCCTCTGGCAACAGCGTATGGTTCGTATAGGCGAAGGTCTTCGATGTGACGGCCCAGGCGTCGGTCCAGGACAGCAAATGCACATCGACGAGCAGACGCATGAGCTCCGCGATCGCGATCGACGGGTGCGTGTCGTTGAGCTGCACGGCAAATTTTTCGTGGAAGCGCTCGACGGAAATCTTCTGCCCCTTGAGGATCCGCAGCATGTCCTGCAGCGAGCAGGACACGAAGAAGAATTGCTGCTCGAGGCGCAGTTCCTTGCCGCGCAGCTGGTCGTCATTCGGATAGAGCACCTTGCTCAGGTTCTCCGACGCGACCTTCTGGTTCACGGCGCCGTAATAGTCGCCGCGGTTGAAGATCTCGAAATCGAACGAGTCGGGCGCCTCGGACTTCCAAAGCCGCAGCGTGTTGGCCGTATTCGTGTGATAGCCGAGTATCGGCGTGTCGTACGGAACACCGTTCACGATGCGCTCCGGTGCCCAGCGCACGCGCTGAACGTGATTCGCGTCGGCGTAGTGTTCGGACGTGCCGCCGAAATAGACGCTGACGGTCCATTCGGGGCGCGCGAGTTCCCAGGGGTTGCCGAAGCTCAGCCACTTGTCGGTTTTCTCCACCTGCCATCCGTCGACGATGACCTGTTGGAAAATCCCGAATTCATAGCGGATTCCGTAGCCCAAGCAGGGCACTTCGAGCGTCGCGAGCGAGTCGATGAAGCAGGCGGCGAGGCGCCCGAGTCCGCCGTTGCCGAGGCCGGGTTCCGCTTCCTGGGCGAGCAGTTCCTCGAAATTCAGGCCGAGCTCGGCGATGCACTCCTTGATGCGATCGAAGATCCCGAGATTGATCAGATTATTGCCGAGGTGCGGACCCATGAGGAATTCCGCCGAGAGGTAGGCGACCGTGCGCGAGCCCAGTTTCGTGTACGAGGCCGCCGTGCTGATCCAGCGCTGCAGCATGCGATCCCGGACCGCGTACGCGAGCGCCATGTAATAGTCCTGTTTGGTCGCGAGGCCCGGAAACTTCCCTTGCATGTAGAAGAGATCGTCGAGAAACGCGGTCTTGAGCGCTTCCTTGCCGAGCGCCGTGCGTTCGTCCTCGAGCTGCATGATCGGATCATTGGCCGGTTGCGTGCTCATGTTCGCGTCGCCATGTTGGTTCCTCGTTCAGAGGCCCGAGAGCGTAGCACTTGCCGGCGTCTGCGGGTGAGCCACCGCCCTGCGGCCGCGCGTCACGATCAGGGGGTTTCGTCGACGCTCACGAGGCTCGCACCAAACGCGTTGGAGCAGCGCTGCGCGACGCCGAGATCACGGTTTGCGCCGTTTGCGCGGCAGTCCGCTGAGCCGACGGTGGCCGACAGCGTCGCGAGACGGCCGACCAAGGCCATGGCCTGCGGGCTCGCATTGAATTTTTCGAACGGGCCGGCATCGCTGACGTAAGCGCCCGGCAGCGCGAACGCGGAGAAATCCCGCGGCGTCGCGGTGACCAGCACGAGCAGCCGATCCGTGCCGGCGGGCCCGAGCGCCGTGACGGACCAGGTCTCGCGCGGCAGCACGAGATCCTCGCCGGCCTTGATCGTGTTGGCGCCGTCGAGCTTGTTCGGAAACAGCAGATAGAAACTGCCGTCCTGCGTGCCGCGATAAAACACATAGACGAAGCCGTCGCGCCCGGACCGCACGCTCATCGCGAGATTCGTCCCGATCTTGAGCGTGGGCTCGGCGAGGGTCGTTTGCACGTCCCAGCGATCGTCGCGGCCGCGATAGATGTCCTCGAGCGTCGCATTGCTGTCGACCGGGGCGGAGGGTTCCGGGCCGTTCGGCCCATCGAACGCGGGGACCAGCCCCGAGTTGCCGGCCAAGGTCGGATGCTGGCGCGCCGAATCCTCCTGGGTCTTGTCGAGACGCTTTTGCACGCAGGCCGTGAGTTCCTGCATCGAAACGGCGCCGCTATGGTCCGTGTCCTCGGCTGCGCCGTCCAGGCATTCAGAGAAGTTATAGGTCAGCGCGCCACCCTTGCTCGTATCCCAGGCGACTTCGTTGTTGCGCGCCGCGGCGAGCACGACGAGGTTGTTGTCGGTCGTGCCGAGGTCGATGCCGCGCGAGTCCGCGAAACTGCCGAGATTGACGGCGATCGCGCATTGCGGACTCGAGGCCTCGCGGCTGAACTTCGAGCGTAGCGTACCCTGCGAGGGATCGAGTGACCGCGCGCTGACCGCGGTGGCGACGCCTCCGGAGTGACACGAGTCGAGCATCACGATCGTCTTGTCGGTCTTGGTGCTGAGCGGCTTGAGCATCGCCGCAAATTCCGCGTTGGTCACGACGTGCATGTCCTGCATGACGATACTCTCGGTGCATTGACCCGTTGCCTTGTTGAAAAAGCGCGCGCCATGACCCGAGAAGTACACGTACAGACGGTCGCCGGGCTGCAACCTCCGATCCATGTCCGCGAGCGCCGCGCGCAGCCCCTCGCGCGTGACCTGCCGCTCAGAGAGCTCCACGATGTTCTCCGGCGGTACGCCGAAGCGACGCGCCAGATCGATGCCGAGCTTGCGGTCCGTGAGCACGCCCGGGAGCGGGCTGCGCTGGTATTCGGAGACCGTGATGATCAAGGCGTGGTTCGAGGGCAGTTCGGGTGCGCGGATGCCGGTCGTGACGATTTGATTGTTGTCGGCAGCCTCTCGCCCGCTGCGCAGCCGCGCGAGCGCGGACTGCGGCGCAGGCGGCGCGGCCGCCGCACCGGTAGCACCGGCAGCACCGGCAGCGCCCGCAGCATCGGGCGGCGGCGTCACTGGCGCTGGCTTCGACGGTGAGGCCGGACCGGGCGGTGCGAGCGGCGTGACCGGCGCCGCCCGCGAGGGAGCCGGGGACTGCGCGAGCACCTGCGCCTGCGTCGAGTCGGGCCGCGCGAAGACGAGCGCGCCAAGCATCGCCAGCAGCACTCGGAGGTCGATGTGGTCGTTCATGGGGGCTCCCGGGAGGCCGTCGCAATGGCTTCGGCCAACGCATGCGAGTTGCCGCGCGTGTCGACGTCGATCCAGCGCAGCGGAATCTCAAGGTCGGTGGGGGCGGTCGCCGTGTCGGCGAACGCCCAGCGCCAGAGCACCCAGCCTTGGCGCATCCAGCCCTGGCCGAGCCCCGTATCTTCGGGCTCCCAGAGCTTGATCTGGGATCCGGGCGCCGCGACCAGGCGCAACAGGGTCTGCCGTTCCTGACTGGGGGGCAGCCACGCGATCTGCAGTTGTCCCGTCGAGACTTCGCGCGCCGTCGCCGCATAGGCGCCGCTACCGGCGATGAAACTGCGCAAATTCGCGTCGAACAATTTGCCGATCGTGAAATACACGAGCACGAGTGCGGCCGGGACGCCCAAGTCGACCAACAGCCCGCTCATGCTCATCGAGAGCAGTGAAATCAGCACCAGCACGATCGGTATGAAGAAGAAATACTTCGCCACCGCGAGCGCGCGGCTCGTGCGTGCGAACAGGTGTGCCGAGGCACCGAGCGTCAACAATTCGAATCCCCAGATCCACGCGGGAGTCAGTGGCCGCAGGTACGCGTCGTTCTTGGTGTTGTCGAGCGCGGTTGCGAGGACATAGATGCCCGGATGCCGACCATCGACGGGCGTCGCTTCGACGTCGTTGAGACTCGGCGCGGTCGCGCCGACGAGGACGATCTTGTCCTTGAACTGCGCAAAAAAGCCGCCATCGGTCGCGGCGAGCGCCGCGACGGCCGCGGCGAACGGAATCGTATGGTAGGGCGCCGTGCCGCGAGGCCAATTGAGGATACTGCGATCCTCGTGCGGCACGGGCCATTGCAGGATCTGAGCCATGCGGTAGGGCAGCGACGGGATCCGGTAACCGGAGAAGCTCTCATAGTTCGGATACCACCGGACGACATTGTCGTCGTCCGGATAGATGTTGTTCGTGCCGATGCGTGTACTGTCTTCGATGCTCTTGAAGTACGGCGGCACGAGCGCAATCGTGCGCGCACCATCGCGACCGCCGGCATCGGTCTCCGGCTGCACGAAGCTCAGCATGGACACGGCGATCTCGCTGCGCCGATCATCATTCGGATTGAGGCGCACGACCGGATAGAACGACCGCCGGCTCGCGGCGACATAGCGGTCGAAGTTGGCCTCGCTGACGGGATTCGCGACGTCGGGATCCGCGAACAAAATGTCGAACACGAGGGCGCGCGCTCCGGCCTCCTCGACGCGCGCGCCGACTTCGCCGAGCAGTTCCCGAGGCCAGGGCCAGCGCCCGTATTTCGGCGCCAACTGCGCGAGGCTCGCTTCGTCGATGTCGAGCACGACGATGGCCGGATCCGGGTGATAGGCGATGGGCCGATGACGCATGAGCCAATCGAAACTATCCTGCGAAAACTGGCGGTTGAACGGATGCACGAACTGATCCCAGGCACCCGCGACCGCGAGCATCACGGCCAGCCACCAATAAAATCGCGTCCCGATGCGCAGCAGCAAGCGCCCGAACGCATCGCGCCATGCGGGACGTCGCGCAAACAACCACGCGAGCGGATTCAGCAGCCAATCAAGCGTGTCCATGGGGCCTCGAGGGGACGCTCCTCATGTACCGCAGGTACTTCCGCTAGCGCCTGGATACGTGTTCACGCCAATTTGCCGGACGCTGATCGCGCTCCGGGTGCCGGCAAGACCGGCGGCCAGCGCGTCGGCGCGGGCGCTGTCGATTCGGAACGGCTCGACGCCGGTCAATTCCGTGAAGAACGCGGGTTGCTCGGCGAAAGCCAGCACGGTCACGAGGTCGGTGCCGAACGGCGCGGTCACGACGATGTGTTGCTTCGGATCGCTGCCCGGAATCGCGTGCGCGATGCCGGCCGCGACGCTTTGCCGTTCCCCGGCGCGCGTCGGATAGAGCACGGTCAAGCGACCCTGGCTGTCCAAATCGAGCAGCATCACGTACGCGGGCTCGTCCACGTGCAATTCGAACACGAAGGATTCGCAGGCGACATACGTATTGCCGCGGCTCGCGGGATCCGTCTCGGCGCGCAACCCGAGCGGGTCGTCATCAGTGCGCGGTAAGGTGCGCGTGAGCCATGCCTGGGCCGCGATCCGCTCGACGAGCGTGGGATCGTCGGCGACCGTCGTCGCAATCGGATCGCCGGCCGGTCCCGTCAGCATCGCCTTCTTACCGTCCTGGATCAAAACGAGATCGGCACCCTGCGCGACGAGTGCGACGCCGGCGATTGCGGCGATCTGCCGGCGTAGTGCGGCCGAGACCCCTTCGGCGCGCACGTGCAAGACCGGGGTCGCTGGCGTCGCCACGCTCGTGGTCGCAGTCGCGAGCACTGGCGCGGGCGCGGCGCTCGGCAGACCCATGCCGAGAAACGGACCCGAGCCGACGTTCTCGGGATCCTCGGCGATTCCGGGCAACAGTTGTGGATGCTGCGCAAAATGGCGGTGCTCGAGAAACGCGTTGAGTGCGTCGCGCCCTTGGGCGTAGTTGAACGTGCCGCTCACCAATTGTCCGTCGAGCAGGCGCAGGAACGCGTCCGTGAAGGCGCCATGATATTTGCCGTCCAAGGTCGGTGCCGTCGCGAGCGCCTGCGAAGTCGAGATGTCGGCGCCGGTTTCGCTGTCGCTCGCGCCCGATAAGAGGATCACGTGCTGATACGGATACGGCGGCGGAGCCGGGCGGCTGCCGACGGCCGCCGAGGTCGGCGCAATGCCTAGATCGCGCATCGGCAAGTTTAGGTAACGCGATACGCTGTGAGTTTGCCCGAACGCGCGGACCACCTGGCCCGAATAACAACTGTCGGACACGACGACGACGCGACGACCCCCGGCGTCGAGCGCCTTGAGGCGCGGTACGAGATCCCGCCGCCCGATGATCAGCGTGCGTTTCGCGGCGGCTAGGGAACTGAAATCCAGATCGTAGGGCACCCAGGCCCCGGTTGCGTAGGGTAGGTCGAAGCTGTTGTTGTCCGCATTCGCACTCGTGCCGTGACCGCTGAAATAAAGCAGCACGGTGTCGCCGGGGGCGCTGCGCTGCTCGAGCGCGGAAATCTCGGCCAGGATGCGATCGCGCGTCGCCTGTCGGTCGCGCAACGCGACGAGGTCCTTGGGGTCGAATCCCCAGTGCGCCGTCAGCGCCTGCTGCATCGAGTCGATATCGGTCGCCGTGCCGAGCAGCTGTTGCGACTCGAGGCGTGGATCGGCGAACTGGCCGACGGCGATCAACAGCGCGACGTTCTTGGCGTCCGCGACCGCGCTCCAAGAAAAACACAGCACGACGGCGGCGAGCTGCAACGACCGCACCCAATGATCCGCCCTGGCACGCGGCGCGCGCATCGACACATCCCCATGCATCGACCGATTGTACACTGGCAATCCGCGCACTGGCGATCCGCGAGCTAATCGCGGAAACTTGCGGTACAGTGGAAAAAAGCGCCACGCGATGCGCGCGAGGGATGAAGCGGGTAATGGGTCAAAAGAGCATCCGAGTTGCGGACGCGCTCGCCGTGCTGCTGCTCGTCGCAGCTGCATCGGTCGCGACGAGCGCGGTCGCTCAATCGGTCGAACTGCTCGCCGCCTATCAGAATTTCGAGTCCGCGAAGGCGGCTGGACGCGTGCCGGACGCACTCAAATTCGGCGACGAAGCCATCAAGATCACGGCGGCCGAGCACGGCGATCCGCAAAATCTGATCGAACTGCTGCGCAACGTCGGCGACTTCGCGGCGGCCGGCGGCGCGGACGCCGCCGCGTCGGCTTACTACGAGCGGGCCCTCAAGCTCGACGAGACCGCGCTCGGGCCCGACCACCCCGATCTCGTGCGGCTGCTCGACGATCTCGCCGATTTGCGCGTCCGACAAGGCCGTTTGCCGGAAGCGGCGGCGTTTCTGACCCGCGTGCTCGGCATCCAACGCGCCGCCTACGGCGAACGGCATCCGAATGTGCAGGCCACGCTGCACCGGCTGCGCGCGCTCTACGCCGACTTGAACGATGCCGCTGCGGTGGCGCGCATCGACGCCGAACTGCAAGCACCGAGCGCTGCCCATGAGCGTGCTCTGGCACCGATCCCGGACAAGACGCGTCGTTACAACGCCGCCGCAGGTTTCGCGACGGTGCGGGTTTTCTACGGCACGAATCGCGCCACTTCCGGCGACAGCACGCCCGCGCTCTACTACGGGGGCGGACGCGGCGATCTGCAGTATGGCTATTGCGACGTCACGATACCTGCGAGCCACAAGTCCGCGGAACTCGAGACGGAACCCGGCTGGGCCGAGTTCACGATCGGCACCGATGAGACGACGCTGCGCAAGCGCTACGTGCTGCTCGATAAACTCGTCCCGCTCGACCAGGCCGCGTTCGCGGCGGCGCTGCACGAGCAGGTCAAGACCGCGCGCTCCAAGGACGTCTTCATTTTCATCCATGGGTTCAACAATACCTTCGAGGATGCGGCGCGCCGCACGGCGCAACTCGCCTACGATCTGGATTTCGACGGCACGCCGATGATGTATAGCTGGCCCTCGCAGGGAAGCATGACCGCGTATACGGTGGACGAAGCGGCCGTCAACGTGAGCGGCCGTAAGATGGCGGATTTCCTCGACACGATCATCACGCAGTCGGGTGCCGAACGCATTCACCTCATCGCGCACAGCATGGGTAACCGCGCCCTGATCGAGGCGCTGCAGACTTA
>Ga0116229_10015520_pt1 | contig 10363 bp, 5 predicted proteins | sample S1TSphgellanicum_3_FD_87313 | JGI IMG/M metagenome (GOLD analysis project Ga0116229, IMG submission 87313) | Host-associated microbial communities from peat moss isolated from Minnesota, USA - S1T2_Fc - Sphagnum magellanicum MG | ecosystem: Host-associated > Plants > Peat moss > Unclassified...
CGTCGGGGCTCAGCGCCACGCCCCGATAGTCGCCCGGTATGGTGGCGACCTTGGTGTGGGTGGGGACATTCCAGATTTCCACCCCACCCTGCGCCGGCACCCAGGGCAAGGGCTGGCCCCGGGCCACCGCCAGGCGCGCGCCGTCGCGCGAGAGCGAGATCTGGTAGCCCGGGGTGCTCCAGCGCACCGCCCCGGTGGCGACGTCGACCTCCTGCACGAGATCGTCGCTGCCGCTGTGCCGGCTGCCCACGAACGCCGTGCGCCCGTCGGGGCTGTAAAGCAGGGCCCAGCCGCCACCGGGACCCATCGCCTTGGGCGGCAGCGCCGGGCGGGAGAGCTCGATCCGGTTGGCCGTGCGGTCGGCGCTGTTGCTCGCCAGCCAGCGGCCGTCGGCCGAGAACGCCACCTGCTGGATGGCGCCGTCGTGCGGGCGCAGGGTCGCCAGCGCCTGGGGCGCGGTCTGGGCCCACAGCAGCCGCCATTCGAAGCCGGGCACGAAGTCCGGGAGCGACGGCGGGGCGACGGCGGCGAGATACTTGCGCGCCAGCGGGAAGTCGCCCTCGCCGGCGGCGAGCGAGGCCGCCTCCACCCCGTTGACGTAGCTGGCGAGCTTCAGCCGCGCGCGCTCGTGGAAGTTGTGCTCGGCCTGCCAGACCACCCCGGCGGCGCCGCCGAAGAGGAGCAGGGCCAGGGCCAGGAGCGCCGAGGCCAGGGTGCGGTTGCGCCGCGACCAGCGCCACAGGTGGCCCCAGACCCCCACTGGCCGCGCCCGCACCGGCTGGCCGCGTTCAAAGCGCAGCAGGTCATCGGCCAGCGCCGCGGCCGAGGGGTAGCGGCGCGCCGGATCCTTCTCCAGGCACTTGAGGCAGATGGTCTCCAGGTCGCGCGGCACCGCCGGATGCAGCAGGTGCGGGGGCACCACCGCCGCCTCGCACACCTGCACCAGCACCTCCTCCACCGACAGGCCCTGGTGGGGCGGCCGGCCGGCCAACAGGTGGTACAGCACCGCGCCAAGCGCGTAGATGTCGGCGGCCGGGCCGACCCCCTCCGGCGTGCCCTTGACCTGCTCGGGCGCCATGTACGGCGGCGAACCCATCGCGCTCAGGTTGGTGGTCGCCTCCGGCCCCTCGAGCCAGACCCGGGCGAGCCCGAAGTCGGCCACCCGCGGCTCGTCGTGGGCGTCGATGAGGATGTTGGAGGGCTTGAGGTCGCGGTGGAGGATCTGGTGGTCGTGCGCGTCCTGCACCGCCAGCGCGGCGCGGCGGACATAGGAGGCCGCCCGCAGGCCGGCGATCGGGCCGTCCCGCACCAGCGAGGCGAGGGTCCGCCCCTCGATCAGCTCCATGGTGAAGAAGCTCACCCCCTCGACTTCGCCGGCCTCGTACACCGCCACCACCCCGGGGTGGCGGAGCCGGGCCGCCACCCGGATCTCGCGGGCGAAGCGCGCCGTCACGTCGGGCGCGGCGAAGGGGCCGCCGAGGAGCATCTTGAGCGCCACGGTGCGCTCCAGCTTGGCGTGCCAGGCCCGGTACACGACGCCCGCGCCGCCGCGGCCGATTTCCTCCAGCAGCTGGTAGTCGCCGAAGCGGCGCGCCTCCGCCGGCGTCTCGGCCGTGCCGGCCCGGATGACCCGCTCCATCAGGCAGGCCGGGCACAGCAGCCCCAGCCCGGTCTCCTGGAGGGCGGCCCCGCAGCTGGCGCACCGGGGCTCGGATGCCGGATCGTGGACAGACTCGGGCATAGCAGGACCCTAAGGATTGGGCGGCCCTGATTGCATCAAACGCGGCGATTCAGCGGCCCGGGCGCAGGGCCACCATCAGTTCCTGGACCTCGTCGTCGATCTGGCGGGTGCTGGACAGCGTTTCCGCGACCTCGGAGCGCACCTGCTCCCGCAGGCGCAGGCGGAGCCGGTGCACCGCCATGGCGACGGCGGCGCGGCTGATCCCCAGCGTCTGGGCGGCGTGCTCGTAGGCGCCGGCCTCGGGGTCGGCGGCCAGGAAGCCCGACACCTGGCTGAAGAGCCGCTCGCGGCCCGACGCCCGGGCCTCCTGCTGCAGCCGCTGGATGGCGCGTTCGATCACGGTGAGCGCCCAGCGCCGGTCGAAGGCGCGCTCGGGGGTGTCGTCGGCGGACGGCGGCTCGGGGAGGTTGGCCTCGCTGAGCGACAAGGGCGCCTCGCCGCCGCCGCGCTTGAGCGCGGAGCGCCGCTCGTACTCGACGGCGAGGAAGCGCTTCACCGCCACGAGCAGGAAGGCCCGGAAGCGCGAGCCCTCGCGGGTGAGGCCGGCGAGCCATTCGTGGCGCAGGAGCCGGGAGAAGAATTCCTGGGTCAGGTCCTTGGCCTCCTCCACGCTGGCGCCGCGGCGGCGGATGTAGGCGTAGACGGGGCCCCAGTAGGCGGCGCAGAGGGCGGCCAGGGCCTTCCGTTTCGCCTCGTCATCCCGGCCGCCGGCCGCGAACACGAGGGTCCACTGGGTGGTAACGAAGAGATCCGGACCCGGGGATGCCATGGCCGGGGGCCTAAGCCGGAGCCGAGCTCATGGGAGGATCAGCGGGCGCAGCGCGTGGCCCCAGACGGTGTAGCCGGCCTCGCCGGGATGCAGGAAGTCGCCCATGGTGTCCCGGGTGATGCTGCCATCCGGCTGCAAGAGCAACGGCCCAATATCGAGGAAGGTCAGGTGCGCCGCGGCGGCGCGGCGGGCCAGCAGGACGTTCACCTCCGCCACCTTGGCGCGGAGCGGATCGGCCGGCCGCTCGCCGCGGGGGAAGATCGCCATCAGGATGATGCCGGCGCGCGGGGCCTGGGCCCGCAGGCGGGCGAGGATGAGGCCGATGCCCTCGTCGATCTCGGCCGCGGTGTTGGCCGGCGCGTGCACGGTGCGCACCAGGTTATTGGTGCCGATGTTGATCACGAACCAGCGCGGGTGCAGGCCCGCGACCTCGCCGTGGTCGAGGCGCCAGAGCACGTTCTGCACCCGGTCGAAACCGAAGCCCAGGTTCAGCACCCGCTCGCCCGCGAACGTGCGGGCGAAGGCCTGCGGCCCGTTCGGCGGGCGGCCGGCCCAGGTCGGGCTGCCGCCCCACAAGTGCGTGATTGAGTCCCCAATTAGGACGATGGTCGGATCGGCGGCGTCCTTGGTCGCGAGGATGGCCCGGTGGCGCTCCCACCAGTCATAGAAGTCGGGCTCCAGCCTGGGCACCGGCAGGGCGGCGGTGTTGCCGGGATCCGGCAGCGTCAGCGCCGGGAGCGCCGCCCGCAGGGCAAGGCCCGCGAAAAGCGGCAAAAGCCGGCGGAAGACGGTCGCCATACGAGGGAACAACCCATCCACCCTGCCCCGCGCCCGGTCGCGACTCAACCCGGATTCGGGCGCGAGCGGGTAATTCAGCGTGAAACTTGCGGTGCGGGCCTTAACCCCCTTCCGTAGCAGCGGAAGCATCCCTATGGCCCTACACGTCGCTCTTCATCACCGCACCGCCTACCGTTACGACCGCCCAGTGACCCTTGGGCCCCAGACCGTGCGACTGAAGCCAGCCCCCCATTGTCGGACCCCGATCCTCAGCTATTCGCTGACGGTGGAGCCGGCCGAGCACTTCATCAACTGGCAGCAGGATCCGCAGGGCAACTACAGCGCCCGCCTGGTCTTTCCCAAGCCCACCCGCGAATTCACCGTCGTGGTCGACCTGGTGGCCGAGATGACGGTGTTCAACCCGTTCGACTTCTTCCTCGACCCGGCGGCCGAGAAGATCCCCTTCGCCTATGAGCCGCGCCTCGCCGCCGAGCTCCAGCCCTTCCTGCGCCAGGACCCGGCCACGCCGGCCTTCGCCGCGCTGCTCGCGAGCATCGACCGGACGCCCCGCGCCGCCATCGACTTCCTGGTCGGCCTCAACATGCGGGTCAACGCCGCCGTCCGCTACATCGTGCGGCTGGAGCCCGGGGTCCAGACCCCGGAGCAGACCCTCACCCTGGGCAGCGGCTCCTGCCGCGACTCGGCCTGGCTGCTGGTCCAGCTGCTGCGCCACCTCGGCCTGGCCGCCCGCTTTGTCTCCGGCTACCTCATCCAGCTCCGACCCGATGTGAAGCCGGTCAACGGCCCCGCCGGCGCCACCCAGGACTTCACCGACCTCCATGCCTGGTGCGAGGTCTATCTGCCCGGTGCGGGCTGGATCGGCCTCGACGCCACCTCCGGCCTGCTCGCCGGCGAGGGCCACCTGCCGCTGGCCTGCACGCCCGAGCCCTCGAGCGCCGCGCCGATCACGGGGGCGGTCGAAAAGTGCGAGACCCAGTTCGAGTTTGCGATGTCGGTCCGGCGCATCCTCGAGACGCCGCGCGTCACCCTGCCCTATGCCGACGAGACCTGGGCGGCGATCGACGCCGTCGGCCACCGGGTCGACCGCGCCCTCGACGAGGGCAACGTGCAGCTCACGTTCGGCGGCGAGCCCACCTTCGTCGCCCGCGACGACATGGACGGGGCGGAGTGGAACACGCTCGCCCTGGGGCCCCGCAAGCGCGAGCTGGCGCAGCAGCTGTTCCTGCGCACCTTCGAGCGGTACGGGAAGGGCGGCTTTGTCCACTACGGCCAGGGGAAGTGGTACCCGGGCGAGCCCCTGCCCCGCTGGGTGCTGGCCTGCTACTGGCGCAAGGACGGCCAGCCGCTGTGGACGCATCCGCGGCTCTTCGCCGACCCGACCGTCAAGGGCTCCGGCGGGATCGCCGACGCCCGGCGCTTCGCCGCCACCCTGGCGGCCAGCCTCCAGCTGCCGGAGGAGAATCTCGTGGCCGGGTACGAGGACACGCTGTACCAGACGTGGCGCGAAGGCCGGCTGCCAGCCGGTTACGACCCCAGGGAGCTGGGCGAGGTCGACCAGGCGGAGCGCCGGCGCCTCGGGGCCATCCTCGAAGGCGGGCTCAACAAGCCGGTCGGCTATGCCCTGCCCATCCGGCGCATGCACGGCACCTGGCAGACCTCGCCGTGGTATTTCGTGGCCGGACGGATGTTCCTGGTGCCCGGCGACTCGCCCATGGGCCTGCGGCTACCCCTCTCCCTGCAGCCGTGGCGGAAACCCGGAGCCATCGGGCCGGCCCAGGACAACGAGGTCCGGATCGCGCTGTGCGTCGAGCCGCGCGGCGGCCACGTGGTCGTGTTCCTGCCCCCGGCGGAGTCCTCGGCCGACTATCAGGCCCTGCTCGGCGCGGTCGAGGCCACGGCGGTCGCCCTCGACCTGCCCGTGATCCTAGAGGGCTACCCGCCGCCCTTCGACCCGGCGATCGACAACATCAAGATCACCCCCGATCCCGGCGTGATCGAGGTGAACATCAACCCTTCCGCCAACTGGCCCGAATTGGCGCAGAAGACCGAGTGGCTCTACGCCGCGGCCCACGACTGCGGGCTGGGGGCCGAGAAGTTCCTGGTCGACGGGCGCCACGCCGGCACCGGCGGCGGCAACCACCTGGTGCTCGGGGGCCCGAGCCCGGAGGAGAGCCCGCTGCTGCGCCGACCCCACCTGCTCAAGAGCCTGGTGGCCTACTGGCACCAGCACCCGGCCCTCAGCTACGTCTTCAGCGGCCTCTTCATCGGGCCCACCAGCCAGAGCCCGCGGATCGACGAGGCGCGCAACGACAGCATCTATGAGCTCGAGATCGCCTTCCTCGAGCTGGACCGCAAGCTGGCCGGCTCCGGGGACGGGCTCGGCTACTGCCCTCCCTGGCTGGTCGACCGGATCTTCCGCAACCTGCTGATCGACGTCACCGGCAACACCCACCGGGCGGAATTCTGCATCGACAAGCTCTACTCGCCGGACAGCGCCACCGGCCGCCTCGGCCTGCTGGAGTTCCGCGCGCTCGAGATGCCGCCGCACCCGCGCATGAGCCTGGTCCAGCAGCTGCTGATCCGCGCCCTGGTCGCGCGGTTCTGGGACCACCCCTTCTCGCCCCGCCAGCTGGCGCGCTGGGGCACCGAGCTGCACGACCGCTTCATGCTGCCCCACTTCCTCCAGGCCGACCTGGCGGACGTGGTCGGCGACCTGCAGCACTGGGGCTTCGCCTTCGACCCCGCCTGGTTCGCCCCCCACCTCGAGTTCCGCTTCCCCACCCTCGGCCGGCTGCGCTGCCGCGAGATCGAGCTCGAGCTGCGGCAGGCGCTCGAGCCCTGGCACGTGATGGGCGAGGAGAACGTCGGCGGCACCGTGCGCTTTGTCGACTCCTCGGTCGAGCGCCTTCAGGTCCGGATTTCCGGGCTGGCGCCCGAGCGCTACCTGCTGGCCTGCAACGGCATCCAGATACCGCTGCACCCGACGGGCGCCGCCGGCGAATACGTGGCCGGCGTCCGCTACCGCGCCTGGCAGCCGCCCTCCGCCCTCCACCCCACCATCGGGGTCGACACCCCCCTGGTCTTCGACCTGGTGGACACCTGGAATGGCCGCGCCATCGGCGGCTGCACCTACCACGTCGCCCATCCCGGCGGCCGCAACTTCGTCAAGATGCCGGTGAACGCCTATGAGGCGGAGAGCCGCCGCCTGGCCCGGTTCTCGGCCAGCGGGCACACCCCGGGCCCGCTGCGCCCGGTGGCGGCGGGGGCGGGCGCGCCGGAATTCCAGTTCACGGTCGACCTGCGGCTGGCCCCGAAGACCATCGCCGCCACCGCCTAGACCCCGCCCGTCCGCGGCCCCACCCCATGTCCGCCGACCCGCTGCCCGGCTACGCCGGCCTCCCCGGCCGCCATGACGAATGCCGCGCCGCGGACGGCAGCCTCCGGCCGGCCTGGGCCCGTTTTCTGCGCGGTCTGGGCCGGGATGCGGAGGCGACCCTGCGGACGGCCGCCGAGGCCGGGGCGCGCGCCATCCTCGAGGATGACGTCAGCATGAATGTCTACGCCGGCGCCCGCTCGGAGCCCAAGCCCTGGCCCCTGGACGTGCTGCCGCAGCTCATCTCGGCCGAGGACTGGACGCAGCTCAGCGACGGCCTGCGCCAGCGGGCCCGCCTCTACAACACCCTCCTCGCCGACCTTTACGGACCCCAGAAATACCTGCGCAACGGGGTCCTGCCGGCGCGGGTGGCGATGGCCAACCCCCACTTCCTGCGCGCCTGCGCCGGGCTCGGCATCCAAAACGGCGTCTTCCTCCACCACTATGCCGCCGACATCGGCCGCGCGCCCGACGGCCGCTGGTGGGTGCTGCAGGACCGCCTCGATGCGCCCTCGGGTCTCGGCTATTCCCTGCAGAACCGCAACATCGTCAAGTCGGTGCTGCCGCCCGAACTGGTCGGCACGCCCGTCGAGCGCCTCGACCGCTTCTTCCGGGATTTCCGCACCTCGCTGGCGGAAATGGCGCCGTCCTCCGCCTGGGGCGAGGAGCCGCGGGTGGTTTTCCTGACCCCGGGCCCGGCCAACGAGACCTACTTCGAGCACGCCTACCTGGCGCGTCATTTCGGCTATCCCCTGGTGGAGGGCCCCGACCTCACCACCCGCGACCGCCAGGTGTTCCTGCGCACCGTCGGCGGCCTCAAGCGCGTCGACACCATCGTGCGCCGGGTGGACTCCGGCTTCTGCGACCCCCTCGAGCTCAATTCCAGCTCGCTCCTGGGCGTGCCCGGCCTGGTGCACGTGGCCCACGGCGGCCGGGTGGCCCTGGCCAACCAGCTGGGCGGGGCCGCGCTCGAGAGCGCCTGCCTGCTCGCCTTCCTGCGCCCGCTGTGCCGCGCGGTGCTGGGCGAGGACCTCCGCCTGCCCAGCATCGCGACCTGGTGGTGCGGCCAGGAACCGGCCAAGGACTACGTGCTGGAAAATCTCCGCGGCCTGGTGATCAAGCCGGCGTTCCGGGAACGCGGGGCCCTCGCCACCCGCTACTGCCCCCTCCTGTCCGAGCCCGAATTGGAGGCGCTGGCCGCCAGCATCGCCGCCCGGCCCGGCGAATACGCGGGCCAGGAGCGCCTGATGCTCGGCACCACCCCCGCCTGGACGGAGCACGGCGTGCGGCCGGTGCCGTTCGTGATGCGGCTCTTCGTGGCCTGGCACGACGGCGACTACCGGGTGATGCCCGGCGGCCTCACCCGCTTCGATCCGACCGGCGCCGACGCCATCGTCTCCCTGCAGAAGGGCAGCGCGACCAAGGACATCTGGGTGCTGGCCCACCATCCGAGCGATGACGCCGCCCAGATGCTGCTGCACGACCCGATCGCCGGCTACCACGCGCCGGAGAGCACGCCGAGCCGCCTGGCCGACAACCTCTACTGGCTCGGCCGCTACCTCGAGCGCACCGCCCACGTGGTCCGGCTGCTCGACCAGCTGGACCCCCTGCTGCGCGACGAGATCGCCGCCCTGGAGCCGGCGGTGGCCCGCGACTCCCTCCACATCCTGCTGGGATGGCGGCCGGAGGACGAGCCCACCATCGGCGAGCTGGCGACCCAGGTGCACTTCCGGGCCGACGATGCCACCCAGCCCGGCAGCCTCGCCGCCAACCTCGCCCAGCTGATCCGGGTGCTCGACCAGGTGAAGGTCAACCTGCCGCCGGAGTTCTGGCGGATCCTGCGCCGGCTGCGCGCCATCGCGGCCTCCGGCCATCCCCACCTTGAGTCGGACCTCGGCCAGCAGCTGGCCACCCTGGAGGCGCTGGGCAACGAAACCCTCGCCCACGACACCGGCTGGCGCTTCCTCAAGCTGGGGCGGCGGATCGAGCGCGCCCGCCAGCTCATCTTCCTGGCCGACGAGCTCCTGCTGCCCGAGCGGCCGGAGGGCCCGGCGCCGCCCGCCAGCGAGTTCCGGCTGCAGACGCTGCTCCATTTCACCGACAGCCTTTTCTCCTACCGCGGCATCTACCACGGCGTCTACCGGCCCGCCTCGATCCTGGCCTGGCTGCTGGCCGCGCCGGAGAACCCGCGCGGCCTGCGCTTCCAGGCGGAGCGCATCGCCGAGCACGTCGGGCACCTGCCGGAGGAGCTGGCGCCCCGCGCCGTCGCCGGCCTGCGGGCCACCGCCCACCGCCTGCTGGGGAGCATCAAGGACCTCAATTTCGCGGCGCTGGCCGGCAACCCCGAGCGGACCCAGGAATTCTTCGACGCCACCGCCGCCGCGCTCAGCGAGCTGAACGACCGCATCACCCTGGTGTACTTCAGCCACTCCAGCTTCCAGGAAACGGTGCACGCCCTCTAGCCGATGCCCCTCCGCCGCTACAGCGTGCTCCACACCACCCGCTACGTGCACCACTCGACCGCGAGCGCGGCCTGGCAGGCGCTGCACCTGCAGCCGCGCCACGAGGCGGCGCAGCACTGCGAGGCCTTCGAGCTGCAGGTCGCTCCCCACCCCACCGACCTCACCTCGCGCATCGACTACTTTGGGAACAAGCAGCACCTCTTCACCCTGCGGGAGCCGCACCAGGAACTGACCATCACCAGCCGGAGCCTGGTCCGGCGCGAGGCCCCGGCCCCGCCGGAGGCGGACGCCACCCCCTTGCTCGGCGCCGTCCCCGAGCGGGTGGACGAGGCCGTGGCCGACGACGACTTCACCCTCGAGCAGTTCCGCCACGCGTCGGCGCTGGTGCCGCTGCTCCCGGAGGCCCGCGCGCTCGGCGCCGAGCTGGCCGGCGAACTCGGCCCGGGCACCCGAGCCCTGACCTGGTTTGCCACCGTCGGGGCGCGCTTCAGCGACGCCTTCCGGTTCGACCGCGAGGCGACCCAGATTTCCACCCCCATGAGCGAGGTGCTGGAACACCGCCGCGGCGTCTGCCAGGACTTCGCGCACCTGTTCCTCAGCTGCCTGCGCCAGCACGGCTTTCCCGCCGCCTATGTGAGCGGCTACCTGCTGACCCGGCCACCCGCGGGCCAGCCCCGCCTGATCGGCGCGGACGCTTCCCATGCCTGGGTCTCGGCGTACTTCCCCGGCGCCGGGTGGGTCGACTACGACCCCACCAACGCCTGCTTTGCGGGCGGCGGCCACATCGTGATCGCGCGCGGCCGGGACTTCTACGACGTGAGCCCGGTCAAGGGTCTCTTCAGCGGCGGCGGCGGCCAGGAACTGGAGACCGGCGTCACCGTGCAGGAGGCGACCTAAGGGGTCGCCGCCAGCTCGGGCGGTCGGCCGGCCGCCGCCGACACCCGGCCCAGTTCCGAGGCCAGCTGCGCGATCACCGGCCCCCACTGCCCGGCGGCGGGCTGGCGGAAGAGCCGCGCCGTCGGGTACCACGGGCTGTCGCTGCGCTCCAGCATCCAGCGCCAGTCCGGCCCTTTCGGCAGGAGCACCCAGACCGGGGCGCCCAGGCCGCCCGCCAGGTGGGCGACGGAGGTGTCGACGGTGATGACCAGGTCGAGCTGTCCGATCGCCGCCGCCGTGGCTGCGTAGTCGGTCAGGTGGGGGGATAGGTCGGTCACGTTTGC
>Ga0116229_10015523_pt1 | contig 10362 bp, 7 predicted proteins | sample S1TSphgellanicum_3_FD_87313 | JGI IMG/M metagenome (GOLD analysis project Ga0116229, IMG submission 87313) | Host-associated microbial communities from peat moss isolated from Minnesota, USA - S1T2_Fc - Sphagnum magellanicum MG | ecosystem: Host-associated > Plants > Peat moss > Unclassified...
ATGTCGACGGTACGACCAACCATCAGACGAACGAGTTCGCCCGGCGTCGCCTCCCGCGGCAGCAGGCTGTGCACGCGCTTGCCGTCGCGCAGAACGGTGATGCGGTCGCCGAGCGCGAAGACCTCGGCCATTCGGTGCGAGATGTAGACGATGGCGACGCCGTCGGCCTTCAGCCGCGCGATCATCGTGAACAGCCGCTCGCTCTCGCGATCGGACAGAGCCGCCGTCGGCTCGTCCATCACCAGGATGCGCGCGTCCTGCGACAGCGCCTTGGCGATCTCCACCTGCTGCTGCTGGGCGACGCCGAGCGTGTGCACCTTGGTGCGCGGATCGATATCGAGGCCGATGCGGGCGAGCACCTCTGCGGCGTCGCGGTACAGACGCGCGCGATCGAGCAGGAATGGCGCGCGCCCGCGCGGCGCGCGCCCAAGATAAATATTCTGCGCGATGTCCAGGTGCGGAACCAGCGAGAATTCCTGGAAGATGACGGCGATCCCCAGCGCGCGCGCGTCCGCCGCGCCCTCTGCTCCCCGCGTGGCATCACCGCCCGTCAGCGCATGACGGGCGTCGGGTGGGTGGGGTGTCGCCTCGGCTCGCCCGTGAGCTCGTCCGACGACCCGTAGAGTGCCTGTCCAGCGAGGTGTTATGCACAGGCCGATGCACGCGATTTTTCGGCGCGGGCGGCAGAGAAAATGCCGCCCGTCGTGGGCTCAAGGAGATCTTTTATGTGAGCTGGTGATGTACACCAGTAAATCACAATCGGCGTAGGTGGGTCACTTTCTTGCTTGGATGATGGCGGCAAGGCCGTCCGGCGTGCCCTGGATCTTGGCGAGGTGCGGAAACAGCGGTCCGCGGTCATAAGCGATATGCAGGGTGGAGAACACGCTGGTGTTCTCCACCAGCAGGTCGATCGGCTGATGGGATTTCTCTGCGTCCGAGAGCGCCGCGTCGAGCACGTCGACGCTGTAGGCCTGCGAGCCAACGGCGATGAGCTGCATGCCCGGGATGAGGCCGGCATCGAAGGCGGGGCTTCCCCAGATCACGTCGCCGATCACGGCCGGTTCCTTGGCCGATTCCTTGTTCTTCACCGTGAAACCCAGCGAGAAGCTGAAGTCCGTGCTTTGCCGGGCCTTCTCCATGGCCTTGTAACTGACCGACGGGGTGTCGTCGTAGGCGAGGGTCCAGCCCGCGCGGCGCAGGCCGTCGAGCGGTGCGCCGAGTTCGTGCGAATCGAGCCGCTGGCGCAGAAAGGCGCTCCAGTCCTCGGGCTGCACCGCCTGGAGCGAGGCGACTAAGTCTTCGAAGCGATACGGCTCGACGCCGATGCTGCCGTTATCGATGCCGAAGAAAGCGCGTGCGAAGTCGTCGAGCGACCGCGTGTGGTGGGACAGCTCGCGGATCCGCGTATCGACGTCGAGCCAGATCAGTTCGCCCTCGGGATAATAATCGACGAGGCGCCGCGAACTCCCCCAGACGCGCGGCGCGTAGTAGCCGCGCTGCGCCGCATCGGCCGTATCCTGCAGGGAGCGCCAGGTTCTGCCCGGGCGGTGATCCATCTGGGCCGCCGTGATCGCGAGCTGCTCGCGATATTGCTCCGGGGTCCAAAGACCCGAGCGCGCCGTGAGCACGTTGCCGAGATATTGTGTCAGGCCCTCGTAGACCCACAGCAGTTCGCCCTCCATCGGCACGCTGTAGTCGGGCGTCGCCAGTCCGGCGGGGCGGCGAAACTTGCCGTTCCACGAATGCACGTACTCGTGCGGCAGCAAACCGGCACCGAACAGAAAGATCGCCGGATCGGTGAAGAAGTCCGCATTGATGCGATCGTCGCTCGATTGATGATGCTCGAGACCGAAACGTCCGGTATTGTCGGAGACGGCGAGCAGGAAGTCGTAATGCGCGTAGTGCTGCGAGCCGAACAGGGCGATCGCCTGTTTGACGAGCGCCGCGTGCCGCTGGATCTGTGCCGGCGACACGTCGAGGTTGGCAGCCCGATCGCCGAACACGTTGAGGTGCACGGGCACGGCTGCGCCGGGCGCGAGATCGATGCGTTTCGCATACTCGCCCGCGAACAGCGGCGAGTCGACGAGTTGCTCGACACTGACGGCGGCAAAATGCGCGGCACCGCCCTGCTCGGAGACGCGTTCGAGCGCGGTCGCGTATTGCCAGTCGGCGGGCACGGTCGCGCTCGGCTCGATCAGGATCTGCCGTACGGGATAGCCGGCCGGATAAAATGTCACCTGGTTCCACTCGAGTTCCGCGAGGCGCGGCGTTGCCGAGGGACTCTGACCGTAATACCCACCCGGCATCGGGGAGATGAACTCAAAATCGAGGTCGATGCGCGTGACTCCCTCGGGCACCTCGACGTGCAGCGCGAACATGTCCTGAAGATCGCGGCGCCAGAGCAGGCTCGTCCCCGCCGCGCGGATCTTGAGCGAGGTCACGGCGTCGATCGTGCCGCTCGGCGAGTGTTCGCCCGGGATCCATTCCGGATAGCGCAGCGTCAAGCGGCCGGGCTTGACCGGAATCGATTCGTGGACGTTGAAGATCTTGCGCGCAGCGTCGCGCAGGTCGACGGCGAGGCTCAGCGTGCCGGGATACGGTGTGTCCGCGAGCGCGGCAGCGGCCGGCGCGGCACGACCGACCAGGAGCGCCGCCACGAGTGCAAGCCACCGGAACCTGGATTCGCCGCCGCGGGTCATTCCCATCGCCTTCTCCCCTGGATGGACAGCCAAGATGCATCGATTCAAAAAAAAGTCCCGAATCATACCCGCAATTCGCCACATCTCGCGCCCGGGAATGGCAGAATCGTGCCACCGCACGGGCAGCTTGCAGAGCGAGATAGACCGTTGATTGCAGTGTTTTGCGATTGGCTCGCGGCGACGCGGGTCAGCCAGAGATTTCAGGACCTCGACTGGTTCGTGCCGCTCGTGCAGACGATCCACATCTTGAGCATCGCGGTGGTCATGACCTCGGTCGGCTTCATCGCCTGCAAGCTGCTCGGCCTTTCCGGCCGGCGGCGGTCATTGGCCGCGCTGATGGGCGGCACGATGCCGTGGGTCTGGTCGGCCTTGGCGTTGCTGCTGATCACGGGCACGTTGCTGACCATCACCGAGCCGGCCCGCGAGCTGCTGAATCTCCTGTTTCGCATCAAGATGCTCATGGTGCTCGCCATGGCGGCGATCCTGCTGCTCCTGCAGGAGAGGCTCACCCGCGATCCTGACTATTGGACGGCCTCCGCGGGCCGCCGCGGTTCGGCGCGGGCGCTGGGGTCGGCTGCGCTGCTGCTCGCGGTGTGCATCATCATCGCCGGCCGCTGGATCGCCTACACGTGAACGACTGGTGCGAATGGCTGCAGAACCTACCCGTACCGACGGCGATCCGGGAATCGGGCGACCTGTTTCCCGCGATCGAAACCCTGCACGTGCTGGCCTTCGTGCTCGTCATCGGCTCGATCCTGCGCGTGGACCTGCGCTTGCTCGGAGTCGCGCATCGGCGCGAATCGGTGCGCTCGATCACGGCGCAATCGCTGCCCCTGACCTGGACGGCGTTCGTCGTCGCGGCCTGTGCGGGGGCTTTGCTGTTCTCGTCGAAGGCCGTGATCTACTCGGCGGACCTGCCGTTTCGCCTCAAGATGATCTGCCTGTTGCTCGCCGGACTCAACATGGCCGCCTTCCATGCGCTGACGTACCGGCGGGTCGCCGACTGGGACCACGGGCGGCCGCCGCCCGCGGCGCGCTTCGCGGGCGGGGCTTCGTTGGTGCTGTGGACCGTGATCGTGGGGGCGGGGCGCTGGATCGGCTTCACAACCTGAACGCTGCCATGCTCAAGCTGATCTCCCGACTGCCGCTGCGTGTGCTCCATGCATTCGCCGCGCTGCTCTATGTCCTCGCCTATTACGTCGCGCGCCATCGCCGCCGCCTCATCGCCGAGCAGCTCGAGCGGGTGTTTCCCGAGGCTTCCGCCTCCACCCGACGCCGCATCCACAAACAGTTCATCCGTAATTTCTGCGACGTCGCCGTGGAATTGCTCAAATCGATGACGATGTCGCCCGCCGCCATGCGTGAGCGCGTGCGCATCGTGAACGTGGAGGTGGCGCGGCTGCATCTCGATCGCGGCAGGTCGGTGTTGTTCGTGACCTCGCACCTCTGCAACTGGGAGTGGCTGCTGCACGGCGTCGCGCTGCATCTCGGCTACCCGCTCGATGCCGCCTACAAGCCGCTGAAAGATGCCTGGGCCGAGCGTCTGATGCAGGGATTGCGTGCGCGGTTCGGCGCGCGTCTGGTGCCGGCGAAGGAGCTTCTGGCCGACCATTTGCGCCGCCGTGGGGTCGTGCGCGCGCTCGCGCTGAACGCCGACCAGGCGCCGGTCTCGGCCGAGCATCGCCACTGGACGCGGTTCCTCGGCCAGGACACGGCGTTCTACCTCGGTGCGGAACAGATCGCGCGCGCGACGCGGCTGCCGGTCATCAACGTCGCGATGCGTCGCGTGCGCCGCGGGTTCTACGAGGCCGAACTCGCCGAACTCTGGGACGGCAAGGAGGCGACGGCGCTGGGCGAGATCACCGAACGCTATGCCCGCGCCTGTGAGCGCAGCGTCTACTCGAGCCCCGCCGACTGGCTCTGGTCATATCGCCGCTGGCGCCTGCAGCGGCCGCTCTACGGCGGCTCGACCTAAAAGATCCCTACGGGGTGGCGGGCGCCGCGGCTCCCGCGAGCTTGGTCTCGATGTGACGGGCGAGCTCGCTGATCGTGGGGAAGTCGAAGATCTCGGTCAGATCGATGAGCCCGGGAAAGTCCCGATCGATCGTCTCGTGGATCTCGATGAGCTTGAGCGAGCTCGCACCGAGTTCGAACAGGTTGTCCGTGACGTCGATGCGCTTGCCGGGCAGCGCGTTTTCGCAGATCGACTGTAGACGCGCCTCGAGCTCCGATCCCGTGACGGCGGCGGCGCCGCCCTGGCGTTCGCGCAGTCCGCGCAGTGCCTCCAAGTCGGCGTCGTATTCGCCGCCCAGGTAGGCAGCCTCGAGCAGATGGCGCTGCACCTTGCCGCTCGTGGTCTTCGGAATGCGCTTGACCGGGATCACCTGGGCGACCTCGAGCCCCGTATGTTCGTTGATGAGCCTGGCGACGGCGATCGCGGTGGGCAGGAATTCCTCCATCCCCTGCCGATGCAGCACGAACACGACGAGTTCCTCGAGCTCGGCATTCGGCTTGCGCACGCCGGCGGCGACGACCTTGCCGAGCTCGAGACCCGGCACGCGCTGCGCGAGATTCTCGAGGTCGTGCGGATAATAGTTCTGGCCGTTGACGAAGATGATTTCCTTGCTGCGACCCGTGATGTAGAGGCCGCCGTCGTGGACGACCCCGAGATCGCCCGTGGCGAGCCAGCCGTCCGCGTCGAGGGCGAGCGCCGTCGCCTCCGGGTCGCCGATGAAGCCGCGCGTCACGTTCTGCCCGCGGATCAGGATCTCGCCGACGCGACCGTCCGGCAGCGGACGGCGCGCCGCATCGGCGATGCGCACGTCGGTGCCGGGCACGGGGGTGCCGACGCACATGAGCTCGACCGCGTCGCGCGCCGCGGCGGGGTTCGGTTCGATCGGCTCGCCGGGATTCAGATGATGCCGGTTCACGCGGATCCACCGATAGTCGGCGTCGACGGCCGGAAAGCTCACCGCGAGCGAGGCTTCCGCGAGTCCGTAGACCGGGAACATGGCGCGGCGCTGGAGGCCGGTAGGCGCCAGCGTGGTCAGAAATTCGTTGCACAGCTCCACGGAAATCGGCTCCGCGCCGTTGAAGATCAGGCGGATCGCCGACAGATCCAGGTCCTCGAGGCGCCGTTCGCCGAGCACCTTGAGGAAATGCCGATAGCCGAAGTTCGGCGAGCAGGTGAGCGTGACGCGCTTGCGCGCGGCGACCTGAAGCCACAGCAGCGGGCGACGCACGAACAGGTCGGTCGGCATCAGATTGATCTCGATCTGGCTCGCGAACATGAAGACGAAGAAGCCGATCAATCCCATGTCGTGCGTGAGCGGCATCCAGCTCAAGGACACATCGCTGCTCGTGAAGCGGGCCGCCGCGAGGGCGCTCTTTGCATTGGCGATCAGGTTGGCGTGCGACAGCACGACGCCCTTCGGTTCGCTGGTCGATCCGGAGGAGAACTGGATGAACGCGGTGTCCTCCGGCGCCGGCCGGTGCAGTTTGCCGGCGCGTGCGATGTCGGTCACCGACTCGACCAGGAAGCTGCGCGCGCGCAGTTCGGCGAACAGCGACTCATCGCCCGTCTCCTGCGCAAGCGCGGCGAGCCGCTCGAGGTTCTTCGTGTCGGTGTAGAGCCAGGCCCGGCCGAGCTTGCGAGCGACGCGCAGGAGCTTGTGCCGGTGCTCGTCGCTGATGCCCACCGCCAGCGGCACCGGCACGATGCCGCCGCAGATCGCGGCCCAGAAGCCGTCGAGGAACTGTTCGTTGTTCGCCAGGAAAATGATCAGCTTGTCGCCGCGCTGCATGCCCATCGCCTGCAGATGGAACAGGATGCCGAGCGCGCGCGCATGGATGTCCGCATACCGCACGCGCCGTTCGGAGGTTTCACCCTCGATGTAGCAGACCGTGCGTTCCGCGCGCCGATTGCGCTCCAGCATGTCCACCAGGGTCGTGTCGGTCATCGTTCGGTCACCGTCATCATGAGATGGGATCGGGGCCGCAGATTGATCTGCGCCTCGAGTTCGATCGGCCCGGTGCCGATCCGCTTGAAATGGAAGCGCCGCGACATCACCTGCACGTGCGCCAGCATCTCGAACATCGCGAGGTTCTCGCCGATGCAATGCCGCGGTCCGGCCGCGAACGGAATGTAGGCGAACTTGTGGCGCTCGTCGGCATCGCTGCCGACGAAGCGGTCGGGCCGGAAGCGCTCCGGCTCGTCCCAGAACCGCGGATGCCGATGCAGCAGGTAGGGGCTCAAGAACACGTCGGTGCGCGGCCCGATCGGGTGGCCGCCGAGCTCGTCGGCATCGATGCTGCGCCGGGTCAGCAACCAGCCGGGTGGATAGAGCCGCAGCGACTCTTGGATCACGCGGTGGGTGAACGTCAGGGACTCCGCCGCATCGAGTCCGGACGGGGCCGGCGCCGCCCGGTCCGCCTCCGCCTGCAGCGCCTCGGCGGCGCCGGGATCGGCACTGATCAGATACCAGGTCCAGGCGAGCGCCGAGGCGGTCGTCTCGTGTCCGGCGACGATGAGGGTCAACACCTCGTCGATCATCTCGCGGTCGCTCATGGGGACCCCCGTCTCGCGGTCGCGCGTCTGCATGAGCATGGCGAGAAAGTCGAAGTGCTCCTCGGGCTCGCGGCGCCGATGCTCGATCAAGCCGGCGACCAGGCGGGTCAGCGAACGAAACCGATAGGCAAACTTCAGGTCGCGGTTCTGATCCTGCGCGACCACCGCGAAGGGATTCGTCCCGAGCTGCTGCTCGAGGCGCGCAAGATCGGTGCCGAAGATCGAGCGCAGCACGATCTCGAGCGTCAGCTCGCTCGTGTCGTCGGTGATGTTGACCGGCTCGCCGCGGCGCGCCTGCGCCGCCCAGCGCTCCGCATAGCGCGTGTTGACCTCGCCGATCAGGTCGGTGAACCGGTCGATGACGCGCCGATGGAAGGAGGGCTGCATCATGCGGCGCTGGCGCCGCCAAAAATCTCCCTCGCTCGTCATGATCCCGTTCCCGAGCAGGATCTTGACGCGGTCCATGCCCTCGCCCTTGGTGTAGTTGCGATGGTTCGAGAGCAGCACGCGTTTGACGTCGTCGGGGTGGTTGATGACGTAGATGTGCACGCCCCGGGCCGGGGCGAACACGCGGTACACGTCGCCATGGAGCGCGAACCAGTCTCGCATCTTCGCCAGGGATTCATCGCTGCCGCCGAGATTGAAGCCCTCCGTCGGGCCCGGGCAGGGGATCGTCGTTTGCATCCGGTCATTGTAGCGTAGGCGCCGCGCGGCAGTGCTGCGCGGCCCGCGTGTGCTATTGCGCCCCGCGAGCGGCTTACCGACAATGCCGGCGTGCCTAACAAAGACGACGGTGGCGGCCTTCGCAACACGATCTACCAACAACAGACGAGTTCCGGCCGGCGCCTGACTCGGCGGCGACTGTGGCTGTATCGGCTGTTGCTGCCCATCGCCGCGGGGCTGATCCGGGTACTGTGGGGCTGGTGCCGGGTCACGACGGTGCGGGGTCGCGAGCATCTCGAGGCGGCGCTCGCGACGGTCCCCTCGTTCATTCCCGTCTATTGGCACCAACACCAGCTGTTCTGCGTGAAGTATCTGCTCGATCAGCGGGCGGCCGGCGTCAAATTGGGGTTCTTGATCAGTCCCTCGGTCGACGGCGAGATCGGCGCCATGATCGTGCGGCGTTTTGGCGCTACGGTGATCCGCGGTTCCTCGTCGCATACCGGCGCTCGCGCTCTGCGGGATTACTACCAGGCGCTCGCGCACGAGAACGTGTCGCCCGCGATCACGCCGGACGGTCCGCGGGGACCACCGTGGACGTTCAAGCCCGGCGCCATTTTGCTCGCCCAGCTCTCGCAGCGTCCGATCCTGCCGATGGCCTACGCCGCGTCGCATGCGTGGATGGTCAAGTGGGATCGCTTCGTGATCCCGATGCCCTTCGCGCGCGTCGCCATCGTGATCGGGGAACCCGTGTACGTGGCCAAAGGGCTGGATGCGGCCGGGCTGGAACGATGGCAGCGGGAGATGGAGCGCACCCTGAAGACCCTGTTCGGCGAGGCCCGTGCCTTGCTCGCCGCGGCGCCGACGCACCCGGCGTCGGTCGAGTGAAAACCCCGATCGGCGGGCGCTGGTCTCACCGCAAGCTAAATTAATCAACCGGTTAGCTTGTTTTCATTTGAACTTATGCGAGAATTGCGCTGTAACGTCCATTGCCGGCCGAAAGGAACTGTGTGACGCATTCCACCATGAGCGGATGGCGATGAGCTTATGGTCATGACCCTATGGCGATAGTACCCACCGACACGCGTCATCCGGACTTCACGGCGTCGGACATCCTGTCGCCGCAAACGTGGGTGGGTCGCAACTCCCCGATCGTCGGACTCGACGTCATTTGCATCAAGATCGCGGTGGATTTTCAGTCGATGACCGCGGCCACGGCCGCCGGCACCATCGCCACGAACCTCGAATTGCTGCGCGACGCGACGCGCGCCGACGCGGCGTTTCACATCCGCCTCGACTCGACGACGGGCGTGTTCAGCGAGATCGCGGTCGCCCGCAGCCTGCTGTCGGCCGGCAATCCCGAGCAGTTGCGCGGCCAGCATCTCGGCCTGCTGCCCTGGTTCCGCTCGCGACTCGCGCCGCTGCGGGTCAGCGAACTGCGCGACACCGGCAAGGTGCGCGCGGACCAGGCCGAGGATGCGCTCGTGTGGAGCAATCTCGGCATCGGTTCGGTGCTCATGATCGCCTACTTCGTCGGCGGCCGGCCCGCGGGGATTCTCGCCATCGCCGGCGCCCACCCGCGCGACACCTGGGACGTCCAGCTGCACTTGCTGCTGAAACTCGTCGGCAGCAGCCTCGCCACCGGTCTCGAGCGCATACAGATCCAGAGCCAGTTGAGCGATCTCGAGGAGCGCAACGAACTCGCCCTGTACAGCGCCAACGACGGCCTGTGGGACTTCGACACGCTGAACAACCGCGTCTACCTCTCGCCCCGCTGGAAAGCGATGCTGGGCTACGACGAGCATCTGCCCGACGAGACCCCCGACTGGCGCACGCTCGTGCATTCCGACGACATGTCGCGCGTGCAGGCCGCGATCCGCGACCACGTCGCCGGCAAGACGCCGTTGTTCGAGAGCCTGCACCGCATGCGCCATGCCACGGGCGAGTGGCGCTGGGTCATCAGCCGCGCCAAGGCCCGCGTCGACGACAACGGGCGGCTGTTGCGCCTGGTCGGCGTCGAACTCGACATCACCGAGCGCAAACTCTACGAAGAAGCGTTGTTCCGGGAGAAGGAGAGCGCTCAGATCACGTTGCAGAGCATCGGCGACGGGGTCATCACGACGGATGCGAACGGCGTCATCGACTACATCAATCCGGTCGCCGAGTTGCTGACCGGTTGGCGTCTCGAGGACAGCCAGGGCCGTGCGATCGAGGAAATTTTCCGCGCATTCCACGAGGAGACCTGCGAGCCGATGGAGAATCCGCTGGGCATGGCGATACGGCGGACGCGTTCCATCAAATCGGTGCGGCCGATGCTGCTGATCAAGCGCGACGGCAACGAGATCTACGTGCAGAGCACGGCTTCGCCGATCCGCGACGGCAGCGGCGCGGTGTCGGGCGGCGTGCTGGTGTTCCACGACGTCAGCGAAGCGCGTG
>Ga0116229_10015524_pt1 | contig 10362 bp, 7 predicted proteins | sample S1TSphgellanicum_3_FD_87313 | JGI IMG/M metagenome (GOLD analysis project Ga0116229, IMG submission 87313) | Host-associated microbial communities from peat moss isolated from Minnesota, USA - S1T2_Fc - Sphagnum magellanicum MG | ecosystem: Host-associated > Plants > Peat moss > Unclassified...
GTTCTCGTGCGCCAGTTCTTCCTGCTGAGCCACAAGTCGCGCATCGTTCCCGCGCTGCCCGCAGCCGCGGCCGTGGTACTCGGTGTCGTCGCGTTCGCACTCGCGCCACGCACGCCCGGCGGAGCCGCGGGCGCCGCTCCCGTGCGTTTTGCGGACGTCGCGCCGATCGTCGCGATGCGTTGCGCCGTCTGTCACGCCGCGCATCCGAGCGAGCCCGGCTATGCGTCGGCACCCGAAGGCGTGTTGCTCGATACGCCCGAGCATATCGCGGCGAATGCGCGCCGGATCTACGTTCAGGCGGTCGCATCGCATGCGATGCCGCTCGGCAACGTCACGGGCATCACGCTCGCGGAACGTGAGACGCTCGGCCGCTGGATCGCGAGCGGAGCGAACCCATGACGACGCTCACGACGCACGTGCTCGACGTCGCGAACGGCACGCCGGCCGCCGGCATCGTCGTGACGCTCGCGCGAATCGCCGCGCACGAGCGGGCCGTCGTCTCCGAAGCGATCACGAACGCGGACGGACGCACGGACGCTCCGCTCGGATCCGAACTCGAGGCCGGTGTCTACGAACTCGTCTTCGCGGTGGGTCCGTACTTTGCGGCGACGGGTCGCCGTGCGTTCTACGCGGACATTCCGATTCGCATCGTCGTCGAGTCGGGCGCGCAGCACTATCACGTGCCGCTGCTGCTTTCCCCGTTCGGTTACTCGACGTATCGCGGAAGTTAGCCCGCCGCGAACCTCAGCTGCGCGACGCCTTAAACGCTGCCCAGCCGCCGTATTCCGAAATATCCGCGAAGCCTCGCTCTTCGATGAGCTCGCGCGGGTAAATCATCGCCGGCACGAACGTGCCGTCCTCGAGTTCGATCGGCCCTTCGTAGAGATCGGGCGGCTCCGTCGCGAGGAGATGCGCGTGCTGCTCCTCGCTCATCTCGTACACCTCGCCCGCGATCGCGATCCCGCCGCTTTCGACCGCATAGATTCCGGGATGCCGATCGCGAACGGAGTGTAAACGATAGCGCGGAGCCGTGACCGCCGCGCGTACGAGCTTCGCCCCGCTCAGATTCCCGTGATCGGGTTGCCCCGTCAGCGCCGAGCCGCAAATGAAAAACAGCATTCGCTTACGTGAGATCCTTCGCGAGAGCACGATCGACGTCGAGCGTCGCGCGCGTCAGCATCGTGAGGCCGCGTTCGAGATCGGCCGGCGTCGTGAGTTCGTTCGGCGCGTGGCTGCGACCGCCCGCGCTCGGAACGAACAGCATCGCCGTCGGCGCGATCGCCGCGAGGCACATCGCATCGTGGCCCGCACCGCTCGGCACGTCGACCGCTTTGCCGCCGGCATCCACGATCGCCGCGTGAACGATCGTGCGCAGGCGCGCGTCCATCGGAACGGCACCACGGCGTTCGAGCGACGTCAGGCTCGCGGTGACGCCGCGGCGCTTCGCAACGGAGTCGCAGACCGACTGCAACACGAGGTCGAGACGCTCGAGACGCGCATCGTCGACGCTGCGAAGATCCACGCGGAAGGTCGCGCCGCCGGGGATCACGTTCGTTTCGTTCGGTTCGACGTCGAGTCGGCCGACGGTCGCAACGCAGTCACCGATTTCGCGCGCCGCAGCTTCCATCGCGAGCACGATCTCCGCGGCCGCGCACAGCGCGTCTTTGCGATCCGCCATCGGCACGGTGCCGGCGTGGCCGCGCTCGCCCGCGATCTGGACGCGCAAACGGCGCGCGCCGGCGATCGCGGTCACGACGCCGAGCGTCTCCGTCGCCTGCTCGAGCAAGGGCCCTTGTTCGATATGCAGTTCGAGGTAGGCCGCGGGCACGGGAAACACGTTGCGCGGCTCGAGTCCCCGCAGCAAGCCCGACGAACTATCGCGCGCCGCGACGAACGATTCACCGTCGTCGGAAATCAGGCTCTCCACTTCGGTGAGCGCGTTCGTTCCCGAGTAGACGCCGCTGCCGAGGCAGCCGAGTGGAAAACGGCTCCCCTCTTCACCGGCCCACGCGACCGCTTCGATCGGATGTTCCGTTTCCGCCCCCGCAGCGTCGAGCGCGTCGAGGACGCAAAGCGCGGCGACGACGCCGTACGCGCCGTCGTAGGCGCCACCGCCCTGCACCGTGTCGAGGTGGGAACCGAGCAGAATCGGGCGACGCCGCTCCGACGTGCGGCGCCCGGGTCGCCGCGCGAAGAGGTTCCCGACCACGTCCTGCGCGAGCGCGAAACCCGAGCCGTGCGCCCACGTCACGAAGAGTTTGCGCGCCTCGAAGTCGGGTTTTGCAAAGAGCGGTCGCGTAATACCGGCCTCACTCGCACCGATTTGCGCGAGTTCGTTCAAGCGCGGTAGTAGCCCACGCGTCGCGGGCATCAGACGTACCGTTCCGCGGGATGCGTCGCGAGCCAGTGACGGGCGATATCCACGCGCCGCGGGATCCACACGTCGTCGCGTGCGGCCACGTAGTCGAGAAACCTTCCGAGCGCCGCCGCTCGTCCGGGCCGGCCTGCGAGGCGCGCGTGCAATCCAACGGACATCATCTTCGGTGTCGTCTTTCCTTCGGCGTAGAGAACGTCGAACGCATCCTTGAGGTACTCGTAGAATCCGCTCGGCGCCGTGAAGCCCGGCGCGACCGCGAACTTCATGTCGTTCGCATCGAGAGTGTAAGGAATCACGAGATGCGACTTGCCGTCGACGAGAACGTAGTGCGGTAAGTCGTCGTCATATGCGTCGGAGTCGTAGAGAAAGCCGCCCTCTTCCACCACGAGTCGCCGCGTGTTCTCGCTCGGTGCGTAACGGCAGTACCAGCCGAGGGGTCTCTCCCCGATCGTGGCCGCGATCGAATCGATCGCGCGTTTCATCTGGGCGCGCTCCTCCTCGATCGGCATGTCGGAGAAGCCGACCCAGCGCCAGCCGTGGGAGCACACTTCGTGGCCGGCCGCGGCGATCGCCCGCGCGGCTTCGGGATTTCGCTCGAGCGCGAGCGCGGCGCCGAAGATCGTCACGCGGATGTCGCGTTCGGCGAACATGCGCATCAAGCGCCAGAAGCCGGCACGACTTCCGTATTCGTAGACGGATTCGACGATCAGATCGCGTTTGTTCGGACCGAGCGACGCGCCGGGCACTTCGCTCAAATAGGTCTCCGAGAACCCGTCGCCGTCGGGGATCGAATACTCGGATCCCTCTTCGTAGTTCAAAACGATCTGTACGGCGATGCGCGCGTCGCCCGGCCATGCGGCGTGCGGCGGGCGCGCTCCATAGCCGACGACGTCGCGCGGGTAAGGGTTCATACGCGTAGTCGTTACGACGCCGCGGCGACTCCTTCCGCCGAAGGTACGGGACGAAAGCGTCGGCATCGTACCGCACGACGAGGGAGCGTACCGAAACGCGCCGCACGCACCCTTGTGATCGATCGCTATTTCGGCATTTCCGCGTCGGGGTCGAACGTATCGCGCGAGTTGCGCGCGGGTCTCACGACGTTTCTCACGATGTCCTACGTGCTCTTCGTAAACCCGCAAGTGCTCGGTAGCGCGATCCTGATTCCGAACGCATTCGAGAAGCTGCTCGTCGTGACCGCGCTCGCCGCGTGCATCGGCTGCCTCTTGATGGGGCTCGTCGCACGTTATCCGTTCGCGCAAGCGCCGGGAATGGGGCTCAACGCGTACTTCGCCTACACCGTCGTGCTCGGGCTCAAGATTCCGTGGCAAACCGCGCTCGGGGCCGTCTTCATCTCGGGGAGCATCTTCGTGGTGCTCTCGCTGCTCGGCGTCCGGCAAGCGGTCGTGCGCGCGATTCCGCAACACCTCAAAGTGGCGGTGACCGCCGGCATCGGGATGTTCCTGGCATTCATCGGGCTCAAGAACGCGGGCATCGTGGCGCCGAACGCCGCGACGTTCGTGTCGCTCGGGTCGATCGGGTCCGCACCCGGGCTCATCGCCGTCTTCGGTCTCGTGGTCTCGTCCGTTCTCCTCGCGCGACGCGTCCCCGGCGCCGTCTTGTATGGGATCCTCGCCGCGACGATTCTCGGAATCGTCACGCACGCACCGCTCTATCCCGGTCCGCACGGCCTCGTGCCGTTTGCCGGCCTTCCGAACGGCATCGCCGCGCTGCCGATCCGCCCCGACGGCCTCGTGGGCGCGCTCGACATCCACGCGGCACTCGGACTCGGCGCGCTCTCGGTCGTCTTCACGTTCTTCTTCGTCGACTTTTTCGACGCAACCGGCACGCTCGTCGCGCTCGCGACGAAGGCCGGCGTGGTGGATGCGAACGGCGACATCCCGCGCGCGCGTCGCACGTTCGCAAGCGACGGCCTCGCCGCGATGGCGGGATCGATTCTCGGCACGAGCACGACGACGGCCTACGTCGAAAGCGCGAGCGGCATCGAAGAGGGTGGCCGGACCGGGTTGACCGCCGTCGCGGTGGCAGCTCTTTTCGCGCTCTCGATGCTCTTCTGGCCGCTCGCGAGCGCGATCCCGGCGGCCGCCACGGCGCCGGCGCTCATCGTCGTCGGCTCGCTCATGATCGCCGACCTCCGCGAGGTCGCGTGGGAAGATTTCGCCGTCTCGATCTCGGCGTTTCTCACGATCGTCGGGATGCCGCTCACGTTCTCGATTGCAAACGGCGTGAGTTTCGGCGTGATCAGTTACGTGGCGATCATGTTGTTCACCGGGCGCGCGCGCGCCGTCGCTCCGGTGCTCTACGTGGTCGCCGCGTTACTGATCGTCCGTTACGCGTGGCTCGCGGGTTAACGAGCCGGGCGGCCTAGCGCCCGACGTGCAGGCGAACTTGCACGTGCAGCGTGCGCGGCGGCGCGGGAATCAACGTCGACGTGTACGTTCCTTGGCTCGCGACGCCGTTGGTCGCGTTGTAGCTCTCCCCGACGAGCGGCGTGCCGGCGCCCGGTGCGGGAAGATGCTCGTAGTTGTTCGTGTTCAACAGATTCTGAACGCTGAGCAAGAACTCGACGTTCTTCGTGAGCGGCGTCGTGAAGCTCGTGTCGACTTGCGCGAACGGCGGCTGATAGTACGCGTTGTTCTTGCCCTCGTAATCGACGCCGAGCGTCGCGTACGATCCGTCGATGTTCGCGTACGTGATCTGACCGTAGCCCTTGAGATAGGGGATACACGTCGGGATGCCCGGCGTTGCGAGGCCCGTGCCGCAGATCTGCACGCCGTTAGCCGGCAAACCGACGGTCCCCGACGATGTGGCGGGATACGCGTCTGGCGGAATGCCGTCGACGATGCTGCGCTCGGCGGAGACCGCGACGTTGAATCCAAGCCCCACACGAGGGGCGACCGTATACTTCAACGTCGCGAGCTCGGCGCGCAAACGCGCGACGTTGATCGGCGCCGTGACGCCCAAGATGCCGGCCTCCGTCGTCTCGTTCTCAACGAGCGTCTCGAAGACGTTGTGAATGTCGGTATCCTGAAGATCGAAGCTGAGCACGCTACCGCCGTGGAAGCGTTTGTCGACGCCGACGTTATACGCGATCGAGACCTCCGGATCGAGATTCGGATTCTTCTCCGTGAGGATACCGGCCGTGAAGAACGGATTCGACGTTGCGTACGGTTGGAACGATGCGTTACCGCTCACCTGACCGAGGAACGGGAACGTCGCCGACGAGCCGACCGCCGCGCGATACGAGATGTCCGACGTCGGGCGGAACGTGAGCGCGAAATGCGGGTCGAAGCGCGAAACGCCCCGGCCGAGCCCGACGAGACACGGACTACCGTCCGGACAGATCACGGGCTCGCCCTTCGCATCGAGTTCCGGCTGGACGCCCGAAACGGTCCAGTGCGTGTCGTAGAGCCCGAGATTGATACCGACGTTGCGGATGAAGTGCAAGTATCCGGTTAACGAGAACGTGGAGTAGCGGTTCGAGGAAAGCGGCACCGAGATATTCGTGGGCGCGTTGAAGTACGCGAAGTCGCTCTGCCCGTGGAAGTCGTACGTGAAGTTCAAGAGACTGTCGCCGAACGGATGCAGAAACGAGAACGTCGTTCCGTACAGCTTGTCCTGTTCGTACGAGCTGTACGGGTATTGAAAGCATTCCTGTTGTCCGTTCACGATAACCGACGTTCCCGTCGGGCTCTGAATTTGCGAGTAACCGAAGATATTGCTGTGCACGCCGCAATACTGCTCGAGATCGTTACCGGGCGGGGACGTCGGTGAATTCAGAAACGTCGGCGGAATCGGCTCGCCGTTGGCATACGTCGGCGGCTGGTAGCCCGGCGTACCCGGCTTCTGCCCGAAGAAGGCCGGATATGCGCCCTCTTCGCTACCGTCGATGATCTCCGGTTGAATCGCGCCGATGTACGGGCGAACGAGTAACGTGTTGTTCCCCGGAAGCGCGGTGCGGAACTGACCGTCGAAGAGCGTCTGGTTGTTGTAGACCGACGAACCCGGATACTCGACGTAGCCTTGGATCGTCTTCCCGATGTAGCTATCGTACGCCGGGTTGTTACAGGCAAACGGCGTCGCCGTCTGGCACGGGATGATCGTGGTCGCACCGATCGAATTGCCCCACGCCGCGCCCTGCGGGTCGAACGTGCCCCACGCGCCGACGAATCCCGCCTCGAACGACGTCGACGGCGTGAATGCGTAGCGGAGCTTGAGGACGTCGCCCTCGAGGTTCAGCGGCCCGGCGAGCGACCCGCAATACTGAATGATGCCGGTGTTCCCCGGCTGGTTGTCGCCCGCGCCGTAGTTATCGGGCGAGACGACGCAGCCGCTCTTGCCCTGAAAATAGCCGTTGTCACTCGACTGGCCGATGCCGACGATGTAGCTCAGTTTGGAGACCGTTCCCGTCGTCAGAAAATTCGTGTTCTGCGAGTTGTAACTGTCGAAGCCCGTCGTCAATTCCGCGGTCGTATTCGGCGTGAAGGCCGGCGTCAAGAGATTGAGCGTGCCGCCGACCGCGATGTTTGCGAACGGCGTCGTGTTGCCGGGACCGGATTGAATTTCGGCGCCGCCGAGGATGAACGACGGGAAGAACTGACTCGTCCACACGCCGTACTGCCCGAGCGCGAGCGGGTGGCCGTCGATGAGCACCTGCGTTTCGTAGGGCTGCGCGCCACCGATGATCACCGTCGTATCGGCCTGGCTGCCCATGTGCTGGATCGTGACGTCCGGCGCGCGCTGAAGCACGTCGTTGATCTGCGGATTCGCGAGCTCGGTGAACGATTCGGCCGGGATGAACGTCGTAACGGCGGCGCCCGTGTTGATCGTACTCGTGCCGGTCCGACCGACGGAGACGGCACCGATCGTACGCAGCGACGACAGGTCCGTCTGCGAGAGCACGATCGCGAGTGGCTGCGACTCGCCGGAGATCACGGTCACGTCTCGTAGCGATGCGGCGAGGAAGCCACCCTTCGTGACTTGGATGCGATAGATGCCCGGCGGGACCGTAAACGCGAACGTTCCGGACGCATCGGTCTCCCCGCTTACGTCGGCGGGACCGGAAATCGCGACCCTCGCACCGGCGAGCGGTGCCCCGCCGGACGTTTTGACCGTACCGGTTATCGTCGCCGTCGTTCCTGGCGGCGGTGTCGAGGGCACCGGTAGCGCCGTTGCGGGCGCGACGGGCGCCGGCGTGGGATCGGCGCCGCTCGCACCCGCGGGAACCGTCGTCATCAACATACAGAGAATCGCGGCGGCGCATGCGCCGCGCTTTCCGGTAAAGTACGTCATAAAATGCCTCGACATCAACGGGAAAACGGCGCGGGCATAGCTGCCGCGATTCGCCAGATGATACGGCCGCTTGGTTCGCTCGTCTATCGCCATCTGTTGAACGGAGCGCCTTACAACAGCGACGCGAGCTTAACGGAGGGAAAATCTCACGTTAAATACTTCTTAATATCGGTTGGGGACAACGCCGGTGAACCAACAGCCCGGAGGTCACCCTCTCGATGTTTCGGCAACATTTGCTGGCAGGCGCCGCACTCGCCGTCGCCGCGCTCGCAATCGCCTCACCCGCGAACGCGACGATTTCCGCGACGACCACGCGGACGCCGATCAAGCACGTCATCGTGATCGTGATGGAAAATCGTTCGTTCGATAACGTCTATCACGGCTACCCCGGCGTCGACGCGGCCAATTTCGGTCGCGACCACGAAGGGGCTCTCGTGCAACTCCAACCCACGCCATTCGAGGGAACCTGCGACCCGGACCACTCGCACGAGGCGTGGGTGAAGGACTACGACGGCGGGCGCATGGACGGCTTCGACACGGCGCCGCCGTCGTGCATCGGGAGCCTTCCGATCGACCCGCTTTCGCCGACCGACACGCTCGCCACATATCCGTACGGCTACCTCCCGTATGCGGAGGTCAAGCCGTACTGGGATCTCTCCAAACAGTTCGCGATGGCGCAGCGGATGTTTGCTTCGCAGTCGGGGCCGAGCTATCCGGGCCACATGTTCATCATAGCCGGGACGTCCGGCAACCAGACCGACGATCCCTCAGACGAACTCGTGTGGGGATGCGACGCCCCGGTGGGCACGACGGTGCCGTACCTGAATTCGCAGGGCAACATCGCCGGCACCGAGTTTCCGTGCCTCTACAAACAGCCGACGATGGGCAACGTCCTCGACTGGTATCATATTCCGTGGGCCTATTACTCGAACAATTTGAGTTACGTGCTCACGGGACAAGAATACGACATCAGCACGCAACCGTACGACGCATTCTATCGCGTGCGCGGCACGGCTGACTGGCAGAACGACGTCGTGCCCTATGAAGGCGTAGCGCGCGAGTTTAACGACATCTTGACGGGGCATCTGCCGACGGTTTCGTGGTTCAATCCACCTGTGATCGCGAGCGATCACGCGCAGGCCACGACGAGTTATGGACCCGACTACGTCGCACAGATCGCGGACGCGCTGATGGCGTCGCCCGCCGGATATTGGAAGGACACCGCGCTTTTCGTGACGTGGGACGATCCGGGCGGGTGGTACGACCATGTCGCGCCGCCGCACGTCGACAACAACGGCCTCGGCTTCCGCGTCCCACTGATCGTCATTTCCAAATACGCGAAGCGCGGCTACGTGTCAAACGTTCGGCACGAGTACGCGAGCATACTCAAGTTCATCGAGTGGAATTGGGGACTGCCCTCACTCGGAACGCGCGACGCGCTCAAAGTAACCGATAACCTCACCGATATGTTCGACTTCACGGGCAAGAGTGCCAGCATCCCACCCAAACCTGTCGTGGGAATCCACGCCGGCGCGAACGTGAGCTTTTTCTTGTCCTTGCCGCTCGATACGAAGCCGCTCGACTATACGCCGGAGGAAAGAGACTAAGCGGGCAAATCTTTCGGCCGGTCGGCGTAGATGAGCGTCGGCTGCTCTTTCTTCTCGATCACTTCTTTGTTGATGACGCACTTCTTCACGCCTTGAAGGCTCGGAAGATCGTACATCACGTCGAGCATCACTTCTTCGAGAATCGAACGCAAGCCGCGAGCGCCGGTCTTGCGACCCTGCGCCTTCGTGGCGATCGCGATGAGCGCTTCCTTCGTGAACGTGAGATCGACGCCGTCCATGCCCATGATCTTTTGGAACTGGCGCACGAGCGCGTTGCGCGGCTCGACGAGGATGCGACGAAGCGCGAGCTCGTCGAGCGCATCGAGCGTCACCACGATCGGTAAGCGACCGATGAATTCGGGAATCAAGCCGAACTTGAGGAGATCTTCCGGCATCAGCTGTTGCAGCAGTTTGCCGACTTTCGCATCCTTCTTCGATTCCGGCGTGGAGCGGAAACCGAGCGCGTTCGAGGCGACGCGCGATTCGATGATCTTGTCGAGCCCGTCGAACGCGCCGCCGCAGATGAACAGCACGTTCGTCGTATCGATCTGGATGAATTCTTGATGGGGATGTTTGCGGCCGCCCTGCGGAGGAACGTTCGCCGTCGTGCCCTCGAGGATCTTGAGTAACGCCTGCTGCACGCCCTCGCCGCTCACGTCGCGCGTGATCGAGGGGTTCTCGCTCTTGCGCGCGATCTTGTCGATCTCGTCGATGTAGACGATGCCTTTTTCGGCACGCTTCACGTCGTAGTCGGCGGCCTGGATCAACTTGAGCAGAATGTTCTCGACGTCTTCGCCGACGTAGCCGGCCTCGGTGAGCGAGGTCGCGTCGGCCATCGCGAGCGGAACGTCAAGGATCTTCGCGAGCGTCTGCGCGAGGTACGTCTTTCCGGAACCGGTCGGGCCGACGAGCAGAATGTTCGATTTCTGCAGCTCGACGTCGTCGGAAGACGTCCCCGCGTTGACGCGCTTGTAGTGGTTATAGACGGCGACGGCCAGCGCTTTCTTCGCCCGTTCCTGACCGATCACGTACTGATTGAGGATGTGATTGATCTCTTTGGGTTTCGGA
>Ga0116229_10015525_pt1 | contig 10361 bp, 6 predicted proteins | sample S1TSphgellanicum_3_FD_87313 | JGI IMG/M metagenome (GOLD analysis project Ga0116229, IMG submission 87313) | Host-associated microbial communities from peat moss isolated from Minnesota, USA - S1T2_Fc - Sphagnum magellanicum MG | ecosystem: Host-associated > Plants > Peat moss > Unclassified...
CCATTAGCCGTTCCCTCCATCCTCATCAATGAGGCGCCGCAGCTTCTCATAAAACGCGCCGTCATCTTCTTGTCCATCCACTACCATGCATCCCATGCACTTCGGATTTCCCTCTCACTTTCCTCAAGAGAAAATCCGCCGCCACTAATCAAGATTCTCGGCCACATTATCCAGATCAGGATTTTCATGTTCACACCAACAGTATATGCATGAAGTCCTTGTCCGGCGACATGTTGTTCGGTCACACCATATGTCATGAAGTTTGTTGCTTAACATGACATGTTAAAAACTCAAGAAGTTTTCATTCAAAAGTCTAAATTGTTATATCAAATGACAATTGTTAACAATAAATATTTCTTTTCCTTTAAAAAGAATCAAATTAATTTCAATATGAAATATCTTTTCCAAATAGCAAAATGACAAATTGATAACCTTGAAACATTTGGCAATTGACAACAAATAAATCCAATGTTCATTTTGGAATCCTTGCTCCAATTCCCTTTTACCACTTGCAATGATTGTATTATGCTATAATATTTCTTAATAAACCTTCAAGAAAAAACCTTTTACAACCCAAATTTTTTTCATATATAATTTATTTATTCTATTCAACATTTTGTGTTTGAAATTGAAAAACCAACGTCACACATATAAAAGTTACATATACTATTTTCCATACAAAAAAATCAAATGAATTTCAAAACACAAACACAATTAATTTCAAATTAAAAATTTGTAATCATCATTCCTTAAAGTTGGATTTTTATTTTTACAATTTCAAGTTGCCTTTGAAACTTTATTCAAGCCTTTCAAACCCATAATACATATCTATAAATGTTGTAATTCTAACCCTAAAAGTTGAAACTTATATTTTACATAATGTGATTTAATAAGTTCTTGTGCAATCTTAAACACCCTAAATCATGCACCATTTCATAAATTAGTGTAAAACTTTTATCTTGGTTTCAAGGGTTGAAAATCCCCCATGCCATTATAAATGTGATGCCTTCTTTAGACCTAGAACTCACTAGCATGATTTGATTTGAAAATCAACTTATGTTGTGCTTATTTAATTTGGCTTTTCAAGTTCACATTCATGGAAATAAAAACTTGAGAATTTTCATGAAACAATTTAACCCAACATTTTTAGTACACCACCCCAACAATCAATTTTGATTTTCCACAAAAATGGAAACCCAAAAGTAAACAATCACATTTCATTTACAAATATACATGTACATTCAACATACATACAATTTGTGAATGTAAATGAAATTATGCACTCATGGCATTTTTTTTCATCATATGCCCAACAACCTTGAAATTTTGTTCATGAGTGTTCATGTCGTCTCCAAAATTTTAACAAAAACTTTGGGTTACATTATAAATCCAATGATTGGCCCAAGCTATATCAAAAACAATTATACATGAATAGATTGTTTAGGATTTTAATGAATTTTTTTATAAAAATATTAAGAACCTTTTCCTAAACATTAACAACACGATCAAAATTAATTAATGAGACATTGAATTTATCACAAATATGTGTTTAAACTAAACAAGGTGATTAAAAACCAAAATTAATATTTTTAAAGTAAAAAGAGAAGGAATTAAGAAAGGATATTAACCAATCTCTTTGCGGTTAATCATAAATTTGTAGTTGGGGTTCCCAAAACAACTATTTAATAAAATCAATATTACATAACCCAAATTTTGATTTTTTATAACACATTATAATTATAATGAATTGTTGTATGCTTACATTGAGAATGATGTCATGTTTAAAAAATTAAAAAAATATTTAACAATATATTGGATATTATATAAATGCCCTTTTGAATCTTTCAAAGTAATAATTGTCTTAAGTGTGTTTTTAAAAATGAATTAGATAATTGACTTCAATTTCTTATATATAAATAAATAATGTTTACATTTATGTTTTAACAATGTTCATTGAATGCATTTGATTAGATTATGAACCATATAATAAATTTGAAGGTTATGAAATTCATTTTTTGGGGTTGAAGGGATAAGGACATGTTTTTAGCCATTTGGTTAATTTTTTGTATTCATTGGAATTGGAATTTGTAGCCCCAAGTGTAGGTCACATGTGCAAAAAAATTATGCCCCAAAAAAATCAAGTTGTAAATATATGTTAATTAACATTTTATGCATTTTTGGTTTTGAACCATTTATTATTGATGCACAACAATGTATGAATGTGAAAATTCCCCACCACCGTATGAATTATTTTAATTTGAACTATTCATTTTTTCTCATTTAAATTTGTACAATGTAGATTTCATTTTTGGTGGTTAATGGAAAAATATTCATTGAGTCCTTCTTTATGAAAGTGATACCCCATTGTGAATGAGACCTTTTCAAATGTTATATATACTCAATTCTTTAAAAAGATCAAACTTAAACACACATATTTTGGGGAATCAATGTTTTACAACATAATAAAAACATGGTATATCAAATTTGGAAGTCCTTTCACAAAATGAAAAATGACACCATTATGATTTTGGCTTAATGAACAAGATTCAATATTCTTTGAAATTGAGAATTAAAGATGTTCTAGTTAAAAACACACTGGTATAAGTGTAATTTTTTTTTTAAAATTTAAAATTTGTGATATTGCTTAAGTGACAATCATCCATAAAAAAAATTAGCCGAATTTGGAAATATTCAAAATAGGAAAGTAGGAAAATCTTAAACAACCCTTGTTGATGTAGAAGGTTGTGGTGATTTTGGGAGAAAAATCAATATTATTTTCATTTTGGTGATTTTGTTTTAAAATAGGGGATTTATGACAAAATAATACTTTAAAAATGTTTTTTCCAAAATGGGAAAACAATGCCACAAAACATTAGTAGGTATGAGTTTTATTGAACACACAATTGGAATAAGTAGAAATGTGTGGTAAAATAAGATGATAATCACACAACTATAAAAATAAAAATAACCATACACATATATGTTTGTAGGGTTCTATCATCCTTTGATTACCTATTAGTATTTTGATAATGTGCAAGTTGTATAATCCATTCAAAGTCACAAACCAATGATATCTATGAAAAAAATTGAAGGATTACATATAAAATTTAGATGTATTTATATTGCCATGAAAGTGAACAAGGTTTATAACATTGTAATGGATTTTATTTTAAAGATGTAATTTAGTTTCTATCATGGCACCTATTGTTCATTTTATTAATTAGATGGGGTGCCTTCCAAGTTCAAGTTTTTTTTGTTTGAAATGAACTATTCTAATTGGCCCATCTCAAAAAAGAAAAACTCCCCAAACTTTGGAGGCCCCCAATATAAAATTTTATATTCCAATGGGAAATGGTCAACAAAAAATAAAAAACCCGACACTTTAAAGGCCCCCCCCCCCAATATAAAAATGTTTATTTTAGTGTGAAGTGAAAGTGAAAGCAAAAAAAATATTTTGAAAGCAAAAGCTTTCACTCCCCCATCCTTAAAAGAAAATAAAGAAGTCCTTTTCAATGTAAAGACACGTAATGAATACACAATTTATGAACTAGGGGTAAGTCTTATTAAAAAACCCACACTTTTGGGGCTTCCTTAAGATAATTTTTTTTATTGTGGCAACAAACATTAGTGTAGTACTGCATGTGGCAAATGAAAGTGTTAGCAAACATTAGTGCGCTATTACACGTGCATCCCTTTCCTTGCTTACATGAAACCAAAAAACCTCCACCATTGGAAACAACCCAAAAAAAATAAAAATAAAATCCCAACCCTACACCAAAAAAGGAAAAGAAAAGAAAACCCCCTTGGGTGCACATTTAGCCCTTTCATTGGTTGCATGAAAATCCTACTCTTTAAACTTTTTGTCATCATTTTTGAATTGTGCTAATACCCTAATTATGCATTGGGATACCTATTGACATTTTTTTTTGTTTCATTTGTTAGTGATTGGTAAATGTTAATCTTCTAAAGTTTGTTTTTTTTTAGTTTTGTGAATCAACACATTATTATTCGAACAGTCAAGATTTATAATATTAACCAACTATAGAAATCAAATAGTAAACCCCAACATATATCATATGGAATTGAAAATAGAAAAAAAAAAACAAAATACAATGGAACATAATTATTCTTCTCCATTAGAATCTTCTTTTCGCTCCTCTCATGAGCTTCTTATCATCCTCAAAAACTATTTAATGTCATAATGATTCCAACCCAAAACTCTTCCATAAGTCCTTCTTAATTTCCCACTATCAACCTAAATTCAAATTATAAACCATTCCTAATCACTCAGCCCTATGTTGCCATTTTGTCCTACATTGACACTTCTTATTGTCCATTTGTCAAAATAGTGATAGGACAATTCTACCTTTAACAATGATGGTGTTGGAAAACTATAAAGCACCAATTTTTATGGTACATTTTATTATCTTCACCCATAGGGAAGAGATTTCACAAATGTTGAATTTGGGGATAAAATTTTGGCTAACTATTTAGCCAATGTGGAGTTGACATGTGATCTTGTAATGTTATTTTCAAATGGGTGTAGGTTTTAACACCCCAACTTGACTTGTGTTATATGGGTCAAAAAACTAAAAAGAGATAGATCGCAAGGTAGGGCAATAAACCTTAATATTGTGTTGGGATTGAAAATTCTTGTTTTTGTAACAAAATAAAAAAAGTTGAATTTTCCATCAAAAAATTAAAAAGATTTTAGTTTCATTCTATGTTTTTAATCAAGGATTTGGTGTTTTTGGATTTTTTTAGTGGTTCTCACAAGAAATATGAAACATGAAGAAAAGAAAAATGAAATGGCAAACTTCATGGTGGTTTGAAAACAAGGTTTTTGGAATAAAATTATGTTCCCTCTCTTACCTCTAGTAATTCAGAGAAAAGTTCAATGCAATTGGAGGAGTAATGGGAAGTGTGATGAAAAAAGTGTAGTTGGAAAAACAAATGAATTCATAGAAGTTGCAACAATGACAAGATATTTAAGGTTTGGGAATTAAGAGGTTTGCATTTCATAGGAATAGAAGTGTTGTTCAATGGGTGGTAGAGGTTGTCAAGGTTGTCAAAAATGACATGTTGTGCGCATTTTGCATCCATCATCATGTCAGCCACCATTTAGAAGCATCAATTTCATTTGTTGGATAAGACACAAATAATTTTTGTTTTCATTTGATCTATCCCTTGGACACCTAGTGACCAAAAACAAAGTTGGTTGCCGTGCTCTTAGTAATTGAAAATGGATTCGCTACCATAATTTTGGCATCTCAATCTTTTTGGTTGTAACAATTTTGACAATTGAAATTTTTTTGGTTGTCATAATTTTAGCAACTAGAATATTTTGGTCGGCAAAGTTTCGATGATCAATACCCATTTAGTTTGTAGTGATTGAAATAGATTTCAATCATTCGGTCAACAAGGGATTGATTTATAATGTTGATCTAGTGATCAAATTTGGACATTGTTTTTTGGTCACCGTTCGAACATGTTTTCGTAGTAGTTGATAATTGATCCTTGGTGTCCATTGGTGACTGACAATAATCTAAATCATAATTTGAAAAAGCTCAACTTTCCAAAAAAATTAACCGACCCATTTTGCTTGTGTTGGGTAATAAAAAGTGGAATGTATATTTTTAATTCATTTTTCTTTTGAGGTGTGTGGGTTTTGTATTGTTTAACAAGCAATCATTACCATATACCTTGCAAAAGAAGGGTGGTGAAACCTTCTTGAGTGTATGAAATTTCAAATTTTCATATTTCATTTGTAATTGATGTTGAATTTCACCATGTAATTCTTAAGGTGCAATTAGGCCTTATTGTTATATATTAATTTCGTTAATCAATTAATTTTCTTTTTTTCTATGTTTTTTTATTGAGGTCAAACAAGTTGGGGAAGGTGGAATGTAACTTTTGTAATAATGTTGTTTCACGCCACAAGGATAGAATGCTTTTCCATTTGGGCTATTAACACGATAGTGGAAAAATTAATGTTACAATGTGTTTGAAGGCATGAGCACAATCAAAGAATTATTTGCCACTTATGGGGTTTTTTTTTTTTGACCATTAGATGATGTGGTTGTACTAGCCCTTAATGGGCCAATAAAAAATGTGGCCATTGAAACATCAAGCCTTTCTATGGAAAGAAAATCTACCTCACTTATCAATGGAGGTAGATTTGCTTGAATTTGCACCCCTTTTACAAATAACATAAAATGTTTTAATATATGCCTGAGTAACGATGCTTGTATTTTTCAATAGATTTCATTAAAAAAAAATTGAATTTGACAAAAAAACAAGAGTAGGATAATAAGTGGGTGACGTTCTTTTATGAAACAAACATCCTTTTCAATGTTGCATGATAGTTGTCATTCATAAAAGTTTTATAAACGACTTCAAAGTTGCAAACCTACTATAAACCCCCATTGTACCATGGATTGTGCATAGATTTGTCAAAGCAATCCAAGGTCAATGTGTCCAAACATGTTGCTAAAAGGACATGAAATTCCATTCACATATATGCAACTACCATTTGTTTTGATGGTTGGGACAATGTTGCAAGTCATTTGTTGTTGAACATGATGTTTGCTTGTCTTAATGGGGATGTATTCTTAAGTGCCATTGACACAATGAGGGAGTGTAAGGATGCCCATGATTACATATGTAATGCCTTTGTTAGATGTATTGAAACTATTGGAAGGGATAACATTGTACAAATTTTTATAGGCAATGTTTCGAACATGTGGAATGTAATTGAACTTACGATTTGTCATTTTTTAAGCTTTTACTTTCAAGGTTGTGCATCTCATTGTTTGGACTTGCTAAATATAGAAGATTGGGGAAAGAAACCTTGGTGAAGTGAATTGTGAAAAGGGTGAAATTATTGTTTTTTTTTTTTCATATGACAACACCATGCACCACTCATAATCTTCTTTCATTATGAAACTGACCTAATGTTTGAAATTCAATTTGTAACCAATTTTTTAACGATTGAATAGTTGTTGAAGGTGAGATTTGTTGAATCAATTGTCATTGATTTTGAATGGACAACCTTTGTCAACATGTTGTGTAACACCCATCAACATAGGTCCCTCACCAGAGTGAAATATGTTCCAACCAACATAAAGGATTAGTCTTGGGAAATTTGTGCCAACATTGTGTACATGGTGGAACCAATTTTAATGACATAAAGGGTGTTTGACGGTAAACAACCTTGCATGGGGAGGGCATGGCTTGTCACGAAGACATTGGAATGACACGTCTTATCATTATGAAATTAACCATTCTCATTACCATCGAGCTTTGCAGATGTGGTCAACATCAATTTTATTATTAGTGCAAGATGTTGATAAGTGACTTACATTATGAATGAGTTTTTTTCAATCCATATTTAGTGGTTGAAGTTTGCCTCCATGATGATGTAGATGCCAAGGAAAAATTCAACCATATGTTATGACAAAAACATTTTTTGTAGCTTGATAGCTTATGCCCAAGTTTTAAAGGACTTTGTTGATTTTGTTAAAAGTTGAGCGCCATTTTTCAATGCCCCTTAGTTGAGAACCTAAACTTGCTCCCATATGAATGATGGGATTTGATTAGAGTTGGTGGATGCACATTTGCACCATTGCTTGCCATATCTTGGCGCAAGTGTTTCTATGTCATTGTGTGAGCAAAATTGGAATTCATATTCATTTGTCCATAACAAAGTGCAAAATTGATTCACATTGAAGCAAATTGAAAATTTCATGTACATTTTCATTAATAGCAAACTCCTATAAGAACAATTTGGTATTAACCCCATTACTTGGTACAAAGAAACATATGTTGCTTGAGACTCTATGTTTGATGTTAATAGAAGTTTAAACAAAGGTGACACATAAAAAAAAGACCCTTTAATGTCAAATGAAGATGAGGACCGGCATGACCCCTTTGAATTCCCAAATGACAATTGGAAGATCATGGACCCAACAATTTAAAGAATAAAATTTGGATAAAAACTGCTGGATAAAATCTTCAAAAATGAGAAGGGAGAGGGCAATCTTCATGGATTACCATGGGGAAGGCAACTTTGCCTTGCAACACAAAGTCAAGAAAGTAAAATCAAAATCAAAATGGACTTAAACTTTTAACTGTCCATGGAAAGGGCATGAAGGTAACTACCTTTTAGCCCAAGTATTGTACCTTTGAAAGTTGTTGGTCCAGTAGACCAATACTTTCCAAATCTTGTTGCCTAACTTTTTTTGAACTACTACCTTCCCCCAAACAACCTATAGACTATTTTTACTATTTTGTTGCAACTACTTTCAAGCAAGCTACAACATTTTAGAAAACAAGTTTTAGTAAAAGTAACACAATAAAATAAAATAAAATAATATGACTATTATAATATTTTACATCAAACTACAATAAACTACTATCATTCTAGTTGGAAAGTAAAACATTAAAAGAAAAAGTAGAAACACACACACACACAATAAGTTCCACAACCTTCATACATCCTTTTATATTACTCTTTTTTTCCTTCATATAATATTTTCCTCCATTTCTTTAAAAACTCTCCTTACAAGAATGATGGGAATCCCTTTCCATAAATCACACAAGGTCCATATTCCACCCACACAAATAGGCCCCCTTATCCTAATCCTTACACAAATCCTTATGAGTTGATTAGTAAAAAAATACCAATCACCCATTTTCATGGGCTAATTAACTTAATGGCTTCATCCTTAAAATAAACTAGAGGATGATAATTAATAATCTACCATTAATAACTATTTAGTTACTAGGAGGCCCATAAGATTAATTAGTCAAAGTAGATTTTTTACCTTTAACAATGAACCATCGGAAGACTTTTCATTTTCAAGATTGTTGTCTGGTCGTTTGATTATGCAACATTGTGTGGCATGCACCTAAAGTTAAAAAATTATTTGACCCAATCACATGATGCCATGTGGCATGTAAGGCATAACCTAGGTTGTTTAAACTAGGTGATTCAAACTGGGCAACTTACCCTAGACCTAGACTAGACCACCTAGGTTATGTGACTTAGCTTAAACCTATACTAGGCTACTTAGGCTAAGATACTTAGGTTGAAAATAAACCTAGACCATGTACTTAGATCAAAACCCTTAGGTGTGATTAGGTTGTAAGTGTAAGGACTTGAAACCCTTCACTCTCACTTTGAGGTTCAAGTTTTCAACCATTGCACTACAACTTTTTATTGTAATAATGTTAGTTGTCACAAAATTATAGAGACTAATTTTTTTAAACCTAGGTCACCTTAGGCCATCTTAGGTTGTCCTAAGGTGACCTAGGTAACCTATGCTCTCTAGGAATTTAGCCTAGGAACCTAGGCATCAATAGGCTAAAACTAGGTTATTATTGTGTAATTTAAACTAAATTTGGTTAGACCTAGGTTATTTAGGTTTAAATAAATTTAAATAGGTCTAAACTAACATAAATTTAACTAAAATTCATTAAATTTTGCTAAATTAAAATATTTAGTGTATTTGGTTACACTTGGTCAAACTTGGCTGAACTAACATAAATTATGTTAGATTAAGCCATTTAGGTTCAATTTGGCTAAACTCCATTAAAATCAGCTAATCTTGACTAAACTAACATAAATTAAGTTAATCTAAGCTTTTTAGATTAAATTTGGCTAAATTTCATTAAACTTGGCTAAACTTTTGTTCTTATGATAACATTTATGCTTGGGATGTGGAGAATGTGTGATTGATTAGTTTGATTTGGATCTTTGTTATAAACAAATGAAATGTACTTGAATTTCAAACATGAAAAGACGTGGGAAGCATTCTAGTTTGGTAATTGACAAAACATATCATGGGTGGCAATAGAATGATTGCAATGGCACCATGCATTGTACAATTGCACCCTTTTGTGTGGATTTAGAAGCTTTCAAAATATGTGAAGTATGAGCAACTTGAAAAGGTGATGTAGTTCTTCCAACATATGCAACGAGTAGGAGGTTCCTAGATAATAATTCATGCAAAAGTGTAGAGATTGTTATGACTCACGCATGATGTAGGGTATGTGCCTTGAATGAAATTTGTTCTCAATGATGTGGAAGAAGAAGAAAATAATTTCATGTGTGTCACCAGTGTGAAAAACTAGCTATTGCATTTGGGCTCATCAATACAACTCTTAGTATTCCTTTCCAAATAAGAAAAAATCTATGGGTTTGTGAAGATTGCCACACTTCCACAAATGTTCATCTCAAAAAGTAGTTGTAAAATCAATCATGGTGAGGGATGCCAATTGCTTTCATCACTTTGAAGATGGTGTTTATTCTTGTGCCATGGATTATTGGTGATGCTAGTAAAGTTTGTCTTGTCAATTAG
>Ga0116229_10015527_pt1 | contig 10360 bp, 13 predicted proteins | sample S1TSphgellanicum_3_FD_87313 | JGI IMG/M metagenome (GOLD analysis project Ga0116229, IMG submission 87313) | Host-associated microbial communities from peat moss isolated from Minnesota, USA - S1T2_Fc - Sphagnum magellanicum MG | ecosystem: Host-associated > Plants > Peat moss > Unclassified...
AGGAAGGAAGGTCTTCTTTTTTGAAAAAAGGAAGCAAAAAACTTTTGCTCTGACGCCGTCATCACCTCACGTCGTAGCCCGGATGAAATCCGAGAATTCCCAACTCACCCGTAGCGTGGGTTCTCAACGCATGCCGTCACACCAGGCCTCAAGCAACCAAAAGTCCCAGATGCCGCTCCATCGGCAGAAAATCGCGATCATCGTGCAGCAGTCGATGCCGATGCACGATGCAAAAGGTCCCGATAATAATGTCGGCCGTCTTGCGGATCGTGACGCCCAACTCGCGCAACGCGCGGTAATGCCGAGCCGAATGAACGGCCAATTCCGCATCCAGCAGCGACACCACTGAGTACCGCCGCAGCCCCCGCTCGATGCGCGCCGCATGCGCCGCATCGCGGGCCCCCTGCAGCACCTCAAGCAAAATGAGATCCCCCACCAGCAGCGGCTCACGCCCCGCCGCGGCCTCCAGCCTAGCCGTCGCCTCCGTCCGCGCGCCCCGCAAATGCGCGATCCAGACGGAGCTATCGACCAGCGTCACGCCTCGCGAACCGGACGACCTTGCCGCATCTCATTCAGATCGCCATCCCACCCCAACCCCTTAAGATCCGCCAGCGCCGCGGCCTGCTCCCGCACCCGCACGAGCAGCCGCAACCCCTCCTCCACCGTGGCGCGCTTCGTCGAGAGCCCCGCCGCGCTCATGGCCTGCGCCAACAACCCGTCATCGATATCGATATTCGTGCGCATCCCACCGAACCGCCCAATGTGTATAGATTACACTATCTATACACATTACCCCGGTCACGCAACCGCAAATCCCCCGCCGGTCCCGCCACGCCGCCCGGTCCACCGTCCGACCGGCGAAACGTCCTCATCCTTCGATACGATCACCGCGCCCTCGCACACCGCCAAATCCCAAATCGCACCGTCGGATGAAGCCGCCAACCCGCGATCCGCGACATGTTCGGCCTCATGGCCCCACCCCACCAGCAGCCGCGTCAGCGACGGCGGCACTTGGGCGTCTACCAAGAACCGCATCACGCAACGCGCAACACTGGATGACCGCTTTGCTGCGCGGCATACTCCAGCGCCGCGGTCATATCCTCACGCTCCAGCAACGGATAATCCGCCACTATTTCTGCCCGCTCAGCGCCTGCCGCCAAAAGGTCCAGCACATCCATCACGCGAATCCGCAGCTCCCGCAGGCAAGGACGCCCGCCGCACCGATCCGGATCAAAGGTTGCGCACCACGCGCAGGATTGCGCGGCCAGGAAGAAGGAAGGGTTCTTTTTTGAAAAAAAGAACCAAAAAACTTTTGCTCTTGCGCGCTCACCACCTGGCGCGGATTGCGTAGACGTACGCGCAACCCAACAGACAAAAGTTTTTTGGTTCTTTTTTTCAAAAAAGAACACTTTCTTCTTGCCCAAGGTAACCAATGACCCCCGCCGCCCGCCTCGCTGCCGCCATCGACCTGCTCGAAGCGGTTGACGCATCCGCACGCCCCGCCGACGCCACCGCCAACGACTTCTTCCGCGCCCGCCGCTTCATCGGCTCCGGCGATCGCCGTGCCGTGTCCGACCGCGCCTGGAGCGTGCTGCGCCACCGCCGCCGCCTTACCTGGTGGCTCGCGCACGCGCACGCGCTGCCGACACCGCGGCTGCTGATCGGCGCCTCGTTGCTGCTCGACGGCTGGTCGCTCGACGGCGTTGAACAATCCTTTTCCGGCGGCCAGTTCGCGCCCGCTCGCCTGTTGCCGCCCGAGCGCGCCGCGCTGCGCCCGCTCGAAGGCCGCACGCCCGAACACCCCGACATGCCGCCCGCCGTCCGCCTCGAAATCCCCGACTGGATTTTCGCGCCGCTCGCCGAGAAATTCGGCCCCACCACCGAGGCCGAGCTCGCGGCGCTGACCACACCCGCCCCGCTCGATTTGCGCGTCAACGAGCTGAAAACCACGCGTGACGACGCCCAAAAAGCCCTGCTGGCGGAGGGTATCGAGACCAAACCCACGCCCTATTCGCCGTGGGGCCTGCGCATCCCCACCCGCCGCGCGCTGACCACCGGGCCCGCGTTCCAGACCGGACTGGTCGAGATCCAGGACGAAGGCTCGCAACTGGTCGCTTTGCTGGTCGGCGCCGGACCCGGCATGCGCGTGGCGGATTGGTGCGCCGGCGCCGGCGGCAAGACGCTGGCGGTCGCGATGACGATGAAAAACCGCGGCCACATCGTTGCGTGCGACGTGCACGGGCGGAGGTTGGACGCCGCGGTCAAACGGCTGCGCCGCGCAGGCGTCCATAATGTCGAGCAGCATCTGATCACCGCGGGCGACAAATGGGCCAAGCGGCAGGAGAAAAAATTTGATCGCGTTCTGGTTGACGCACCCTGCACCGGATGTGGAACATGGCGCCGCAATCCGGATGCCCGCACGCGCCTGACCGAAACCGATCTCGCCGAACTTCTGGTCAAGCAGGCTGCTATCCTCGATGCGGCGTCGCGCCTCACCAAGCCGGGCGGACGCCTGATTTACGCCACCTGCAGCCTGCTGCCGGCGGAAAACGAGGACCAGGTCACCGCGTTCATGCATCGCCACCCCGATTTCACCGCACTGCCGCTCACCGACGCCTGGCCACTGGCCGGCAGCCTGCCGAGCCCCGGGCCGTATTTGTCGCTGACGCCACTCCGGCATGACACGGACGGGTTTTTCGGCGCGGTGCTGGTGCGGACGAAAAAATGATCAGCGTGCGCCGCGCCCGCATGGCCGACGCGGCCGCGATCGGCGCGGTGCATGTCGCCGCGTGGCGCAGCACCTATCCCGGCATTCTGCCCGACGCGTATTTGTCGCGCATGTCGCCGATCCGCCAGGCGCGCTACTACGAATCCGCCATCGCCGGCGGCGCGTGCGTCTACGTGGCCGCCCCGCCAGCCGGCGGTCCGCGCCTGATCGGCTTTACCACCGCCGGCCGCGCGCGGGTTGCCGGCCTGGGCGACGGCGAGATCGAAACATTGTATGTGCTGGATGATTGGCGCGAACAGGGCATTGGCCGCCGCCTGCTGCACGCCGCCGCCAAGGACCTGGCCGCCCGCGGATGCCGCTCGGCGTTTCTATGGGTGCTGCGCGACAACCCCAGCCGCTTCTTCTACCAGCATTTGGGCGGCCACCCCAGCGCCCAAGGCGAAACCACGGTCGCCGGCGTGAACGTGCCCCAGTTGGCCTACAGCTGGGACCCGATCGAGAGGCTCCTGGCCGCCTCACCAGCGTAAGTTTCTGTCCCAGAACTTCCCCGGACGGCCAGCTACGGCGCGTTTGCTGTGCTCCGTTGCGCACGAACGCACCGTATCCGACTCGCCAGGGAAAGTTCTGAGACAGAAACCAAGGGCAAAAGTTTTTTGCTTCTTTTTTCAAAAAAGAAGACTTCCTTACTTTCCGATACCCTGCACAACCATATCGGCAATATAAGAATCCGCGTGCGTCCAGGCGCCCTCGTCATCCCCGCGAAACGTAACATCACGATTGAGCACGCTGCGCCCGGTGGAGACATCGGCCACCGCGACACGCCCGAATGTGATCAGCGTGCTGATCTTATGCACGCCGCCGAACACGATCAGCGTCGCACCTGCCTTGCGGGCAGCATCGTTCAGCGACGCGGCATCCAGATTATCGGCCGAGCATGGCGGCGTCGCGCACGTGATCGTCACCGCCTGATATGTCCCGGTCTTGCCCAAGGCGGCGGCAATTGTCTGCTGCAGCACTTTCAGCCGCGCCGCATGCACCGCGGTCTGGTCCCGCACTTCGCCCGAGCTATCGACGAAATCGAAATCCGCCACGGCCACCTTGGCGGGCGCCGCGCGTGCGGCGCCGCCGGCCAACAGCGCCAGGCACGTCATCACGCGGCCGAGTTTCATGGCATCCCCTTGCTGGTCGAATATTCAAAATGCAGCGCCTCGCCTGGCCGCGCGATCGGGTGGATCGCGTGGGCCGCCATCGCCGCCTCGGAAAACCCTTGCAGGATCAGCTTGAGCTTGCCCGGATAGGCCGCCACATCGCCGATTGCGAACACGCCCGGAATATTCGTCTCGCACGTCGCCGGCGTCACGCGCACATGGTGCCGCTCCAGATCGAGCCCCCACCCCGCGATCGGCCCCAGCTCCATCGACAGGCCGAAGAACGGCAGCAACCGGTCCGCCGCCAGCACGCGCGTGCCGCCGTCCAGATCAACCACCTCCACCCCCGTCAGCTCGCCCGCCTCACCGTGTAGCGCGTGCAACTGATACGGAATGACCATATCAATGCGCCCATCCCGCGCCGCCGCGTCCAATTGCGCGGCCGTCTCCGGCGCCGCGCGAAACTTCGCCCGCCGGTGCACCACGAAAATCTCCGCCGCCACATCCTGCAACGACAGCGCCCAATCCACCGCCGAATCGCCGCCGCCGGCGATGACCACGCGCTTGCCGCGGAAATCCTCGCGCCGCCGCACGTAATATTGCACCGCGCCGCTCGCCTCATACGCGGCAAGCCCCTCCAGCGGCGGCCGGTTCGGCCCGAACGCGCCAGCCCCCGCCGCAATCACCACCGCCCGGCTGCGAATGGTCTCGCCCGCATCGGTCCGCAGCGTGAAAGCCCCCGCCTGACCCTCGAGCGCCTCCACGCGCCGCCCGAGCAGCCGCGGCGCGCCGAACGGTGCTATCTGCGCCTCCAACTGCGCCACCAGCGCGCCGGCCTGCAGCGCCGGATGCGCCGGGATGTCGTAAATCGGCTTTTCCGGGTACAGCGCCGCGCACTGCCCGCCCACCTCGCCCAGCGCATCGATCAGCACGCTGGACAGTTTCAGCATGCCCAGTTCAAACACGGCGAACAGGCCGGCAGGTCCGGCGCCCACGATGGCCACGTCGGTTTCAATCATCGTGGGGGCTTATCAGGCAGGTAAAGGCAAGAGAAGTGTTCTTTTTTGAAAAAAAGAACCAAAAAACTTTTGCTCGTTGGCGGACGCGGCCCGCGTCGCATGGGGCCGCGTGATACAGCTTGCCGATCTCGTTGCCACTGAGCGGCTTGCCGCCGCCCTCGCGCCGTTGCTGCGCCCGGGCGATGCCATCCTGCTCAACGGTGTGCTCGGCGCCGGCAAAACCGCGTTGGTCCGCGCTTTGCTGCGCGCCGCCTGCGCCGACCCGGCGCTCGATGTTCCGAGCCCGACTTTTACCCTCGTGCAAACCTACACCGCCCCAAATCTGACGCTGCACCATTTCGATCTGTGGCGCCTCGACGGCCCGGCCGCGCTCGAAGAACTCGGCTGGGACGAAGCCCGCCAGGACGTCGTGCTGGTCGAGTGGCCAGACCGGCTCGGCCCGCTCCACCCTGCCGGCGCGCTTCACGTGCACCTCACGGTCGCCGGCGAAACACGCCGCCAGGCGACGTTGCAGGGGTGGGACGCGCGGCTGCGCGCGGCAGGCCTCTTCACTGAAAACGCGGGTTTAGCTTGACTCTGCACCCGCGCGGCGTATGTCTCCGCGCGCAACAGGTCCAGCCGCTCGCGGCCCAGGACCTTGTTGTCGTTTTTCGCCTTGTCGTCGTTCTTTAACCCGGTCCGTCCCGAGCATTTCGGCGGACAAGCCGTTTGGGCGTATCCGTCGGCACACAGCCGCCGCCACGACCACGCGCACACCGTATCGCGCCGCTATCCGGCGCGCCACACAACAGGAATACCGGTTCCACATGGCATCCAGCTCCGCGGCCGTCCTCGACCGCACCGACCATTTCCATGGCGAGGATTTTGCCTCGCTGCTCGACGAGACCCTCGGCACCGACACCGGCTTTGACGGATCGGTCATCACCGGACGGGTCGTCCGCCTCACCGACGAATTCGCCATTGTCGATGTCGGCCTGAAGAGCGAGGGCCGCGTGGCCCTGAAGGAATTCGCCGCCCCCGGCGCCAAGCCCGAAGTGAAGCCCGGCGACGTCGTTGAACTGTATGTCGAGCGCTATGAGGACCGGGACGGCTCTATCGTGCTGTCGCGGGAAAAGGCCCGCCGCGAGGAAGCCTGGACCAGCCTGGAGCGTGCGTTCGAAGCCAACCAGCGCGTCACCGGCACCATCTATGGCCGCGTCAAAGGCGGCTTCACGGTCGATCTCGGCGGCGCGGTGGCCTTCCTGCCCGGCAGCCAGGTCGATATCCGCCCGGTGCGCGACGTCGCGCCGCTGATGGGCATGCCGCAGCCGTTCCAGATCCTGAAGATGGACCGCGCCCGCGGCAACATCGTGGTCAGCCGCCGCGCCGTGCTGGAGGAAACCCGCGCCGAGCAGCGCAGCGAGCTAATCCAGGGCCTGAAAGAGGGCATGATCCTGGACGGTGTGGTGAAGAACATCACCGACTACGGCGCCTTCGTCGATCTCGGCGGCGTGGACGGCCTGCTGCACGTCACCGACATCGCGTGGCGCCGCATCAACCACCCGGCCGAGGCGCTCACCATCGGCCAGGCCGTGCGCGTGCAGGTCATCCGCTTCAACTCGGACACGCAGCGCATCAGCCTCGGCATGAAGCAGCTCGAGACGGATCCGTGGGAAGGCGTCGGCATCAAATATCCGGCCGGCGCGAAATATAGCGGCCGCGTCACCAACATCACCGACTATGGCGCCTTCGTGGAGCTGGAGCCGGGCGTTGAGGGCCTGGTGCACGTCTCCGAAATGTCCTGGACGAAGAAGAACGTCCATCCTGGCAAGATCGTCGCCACCAGCCAGGAAGTCGAAGTGCTGGTGCTGGACGTGGACAGCAGCAAGCGCCGCATTTCGCTCGGCCTGAAGCAGGTGCAGCGCAATCCGTGGGAAGAATTCGCCGAGCAGCATCCGGTCGGCAGCACGGTCGAGGGCGAAATCCGCAACATCACCGAGTTCGGCCTGTTCATTGGCCTGGCGCCGGAAATCGACGGCATGGTCCACATGTCCGACATCTCGTGGGACGAGGCCGGCGAGACGGCGATCGCCGCGTACGAAAAGGCCGGGATCGTCAAGGCGAAGGTGCTGGACGTCGATGTCGAGAAGGAGCGCATTTCCCTCGGCATCAAGCAGTTGCAGGACGATCCGGCAGCCGAAAGCCTGAACAAGGTGCGCAAGGGCGAAGTGGTGACGTGCATCGTCACCGGCGTGCAGGCGAACGGCGTCGAGGTAAAAATCGACGACGTGCTGACCGGTTTCATCCGCCGCGCCGAGCTGGCGCGCGACAAGTCCGACCAGCGGCCGGACCGGTTCGCCGTGGGCGAGAAGGTGGACGCGAAAATCACCGCCATCGACCGCGCCGCGCGCAAACTCAGCCTGACGATCAAGGGCCGGGAAGTCGAGGAAGAGAAGCAGGCGATGGCCGAGTTCGGCTCGTCCGACAGCGGCGCGTCGCTGGGCGACATCCTGGGCGCCGCGATCCGCCGTCGGAACCAGCAGGACGCTTGAAGAAAGGAGGCCAAGGGGCTCTGCCCCTGGACCCCGTCGTGCGAAGCACGCATTCGCGTGACGGGGACATGTCCCCAGACTCCATGACCTGGTTGGGGGATAAGGCGGGGGCACACATATCGTGACGACGGTACGCGAGCCCCCCGCCTTATCCCCCAACCAAACAAACAGGTTCTAAGGACTTGTCCTTAGCGGGGCTCGAGGGGGCGTCACGCGAATGCGTGCTTCGCACGTCACGCGAATGCGTGCTTCGCACGACGCCCCCCGCCCTCCTTTCCTCAAGGCGCCCCGCATGTCCCTCGACGCCGACCTCCTGATCGACCGCCAGCGGCTCAAACGGCGCCTCGCGACATGGCGCGTCGTCGCTGTGGTGGCCGTCGTCGGGGCCATTGCCATTGTCGTCGGTCCGCGCGCCCACACGCCGCTTGGGCGGCATATCGAGCGCTACCGCATCGTCGGGACGATCGGGGATGGCCAGAAGACCATCGAAGACCTCGACCGGCTCGGCCGGGACAATAATGTCGCCGCGGTGTTGCTGCATCTGGACACGCCGGGCGGCCAGGTCGCCGGCGGCGAGGGCATTCATGATGCGGTGGAAGCGCTGGCGGGCAAGAAGCCGGTGGTGGCCGTGCTGGATGGAACGGCCGCCTCGGCCGGTTACATGATCGCGGTGGCGGCGCCGCACATTGTGGCGCGCGAGAGCACGATTACCGGCTCGATCGGCGTCATCCTCGAGACGTTCAATCTGGGCGGTCTGCTCGACAAGCTCGGCGTGGTAAATGACCCGCTGGTGTCGGGCCCGCTGAAGGGGCAGCCGAGCCTGGACAAACCGATGACGCCGGAGGCGCGCGCGGTGCTGCAGGCCATGGTGGGCGACCTGTATGACCAGTTCGTGCAGATCGTGGCGCGCGGCCGGCACATGGACGCGGCCCGCGTGCGCGTATTGGCCGATGGCCGCGCCTACACCGGCCGCCAGGCGCTGCCGCTGGGCCTGGTCGATGAAATCGGCGGCGAGGCGCAGGCGCTGCACTGGCTGCAGCACAGCAAGAACATTGACCCGGACCTGAAGGTGCTGGAGCCGGACCACCGGCCCTGGACCGCGCGGATCATGGCGGAGGGGGTCTCCGGCATCGTGACGACGGCGCAGCAGAGCCTGCGCGTTGACGGCGCCTGGTCCGTCTGGCAGCCTTTTTCCTCGCGGGATTAAGGGGCTACGCGCCGGGGGGCGCGTATCGGGCACAATATGACCAGGTCGGAATTGATCGCCGAGCTTGCCGGCGCGAACCCGCATTTGCGGGCGCAGGATGTCGAGCTGATTGTATCCACGGTGTTTGACGAGATTTCGGCGGCGCTGACGCGGGGGTCGCGTGTGGAGTTGCGCGGGTTTGGCGCGTTTACCGTGAAGAAGCGCGATGCGCGGACCGGGCGGAATCCCCGGACGGGGGCGGCGGTGCCGGTGGATGAGAAGGCGGTGCCGTTTTTCAAGGCGGGCAAGGAGCTTAGGGATCGGGTGAATCGGGGGAGTAGCTAAGGAAGTCCAGGGGCGTCAGTGCTTTGCACGTCACGCGAATGCGTGCTTCGCACGTCACGCGAATGCGTGCTTCGCACGACGCCCCTGGACTTCATGTCAAGCGGCCTGTCTTTCCCGGCTGAGCCCCTCCACATAAGCGACCAGCGCCGAAACATTCTCGCTGCCGTGGCCCAAATTCACCGCCGCTGCCAGCGCCTGCGCCGCGACCGACACCGACATTGTCGGCACACCCGTGCGACGCCCGAGATCCTCCGCCAGCCGCGCGTCCTTCAACATGTCCTTCAACTGGAAGAACGGCGAAAAATCCTCCTTTGCCGCGCTGCGCGCATTTGCCTGCAACAGCCCGGACCCGAAATCCACATTGTCCAGCATATGGGCCAGCGTCTCGGCCTTCACGCCGGTGCGCCGCGCCAGCGCCATGCCCTCGGCCAGCGACATGAACTGGCTGGCCACCATCAGATTGCCGATCAGCTTCAGGCTCATCGCTGTGCCCACCGCGCCGACATGCGTCACCGTCTTGCTGATTTCCCGCAGCACCGGCTCCGCCCGCGTGAACGCGCCGGCACTGCCGCCGAACATCACATCCAGCTTGCCGTCCCACGCCTCGTTCTTGCTGCCGAACACCGGCGTGTCGGCATAGACCACGCCGCGCGCCCGGAATTTTTCGGCAAAACCGCGCGACAGGTCCGGGTCGGTGGTGGTGGCATCGAGCACCATCGCGCCGTGCGGCGCGCAGGCCAGCACCCCATCGCCCTGTGCGTCGCCGATCACCGCGCGCTGCGCCTCCGGCCCGGTGACGCTGATGACCACAAACTCCGCGTCCCGCACCGCGTCGCCGATCGAGCTGACGCGAGTCACGTGCTCAAGCCCCTCCGGCAGATGGTCGCGGGACCGTGTCCAGCCCTTCACCGTGTAGCCGGCCTGCGCCAGGTTGCGCGCCATACCGCCGCCCATGATCCCGAGGCCGATAAAGCCGATTTTCGCCATGAACCTGATTCCATGTTGATCTATGCGGGCGTTAATGCCGCACATTGGCCGCGGTTCAGGCTCGTTCCGCATCGGCCGTGATTGCCGGGGCTGTCGACGTGATTGCCGCGGCGGCGCGACCGTGCTACGTGCGCCGCCTCCCGCTGGTGGGGGATAGTTTAGCGGTAGAACTCCCGGCTCTGACCCGGGCAGCCTTGGTTCGAATCCAGGTCCCCCAGCCAATCGATTGCCGCGAAGTCGAGATCTCAGACGCGGCCCGGGGAGTCAGAAAATTACTCTATTTATCCGTGGGTTACTGGTCACGGGTTAAAGCTCGCTGCGTGAGATACGACTTCACGTGGGCGATCGGGGCGAATGACGCTGCTGTGTCTGTCATGGGGCTTTGGGCACTCCGCGATGCGGTTTGCAGCGCGTGA
>Ga0116229_10015530_pt1 | contig 10358 bp, 7 predicted proteins | sample S1TSphgellanicum_3_FD_87313 | JGI IMG/M metagenome (GOLD analysis project Ga0116229, IMG submission 87313) | Host-associated microbial communities from peat moss isolated from Minnesota, USA - S1T2_Fc - Sphagnum magellanicum MG | ecosystem: Host-associated > Plants > Peat moss > Unclassified...
GACGTTGATCGATCCGAGGTTGCACGAGTCGTAGCCGTGCAAGAACTGTTCGCCGCAATTGTGCGCGTAGAGTCCGTTGGCGTCGAAGGCGTGGACGCCGGGGATCGTGCAATCGAAGACCGGTGCCGTGCCGAGCGGTTCGATCGCCGTCACCTCGGTGCGGTGCCGATCGCGGAAATCCGGCTTGCGCGCATCGATGACCGCGAGCAGCCGGCGCTGTTTGGCTTCATCGCTGAAGCCGACGCGGCTCGCGAAGCGGACCATGTCGCGCCGCGAGATCACGAGCTTGTGATAGATCCGGCCCGCGTCCGCCAGCCGCTCGCGATACACGGTGGAAACAATTCCTAGCCGTGCCAGCATGCGCTGCGCGACGGCCAGATCGGCGTCGCTCATCGAAACCAGCCGAACGGAGCCGCCATCGTGAAAGTCGCCTCGCACGGAACCGTCGGCGTCGAACCAGCTCTGCAGGAAGCCACAGATGAAGGCGGATGAAGCCGATTCGATTTCGTCGGTCACGTGCAGCGTTTCACGGACCAGGCCGTACGCGTTTGCAAGCTCGGCGACCACTGCCGACGACACGTCCGCCTGCGTCGCTGCCGCGGCGGTCGTGCGGCGCGCGTCCGGCCCGCTCGACGCGTGGCGGAATTCCGGCTTCGGCGGCTCGCCGATCAGCCCATCGCCGCTTCTGCGAAAGCGAAATTGCTGCGCTCCGTCAACTTGCAACTGGCCGTCGCTAAGCATCGTGCCCAATAGGCGGCCCTCATCGAAGTTGCCGCGCCCCTTCCAAGCCGCGTCGGCATGGTCGTGCAGGACGAGCGTGTCGCCCAGTGAGAGGTCGCCGACCTTCGTCCAGGTCCGCTCGCCGTCGCGCTCGACGAGCAACGGATGGTCGGCCGTCGCGTCGACTTCGAAACCGCGGGATGTCTTGACGCGAAACACCGCTTTGTTGCCGGTGAAGAAGAAGCCGCCCGGCGAGGAAGGGTACGCGCGCCCGTCAACGACAGCCTCGAATGGAACGCCGACCAGATCGCGGACGCGTCGCGCGCCCTGCGAGGTGAAGACCCAGGTATCGGCGGTTACGCAGGGGTTGGTCGCGGCGATCGGCCCAAGGCCCGGTAACGGGTTCACGTCGGGATGATCGAGGAAGAGGACGCCGGGTTCGCCGTTCTGCCACGCGCCTTCGACGATCGCATCCCAGATCTCGCGGGCCGGGACCGTCTTGACGACTTCCTTGGTGCGCGGGTCGAGCAGGGCGAAGTCCGAGCCGTCCTTCACGGCCTGCATGAACTCATCCGTGACGCCGACGGAAATGTTGAAGTTGTTGATTTGGGTCTGCAACAACTCTTGCTTGAGGTGAGCGAGTTCGACATCCGTGTAGCGCCCCGTGTCGCTAAACCGGTTCCAAAGCGCGCGGTTCTCGGCGTCGAGCTCCTTCTTGCAGCTCATGAAGTGGAAGACATCGGGATGATCGACGCGCAGAACGCCCATGTTCGCGCCACGGCGCACGCCGCCTTGCTTGATCGAGTCCGTGGCGGCGTTGAAGACTTTCATGAACGAAACGGGCCCGGAGGCGTCCTTACCCGTGGACTGGACCTCCGCGCCCTGGTGCCGGAGCTCGGAAAATGCGAATCCCGTCCCGCCCCCTGATTTTTGAATCAACGCCATCGCCTTGAGGTTGTAGAAAATCCCTTCGATCGAGTCCGGCACGGGCAGCACGAAACAGGCCGATAGCATCGAGAGCGGGCGGCCGGCGTTGACCAGGCACGGCGTATTGGGCATGAAGTCGCGGCGCGCCATCATCTCATAGAAGGCGTGGCTGACGCCGTCGACGATGGCGTCGGCATCCCGGCCCAGCTTCACGGCGTATGGGCGCTCCGGCTCCGCGATCGACGAGGCCACGCGCCACAGGAACTCGCGCGGGGACTCGACGACGCCGTCGGCCTTTTTCGCGAAATAGCGCTCTTTGAGGACGCGCATCGCGTTCGGATCGAAGGCCGGCTCGGCGAGTCCCGAGGGGACGGAGGCAGCGGGCACGGGAGCTTCAGGCGTCATGGGATCCTCCATCGGGGGGGAAGCGATTTCGGGGAACAGCGATCGAACACCTGTTCGAGAGAAACAGGTTCAACATCGACGCTCAGTACGTCATATTGTACACCCGGGACCGTCCACATACAAGATATAGTGGGCCGCTCCTTGAGGACAAACGGCGAACCGGCGGTTCAGAACGTTAGAAAATTGTGGATTGAGCGGTGGACCCGGTGGGCCGGGTGTGAGCCAATCCGAGGATAGCGGGGAAGCCGCGCGCAACGCTCGCCAAGGTGTTTCGCCCTGACGCCTATGCCCGACGGCTCTCCAGCGTCTCGCTGGACGACCTCGCGGCCCGAGGCTTTCGCGGGATCATCGTCGACCTCGACAACACCTTGGTCGGGTACGGGGAAGAGCATCTCTCGGCGGACGATGCCGCGTGGATCGCGGCGGCGCTTGCCCGCGGCTTTCGAATTTGTCTGGTCTCGAACAACTTCACCGACCGCGTGCTGCGGGTGGGCGGCGAACTCGGCGTGCCGGCGATCCCGAGCGCCCTCAAACCCTTGCCGCGCGCCTTTTCGCGGGCGCTCGTGGTGCTGGGAACGACAAAAGCGCAGACGGTGGTCGTCGGCGATCAACTCTTCACCGACGTCCTCGGCGCCAAATTTTTGGGCCTCCATGCGATCCTGACCGAACCCCTGGTCGCCAAAGACTGGTTGGGAACGCGCGTCCTGAGGTTCCTTGAACGGGTCTTGCTCGGACGGCCCGCCGCTTGAAGCCGGGAAGCACCGCGATCGTGTTATTTGCGGAAACATGCGCGCAAAGTTCGCGATCACATCCACCGATCGCGCAACCAATTGCTTGATGAGTGAACGAAGCTTCCTAAAGCTGGCCGTGATCGGCGACCCGGTCGAACACAGCGCGAGCCCGCGTTTGCAACGCGCATTCCTCGACGAGGCGGGGCTCACCGGTTCCTACGACGCGATCCGCGTCGTGGCCGGGGACGGCGCTCGCGCGATCGACGAGCTGCGGGCGCGGGGCTTCGCCGGTCTCAACGTCACGACACCGCTCAAGGCCGAAGCCTACGCGCGCGCCGAGTGGCGAGACCCGGTCGCGACGGCCGCCGGCTCGGTCAACACCCTCGTGCTAGGCGACCGACTGGATGGCTATAACACCGACGGCATCGGGGCGCTCGGAGCCCTTGCCGACGCCGGCGTGCCGGAACCGGCAGGCGTCCCGGTCCTCGTCCTAGGCGCCGGGCCAACGGCTCGCGCGGCCGTCGCGGCGCTCGTGGCAGCCGGCGCCGTCGTGTTCGTTTGGAACCGCACGGCCGCGCGCGCCGCGGACCTCGCACGGCACCTGGGCGCGCTCCCGTTCGAGCCTGGCACGTCCGTGCGAGCCGTGCTCGCGACGCTCGCGCCCGGCGCCGATGTGCGCGACGAAGCCTTACTGCGGGCGGTGCGGGACGCCCCGGTCGTGATTGACGCCAACTACGGCGGCCGAGCCACGCTCGGCGCGGCGCTCGGCCGGACTGCCGTCGACGGCCTGGGAATGCTCGAACACAGCGCACGCGCCAGCTTCGAGCTCTGGCGCGCCCGCTTCGCTCCCCGGCGCGAGTTCAAGCCTTAATCGGCGGCTCCTCATACTTTGAATTCCGGCGGCGTGCTTCTCAACCCGCGGCCAAGGCTCGCGCGGCAACTCCTCACGCTCGGCCGTCGTCAACTCTAGTGATGTTGCTCGCAAGTGAAGACGAACGAATTGCAAGAGGCCTCGTTGCCAGGCACGCCAAACCGGAATCTCCGCATGACTGCCGTCTTTTCACGAATCGCCGTGTCGTAAATGGGTTTTCTCCAGGCCGTTCGGGGCGTCTCCGAAGAGCGGGCCCCGATCTGGGTCATGCGCCAAGCCGGGCGCTATTTGCCCGAGTACTTGCGGGTCAAGGCGAAGTCGTCGTTCCTCGAGATGACGCGCACGCCTGAGATCGCGGCCGAGATCACGCTCCAGCCCTTGCGCCGCTTTCCGCTCGACGCGGCGATCATTTTCAGCGACATCATGACCCCGCTCGAAGCGCTCGGCATCGAGATCGAATTCTCGCCGGGACCGTCGATCGCGCGCCCGCTGCGTTCGCTCGCGCAAATCGAGGCGCTCGAACTGCGCGCGGAAATCGCGCCCTTCGTCGGCGACGCGCTGCGCCTCGTCAAAGCCGCGCTGCCGCCCCACGTCGGACTCATCGGTTTCGGCGGCACGCCGCTAACCCTCGCCGCTTACTTGGTCGAAGGCGGCGGCAGCAAAGAATACGCGCAGTTCAGGCAGTTCCTGCGGAGCGATCCCGCCGCGCTCCACCTGCTGCTCGAAAAGCTCACGGACTTGACGATCGCGTACCTTCGGATGCAGGTCGCGGCCGGCGCCGACGCGATCCAGCTCTTCGACAGCTGGGCGGGACTTCACGACGAACCGACGTATCGCGAATTCGGCTTGCCCTACTACAAGCGCATCATGGAGGCGCTAGCCGATACCGGAGCGGCGCGGATTTTCTTCGCCCTCGGCGCGTCGCATTTGATGGGCGCGATCGCGGAAATTCCGTGCGAGGTCGTGGGCGTCGATTGGCGCACCGACTTGACCGCGGCCCGCGAACGGCTGCCCGGGCGCGCGCTGCAGGGCAACTTGGATCCCGCGATGCTCTACGCCGGCCGCGACGCGCTGGCCGCCGAAGCGACGCGCATCCTAGAGGCCGGCCTCGGCGGCGCGCACATTTTTAACCTCGGCCACGGAATCTGGCCCAACACTCCGATCGATGCCGTAGCGCAGCTGGTCGAAACCGTCCATAACTATAAGCGAACATGATCGAAGAAATGCCCGCCGTTCGGCGTTCCGCGGCGCGGCTGGTTGGGGAGCTTCAAGAGCGTTTTTGCGCGGGGGCGCTGACCGTCGAACGAGCGGTTGCCGAACGCTCGGGCGGCTCGGCCATCGGCGAATTCACGATCGATGCCTGGGAGAGCGACGGCACGCACAGCATCGGAGGCAGCGGCTCGACGCGCGTGCTCGCCGGTGGAGCCGCCTTTGAGAAGGGCGGCGTGAACACGTCGGTCGTGACCGGTACGAATCTGCCGCCCAGCCTGGTCGCGCAGCGCCCAGAGTTGACCGGCCACGGGTTTTTCGCGGCCGGCGTCAGCGTCGTTTTGCATCCGCTCAACCCGTACGCACCGACCGCGCACTGCAACTTCCGCTATTTCGAAGCGCAAGCGCCGGACGGGTCGCGCAGTGCCTGGTGGTTCGGCGGCGGCGCCGATCTCACTCCCTATTATCCGGTGCTCGACGACGTGCGGCACTTTCACGGGACGTTGCGCGCGGCGTGCGAGCGTCACGACCCACGGTTCTATCCGGCGTTCAAGGCCTGGTGCGATCGGTACTTTTATCTGAAGCATCGCGCTGAAACGCGCGGCGTCGGCGGCATCTTTTACGACTATCTCGATGCCGCCGGATTCGGTGAATCTGAGGAACGCACGGGCTTCAGCGAGACCAAGACATTCGAGGACCTGCTGGCTTTCATGGCCGATGCGGGCACCGCGTTCGCCGAGGCCTACTTGCCCCTGGTCGAACGCCACGCTCTCGATGCGTTCGGCGAACGGGAACGCGCGTTCCAGCTGATGCGCCGTGGGCGCTACGTCGAATTCAACTTGATCTACGACCGCGGAACTCATTTCGGATTGCAGAGCGGCGGTCGCACGGAGTCGATCCTCATGTCACTTCCTCCCCTCGTGCGCTGGGCGTACGACGAACGCCCCGAACCCGGCAGCCGTGAGTCGGAACTCGCCGCCTATTTGCGGCCGCGCGACTGGTTCGCCGCCGATCCGCTGGAACGCTGATGCGGCAAGCGATTCTGCTGGTCAACCTCGGGTCGCCGGCGTCGCCGTCGCCCGCCGATGTGCGCGAATATCTGGACGAATTTCTGATGGACCCCGACGTCCTGGACGTGCCGACGTTCGTGCGTACCTTGCTCGTGCGCGGTCTCATCCTCAACACGCGACCCGCGAAATCCGCCGAGGCGTATGCGAAGATCTGGACCTCCGACGGCTCGCCGCTGGTCGTGATTTCGCAGCGGTCGCGCGCGGCCCTCGAAGCGAGCGCGCAGGTGCCGGTCGGCCTGGCGATGCGTTACGGCGAACCGTCGATCGCGCGCGGACTCGAAGACCTGCTGGCCCGGGCGGGCGAGGTCGACGAACTGCTCGTCGTCCCGCTGTATCCGCACTACGCGATGGCATCGACGAAGACCGTCGAGGTCGCCGTCGAGGCGGCTCTGCGCGGGAAGAACCTGCGGTATCGCTTTCTGTCGCCGTTCTACGACGACCCGGGTTACCTCGATGCGCTGGCGGCACGGCTGCGCGCGGACATGCCGGCCGACTCGCAGTTTTTGCTGTTCAGCTACCACGGCATCCCCCAACGCCACGTGCGCAAGATGGATCCGACCGGCGCGCATTGTCTGCGCTCGGGCGACTGTTGTTCGACGCCGTCGGCGGCCTGGGCTACCTGTTACCGCCATCAGGTGATCGCGACGATGGACGGTGTGGCGCAGCGTTTGGGAATACCGAAAGACAGCTATGGTTTCGCATTTCAATCGCGGCTCGGCGGCGGTTGGCTCGAACCGTTCACCGACAAAGAATTGATGGCATTGCCGGCGCGCGGCATCACGCGGCTGACCGTGGTGTGCCCGTCGTTCGTCGCCGATTGTCTCGAGACGCTCGAAGAGATGGACATGCGCGGGCGCGAGAGTTTCCTCGGCGCCGGCGGCAAAGCGTTCACCTACGTTCGCTGCCTCAACGAGGACCCGGCGTGGATCGCGGCGCTTGCGGAGCTATGCCGCAAACCGGCGGCGGTTCCAGCGTGAGCGAGGCGGCACGGGCTCCGGTGTGAGCGACGCGGCAGAGGTTTCGGCGTGAACAAGATCGCCGTTATCGGCGGGGGCATCGCGGGCTTGACCGCCGCGTATCGGCTCGGCCGAACGCACGACGTCGTGGCGTTCGAACGCGAAGCGGTTCCCGGCGGAAAGATCCGGTCGCAGCAGATCGACGGCTTCGTCTTCGAGTGGGGCCCCAGCGGCTTTCTCTCCGGCGCCGAAGAGTTGTACGCGCTCGTCGGTGAGCTCGACCTCAGCGACGTCCTGACGCCCGCGCAGCCGGCCGCGAAGAAACGCTTCATCTTCTGGAACGGCACGCTCCACCAGCTGCCCGCCAAACCGCCGGAAGCGCTAAAGATGACGCTGCTCTCGCCGCTTGGCAAGCTGCGCGCGGCGCGCGAACTCTTCGTCGCTAAAGGATCGGGTGCTGACGATGAGAGCGTATACGCATTCATGGCGCGGCACTTCGGGCGGGAAGTGGCCGAGCGACTCGTGTCGCCCGCGCTGCTGGGCATCAGTGGCGGCGAGGCCGCGGACACGAGCCTTGCCGCGATCTTCCCGCGGTTGCGCGAGCTCGAAGCGCAGCACGGCTCCGTAATCCGCGGCCTGATGAAGGGTCCGCGCAAAGGCGCGAGCATGTTGACCTTCGCCGACGGCGGCATGCAAACGCTGACGAACCGTCTCGCCGAACGTTTAGGCAACCGCCTGAGGCGTGGCACGTCCGTGCAGCGCATCGAGCCGGCGGGCTCCGGTTGGCGGGTCGCCCACGACGACGGAGAGTTGTTGGTCGACGCCGTCGTGCTCGCGACGCCCGCGCCCGCCGCGGCGGACCTGGTGGCCGGATTCGATGCCGAGATGGCGGCGCGCTTGCGCGACATTCCTTATGCGCCGATGCGCGCCGTCGGCGTCGCATTCCGCAAGCAGGACGTCACGGCACCGCTCGATGGGTTCGGCTTCCTCGCAGCCCGCAACCAAGGCGTGCGCAGCCTCGGCGCGTTCTACACCTCGTCGATCATTCCCGAACACGCGCCCGCAGGCACGGCGTATTTACGCATCTTCCTGGGCGGCGCCACGGATCCCGGGATCGTGAGCCTCGATGCCGATGCCGTCAAAGCAATCGTGCTGAGCGATCTGAAAACGGTCCTCGGCATCACCGCGCCACCGGTCGCGCACCACGAGGTCGTCTGGCCAAGTGCGATCCCGCAATACCGCCTGCCGCATCGCTCGCTCGTCGCCGCCATCGAACGGCGCGAAGCCGCGCATGCAAACTTCGCGCTCATCGGTAACGCCTATCGCGGTCTCGGCGTCGGCGACACCGTCCGCGATGCGCTCTTCGTGGCCTCGCGTCTCGAGAAAGATTTGCCGATAACCGTCGCCCAAACCGCGTAACGTTTACAGCGGTGCGGGGGCCGGCGGCAGGCGATACGCCCGCCGCCGAGTTGACGCTCGCGCCGAATCCGGCGCACCGAACGAAATACATCAGAGCTTCATCGTTCCACACGAGCCCTAAGCGCGCGCTACCCAACGCGCATTCAGAGTAACGCGCCCCGCGATCACTGCATGCCACAATAGCAGACTAGAATAACGGTGCCGAGTAGCGCGCGAAAAGAATTCGCTCGGCGCCGATTTCAAGCCAACCCACGGATCCTCGCTAAGGGAAGAGGCACGCGTTCAATCGAGCGATTGCGTATGCGATCTGCGATTTCGCAAGCGCTTGCTGCGACATACGAAACACTAAAAATCGAGTACGAATTAGTCGATAGCGTGATTAGGCTTACGAAAATTTCGACGGGCCGCTCAGTTGGCCGAAAAAACCGGCCTGTGTTAACGAGGACGAATGTCGACTCCCACGCTGCGGTGCCTGCGCGCCGCTCTGCTCTCGCTATTGTTGATTGCCGGCCTGACCGCGCCGGCGCGCGCGGTGCTGATCTACTTCGGCGTTTCGGACGTCTGGCAAGACCTCGTCACGAGTCCGAACGACTGGACGTACGTCCAGCAACACGCCGACGGCTTCTACGTCAACTTCTTGATGCTCAATCGGGCGGCCGCGAACATCGGCGGCGTCTCGCAGCTGACGCTGTCGAAGTCGTGCGCGCTTTTCTCGACCCACAACGCGTACATCGAATCGGACATGCGTCCGGTCGAAGCGACGCTCGCTAGCGAACAACAGTACATCGAAATGTTGCACGCGGCCGGTTGCAAGGTCGAGTTCAGCAGCCTCAATTTCGGCTGGAGCGCCCAGCGCGCGTACAATCTCTCGCATTTCGATTTGCAAGCGGACGAGGGCCGGCGGTTGAATTTCGTGCAGACTGGCCCCTGGCTGCTCAACGGCAGCGTCGACGCTCCTTCGATCAGGAGCCGTCCCGGCTACAACGCGCAACTCCGTGCGGACATTCTTGCCTCGGACGGAGTATCGACCGACAATCCGCTCGGCTATTGGGCCGAGGACTTCCTCGAGTTTCGCGGCGCGACCGTATCGCTGATTCAGCACGCGCACCACTACGGCAGGTCGGCGGTGATCGTGATTTCGCCCTACGGCGCGAACATGCCACTCAAAGTGTACAATGCGGCGACCGATCTTCTGTCGGCGGGTCAACAGGAGGTGCGTTATCTCGAGAGCGAGCTTGCGATCCCCGACATCTGGGCGATCTCGCAATATGCCACGAACCTGACGCCGATTCCGGAGCAGAGCGGCGGCCTGCCGACGGATACCGTCAGTGGCCTGGCGTTCTGGTTGATCCAGCACGTGCACGATCCGGACGGCTGGGCGCGCTTATCGCTAGCCGAGGCCGGCCCCCCGAAGGGTCCGACGAACCTGGTGCTGCGCAACGCGAGCAAATGGCTCGACGTGGCTCCGCTGCTGCACCTGACCGTTCGCCGCGGTTCGAATTACGCGGTGGCCCTCTTGTTCGAGGGGCGTGACGTGACGGCGCAAGCGTCCAGTCCGGGGGGACTCGCGCTCACCGGCGCGTACGCGCTTTACCCCGGCACACGGTACCGCTTGGCAATCGCGCTGACCCGCAACGGTGCGCCGGCCGGCGGCGCGCCGGTTCTCCAGGACGGCCCCCCACGCTCCGGCGCCGGGGCGGCAGCCGAGTTGACGCTCGCGCCCAATCCCGGCGTGCCGAATGAAATACATCAGAGCTTGATCATTCCGCTTTAGCGCGCCACGCCTTCCGCAGCCCCATCAGCGAATCTCGGCGCGCTTGCGCAGCAAGCCGCGCCCGCCCAGCACCGACATCACCGGCGCGCTTGCACAGCAAGCCGCGCCCGCCCAGCACCGACATCACCGGCGCGCTTGCGCAGCAAGCCGCGCCCGCCCAGCACCGACATCACCGGCGCGCTTGCGCAGCAAGCCGCGCCCGCCCAGCACCGACATCCACCGGCGCGCTTGCGCAGCAAGCCGCGCCCGCCCAGCAGCAACTCCGCCCCGCGGCGC
>Ga0116229_10015532_pt1 | contig 10356 bp, 10 predicted proteins | sample S1TSphgellanicum_3_FD_87313 | JGI IMG/M metagenome (GOLD analysis project Ga0116229, IMG submission 87313) | Host-associated microbial communities from peat moss isolated from Minnesota, USA - S1T2_Fc - Sphagnum magellanicum MG | ecosystem: Host-associated > Plants > Peat moss > Unclassified...
AAGAACAAGATCCTGGAAGAAACCCTAAACCCTAAAGCACCATCCATGAATTCCACAACATTTTTTCACAGATTCAAAAATTGGGGAGACATAATATGCAAAACAAATAAAGCAAGCGGTGATAAGTGGAAGGAATGTGTAGATGATGGGGAGCAAGATACTTGCCACAGGCATCAAACAAAGTGGTTTGTTGAAGGGGGGAAGGAGTAGTGAGTACTTGGAGAAGGAGGAGGAGGAGAAGGCTCCGAGAGTGCAGAGGACGGTGCAGATGACTGACAAAGCATGGGTACGAGAGCAGCAGCAGTGGGGATAAGCAAAGCCATCTTCCTTCCAGCCGAGCCCACAATCCTGGATGCCATGGTCTGTGGAGGAGCAACTTCAGGCACCAACAGCAGCACCACAAGAACAGTACCTCAGTCTTTGTAAAGTAGTTGTTGAAGCAGGTAGTAGGTACCTGGTAGGTAGTTGAAGAGGCAGGTAGTAGCTAGGTAGTTGAAGAGGTATGTAGTAGGTAGGTGGTTCAGGAGGAAGGTAGAAGGTAGGTAGTTGAGAAGGTAGGTAGGTAGTAGGTAGTTTATTGGCATGATTATTGCATGCAAATATTTCAATTACAAACACAAAGGTTTATCCCCATGAATGCAATGTATATAACATTATGGTTTGTCCAATATGCTTTTGTGCATCCCAATTGGCAACTATTTTTTATTCTACAATTTATTTTTTTGATAATATTTGAGAAAGCACAAAAAATAAAATCACGACACTTATCACTGAAATTGTCAAATTTTTGGAATCATTGAATAGAAATTATATGACAAAAAACATTCTTGATAAGATTGGGGTCATCTAATCCTCACCATCTAGTTTGCAAGTCTAAAAATTAATGTTGGAATATGATGCACATAGACTTATTATGTATCATCAAAAAGCACCAAAATTGTTCATATGGTTGTCCAAGGTCAAAGCACATGTTCATTGTACTTGTATTGCATAGTCCCATGACATTTTTCTATTGAATGCATAGCTTCGAAAAAGCATAGATTGAAACTTTCATCCACATACCAATTTGAAATGTCCACATAAATGAAATATAAATGCATCTACATCACATCTCATGCATGTGTCCTTTGGGGTTGCTCTATTTTTAACAACATGCATCATAATATTCAATCTATTATCTATGAATCTTGCTACCAAAGAAAATGCACCCTTTGATATGATTACACAAAAATTTATGTTTGAATAAATGATACCTTAGTTATTTTGGTAGCACTTTGTGAGGAATATTAATCTTTTAGGCATCCTTGATCGTTCAATGGTTTGTTAATACCCCATTTCTAGCAATAAGAAAAAATTAAAATCATCGACTGAATTTGGTACATTAAAAAATTTGAGCACTTTCAAAACAATCTCCAAACCCATTGGGACTTGCCAGATAAACATGCATGATTCATAATGTTTAGCCCTATATGAGGGATTTGAATAGTGTCATTGACCTTTTGCATTATGGGTGCTATTGCCATATCCCACAATACCATGATTCATGTTGGAAACTAATTTAAGTTAAAAAAACATGAAAAATATTGGAAATTAACACACTAAAATTCCATTATTTCAAATAAACAAAAGGCAAATATTATGTATAATTCCTTGACCTAGCAATGTTACAAGAAATTCAAGTACCTTCCATAAGTTTTCCTTATTGTAATTTTGTTGAACACTTAAATATACTCTAGTTGCACAAATTGCACACCTCGAACATGTTAATATAAAATTTAAATATTTGTCAAAAGCATGTAATAGATAGCACAAAGGCAAAAGTGTTCATCATTTCAAAACTAAGTTACAATTGGCCTTTGATAGTGAAATTTAAGAATATCATTTAGGATTGAGTGTCTACAAGATATTAGGAAGAAATTTTCTAGATTACAAACTCATATACTTGCACTAACATACAAGTGAAATCCTAAGAAAATTTCCAATGCACAAGAAGGTATAAGTCTATTGTAAACAAATTACAAAACTTCAACACTATGCAATATGGAGCCCACATTGAAATGAAAATCTCTAAATCTTCTTTTCAAAAAAGCCTTTGTTATTTATTTGGCAATCTCATTTTGTTCATGAATTTTGAACAACAAAAAGGTAACAAATGCGTTTGATCTTCATTATTGCAATGTATGTGTGAACATTTTGTGAAAAATCTCATGTGAGAAAAAAAATTGCATGTTATATCTTGAGTATAAATGTATTAATTTCCTCAATAAGCTCGCCTTCTTTTTACTTTGAAGAGAGAGCTAGGCCCTATTGTTGGTGCCCTACCATTTTTCATTTCTGCTTTCGCACCTCGACTTAGAAATTACCATCAAAGGCGGTGGGGGGGGGTGTAGTCTATTAGGCAAACGACAAGAAGGTCATTTCAAGCCACCTTTGTTGATTTTGCCTTTGACCTCTCTTCAATAACTTATTGATTTATAAATTCAAAGAAAATTGCTTGATCTTTGGAGCCTTCTCATGGGCCCCATCTCTTATGTCATTATTCACTCATTTATATTGTTATTTTTCCGTATTAGTTCTATAATAAAAACTATGTACACCAATAATTTTGTCTTTACGTAGGTGTACACCATTATAAATGTTATTTAAAACACTTTATTTAATAGCATAATACCATTTTTCATTCATTTAAAATTTTCACTTAATTTTTTTAGAATGATAAAAAAATTCAACCCAACTACATTTTTAATGGAAAAACATTTTATAACTTAAAAATGTTATAATCATCAACACTACAATAACATAATGTACAACCAAATTATTTTGTATAATTTAATATAAACTTCTTCACTTTATGACAAATTGAAATTTTTGATGTGGAAAATTATTCATTATTGTGGTTTCTTTGTATGTGCAAAGTTTCATGGACAAATTCCCATTAAAACTATTTTTTTTAGTCCTTTTCTTACATTGTAATGTTTATGACACAGTGTTGCAAATTAAAAACGTACTTCAATTGACAATTGAATTATTGTTATGTCCACCAATTTCACAACACTATGAAAATTTAAGATGTTATCCACCTTCAATTGCACATTTCCATCATAAAAAACTTCTCCAAATATTTATAGAAACACATTAAAAATGTGTTGTGGTGAAAAATGTTAAACTATGACTCCTTTTTGTTTACATTGTACCATGGAAACACCTTATGGCAACTTATTTATTTATTTTTATTGTTGCACGTTTCTAGATCTCAGTCGTTTGATTGACAATGGATTTATCTCCACCATTGATTTGGCAACAAAATTTGGTCCTATTAGTAATAAAATGTAGACCTTTCATGTCAATACTCACTTTCTCCTTTGAAGTGTGTGTGTGTTGTGTTGTTTAACACCAACCATTGCCATATACCTTGGGAAGGAGGGGTGACACCTCTATGGGTGTTTGAATTTCGAATCGTCATATCGCATTTACAATTGGTGTTAAATTTCAATTATAGCCCTAAAGATGGAGTTTGATCTTATTGTTGAATACATTAATTATATTAATCAAGCCTATTGTTATTGTGCACAATGTTTTATTGATGGAGGGAAGGCAGAATGTGTGGAATCAATGGTATTTGATGCCAAAAGATAAGTTAGGGAAGGTGGAATGCAAGTTTTGTGGCAATGTTATTTCATACCACAAGGATAGAATGCTCTTCCATTTAGGTTATCAATATGATGGCAATGGGCAAATTGGAATTGCATTGTGTTCAAGGGCACATCCACCAATGAAGGCACTATTTGCCCGATGTGGTGGACTTGTCCGTCCACCACAAAACAACGTGGAAGTACCATCCCATATCCTTAATAAGTGAATAGAGGATGTGGTCATTGGAACATATAATATTTTAATGGAAGGAAAATTTATTTCATTGTTTCAAGTGGAAGGGGCTCAAAATTTCAGCCCCCCTACAAATAGCACAAAGGGTTCTAATAGATCCACAAATAACAACATTTAAACATTTTGATAGGTTTCATTACTCAAGGGATTGAATTAAACCAAAAAACAAGATTTGGACAAGAAGTGGACAACTTTATTTTATGAAGTAAACATCCCCTTCAATGTTGTATGACACCTGACATTCATAGAAGCTATGAAAATAACCTCTAAATCTTGAACCGACTACAAACCCCCATCATACCATGGATTACGCACAAATTTGTTAAAACAATCTAAAGTGGATGTGTCCAAATAAATAACCGAAAGGACACAGAATTCAATTCACAAATATGGAACAACCATTTGTTTTGATGGTTGGGACAATGTTGCATGGTGTCCATTGTTGAATGTACTACTTGCTTGTCCAAGCAGTGATGTATTCATAGGATCCATTAACACAACTAGGGAGCTAAAGGATGTCCATTACCAATTTGCCCATTACCTAGGAATTCCAAGAATCCGTCATTTTCCAAGTTTTTATTTTCAAGGTTGTGTTGCTCATTGTCTCGACTTGTTATTGGAAGATTAGGGAAAAACAACAAGGGCGAAACAAATTGTGAAAAATGTGAAAGTTATTTTTTTTTCATACGACAACACCATGTGCCTCTAGCAATCTTCATTGTTATGAAACCAACCTAATGCTGCTAAATTGAAACACATTTTATAACTAATTTTTTAATGGTTGAAAGGTTGTTCAAGCTTAGACCTGTCATTGAGTAAATTATTATTGATCTTGATTAAACAACTTTTGTTAACTCATTGCATGGCAACCATCGTCATAAGTCATTCACCAAGGTGAAAGTTGTTAGAACTAATGTAAAGAAGGGTTTGAATTTTTAGATACTTGTGCCAACTTTGTACACATGGTGGAACTAGTTTTAGTGTCATTGAGGGCATTTGATGATAAATAACCTTGCATGGGGAGGGTGTGGTTTCTCATGAAAACATTGGAGTGACATGTTTTATCATTACAAGATCCACCATTTGAATTGCCATCAAACCTTATAGATGTGATTGAAAATTAATTGATTAAAGGTGGAAGATGTCAAAAACCAACCTACATTATGCAGTGGCCCTTCTTAATCCATACTTATTGGATGAACCTCCCTTACATGATGATGCATATGTGAAAGAAGTTTTAAACAAAATTTTGTGAAAAATAGTTAATACCCCTACTGTCTACGCCCTAACTCTAAAAGAATTTGTAGATTTTGTCAAAAGTTAAGGTCCATTTTCTAACACCCCCTTAATGAAGGACTTAGACTTGCTCCCACATAAATGGTGGGATTTGCTTGGAGTTGGTGGCTGCACACTTGCACTCATTGCTTGTCACATTTTGGCACAAATGTGTTCTACATCATCATGCAAGTGGAATTGTAGTTCATATTCATTTATCCATAGCAAAGTGTGAAATCAATTAACATCAAATTAGGCAAAGGACTTGGTGTACATATACATTAATAACAAGCTCTTGTGAAAATGACCTAGCGCCAACCCCACGACATGGTATGAGAAAAATATGTTGTTTGAATATTCGATGTCCGACGTTGATGAAATGAAGATGAAAGTGATTCATCAGGTGAAAACCCCATAATGTCAAATGAGTTGAATGAAGATGAAGTCAAACATGACCCCTTTGAATTCCTTCATGATGATGAGATTCCATTTTCAAGATTGTTATTTGATTTGACGATTTGGCAAGTTCAAGGGTTTGACAATGGCAATGCAAATCTAAACATGCCATTATTAGAAGATTATATTCAAGTGTATGATGCACCCCCCCAAGTTATACATGCTTCAATGGCCCCAAATCAACACACGCCCATGTAATCAATGGGTTCCATGGAAGTGGTACCCCCAATTAATTCAAATATACCATTAGTTTGAATCATCATTCCAAAGCTAGATGCACAACAAACATTAAGAAACACCTTCGAAATACAAATGGACCCACTCATCAATCCTCCCAATATTGTAGTTGATGACATTAGGGATATTACATTAGAATTAAATGTGGACAAACATACGGTCACTAACAAAAGTGCACCCCAAGTTATGGATCTAAGTCCTTCAAGTCTAAAAGCTATAAAACCTAAAAATACAATGGAAGGTGATTTAGATTATGACCATCACTAAAAGAAAAACATTTATTTTTTATTGGTCTCTAATTAAATTTTAATTGTAAGTGACATTTGCGATTAAAATCCTTTTAGTCACCTTGGACAAATTACATGAAATATTAATCGCAAACAACAAGGGGTATTAGATGAAAGAAAAGGTCAACAAATAGAAGTTCATCCTTTGATTCCATTGTATAAATATTGTCACATGCAATTAAGATGCAATTATTTTAGTCATTATTAAGGGCCAATGATGTGCTACCATGTATCCCAATATCTACTTATTTTAAATACATATTATTATTATTTTGAAATAATCTAGGACATTTAATTCACATGTTTAGATGATTTATATTATGACATGTGGCCTAATGTTAATATGCCATGTGGCATTTTAAAATGAATTTAATATAAAATTAGGTTGGTAGGTACCTAAATAGGTATTTAAATAAGTAAGTACATAGGTCAACCTAGGTGGGTAGGTCAAATTAAGCACCCACTTAATAAGGTAGATAAGTAAATTGGGGAGGTACATAATTTAAAATGGTGCATAATTTTTCTTTTTGTTTTAAATTAAGCCTTTTGATTAGGTCATCCCATGTGCACACATTTTTTAATGTGAAATTGGATGATGTTTATATAATGTTCAAACTAGGAATGGAAAACAAACAATATGGGACAAGTTTTGAAATTTCAATTTCTACACAAACTAAATTACAACTTGAAAACTTTCTTCATGCCTTTTCTTTTTAGTTTTTAGATTTTTAAACAATTCAAATGCATGGTTCACTAAATAATTAGATAATCATTTAATGATTAATGATTAAATTTAACATATATTTAAAATATAAATTATACACTACAAATATTCAGTATTCATTATCAACTCTTTAAATAATTAATAACTATCTAATATTTAACTAACTAGTTATCTAATTATTCATAAGCTGTCAATATATAATTCATAGATAAATAAATAATTAACATATTTTAAAATATTTTCTTAATTTTTAGAATCTGGTAAAATTATAAATAATATAATTAATGTAAAAATAATTGAATTACTCTACTAAAAAGTATATATTATAAGTATTTATTTTCAATTTTTAAAAATTAATAAATAATTTTTATTAAAAAATAAATTCTTATACAAATTATTTATTTTTAAAGTGGCATTAAACTAATTACTATAATTACATTTATTATTTTGTCAAGTAAATGTTTTATTTTCTATTGGTAATTAATAACTAAAAAAACAATAATTTGTTGAACATACATTAATAGTTTATAATTACTGTAATATTACCATAAAGATATTTTTCATAAATAAGTAATTAAAGAATTTTTTAAATAAAAAATAATAATTATACGATAATTTGGGTTTTTACAATCATACAATAATTATTTTAACTACATCATATTTTCTCCAAATTTTTAATTTAGATTTAAAGTTATAAATTACAGATTGTGAATAATTATGTTCAATTAAAAAATACTTATGAATAGAATATAATTAATTTTTATCTGAAATAATTACAATGATTTTTAAAGTAATGTAACATTAATTACAATAATTGAATTATTTTACTGTAGGAATATAAATTATATAATAGAAAAATCTATGTTGTAATAATAATTATCTAGTGTAACCTATAATTAATAAATATAATCACTTATAAGTATTTATAAAAGTGATATATTATGGACGAGTAATTACAAGAAATGAATATTCTAATTTATTATATTAAAATCCATGTAGTTATGGTCAGAACATTAATTATTTTAATTAAACTATGATTATTTTAAATTTTTAAATAAGAATTAAATTTATAAATTAAAAATTATAGATTATAACAATAAAGTTCAACTATAAATTAATCATGCCAGTATTGTAATTCTAACTTACAAATAAATTAAGTAATTATAATGATTATACAATACTATAGAATAATTATTATTATATAAAATGTTATGTTTTTATATTAATAAGTAAATAATGAGTAATACATACAATTATTTAGTGTATCTTTGTTTTTAAATATAATAATTACATCAACTTTGCTCATTATTTTAAGATTATTATAAAATTTTGAAATAAAAATCTTAATTATAATACATCACTTCTCAATTATGGATACAAATTTTAATTATTATCATTAAAATATAGGTATTGTAAATAAAATAGTTATTCTTTTATGATTGAGAACTATCGTTTTAATCAATGTGAAATTTTATGTTGTAATAATATTCATTCATTTGAAATAAGCATTAACAAATAAGAAATAAAATAATTTATAACAATTATTTTTAAAATTCAGTAAAATTATTCTAAATTTTTATGACGTAATAACATTTATATATTGTAAATACATAATTAAATATTGTAGTATATTGGAATGTAATTCTTACAATTATAAAAATTTAATGAATTAATTTCATTATAGTGAAAATATTTTAAATTAAAATTATGAATAATTAAGCTGAATTATAAATTATGTATCTATTATAATCATGTATAACTAAAGTAATTCTTATTATTTTATAATAAATATACATTAATTATAGTAATTTTATTGTTATTAAAAAATATAAAAATATTTAGTATAATAATTTATGTTGTAATATATTTAAGTAATTTAATGTAATGAAATTAGTTAATTACAATAATCATATCAATGTATTTAATTACAATAAAAATATTTTGAATATTAATTTGAAATATAAATTAAAATTTATAAATATGAAGTTTAATCATAATAATTATTGTAATTATTGTATATAGACATATGTTGATTTCGATTAAACACCACTTTGCTTACAATTAATGGGACTTTAGATGGCTACTCTTAGACCATAAATCGAAATCATATATAAATGTAAACCAACTTAGTCTCAAACTAGTGGCAAGCTAGTCATAAGTGATTCAGTTGATGTCAGCATGACATTAGTCACAAAGGGCAAAAATTTAATTACAAAAACCAAATAGTTGCAAGTAGTTGTAAATGTGTTGGTCACATCTTGGCCTTTTTTCTTCTTGTGCATGCACCAATTAGCCAATACTTATTGCATCCATAAATCTCGATACCCAAAATTGATGTGGGGTCAAAACTAATTATTGTGGTAGCTTCCATGAATTGTTTTGAACCACATATTGAAAACTTGTCCATATGTCGAATTACTCAAGGGAAAAGGCCCATTGTTTAAACAACAATGGCTTTTGTAGGTGAACATAATTATGAGTGACCACACACCAATGGTGGCATTTTGGATATTGAAGGATAGCGCCCCAGCAAGCAAATTGTGACAAAACGTTTGGGGCAAAATATCATCACAACCTTGCATGGGATAGACACTTCAAATGCGGAGGAGGGGTGCAATGATGATGATGATGATAATGACACTGACATTCCTAATGAAGCAAATTAAGGCCCCAAATGATAGTGACTACCATGAGCTTTAACTTCAACATCCAAATCCTACCATTAATCATCCTCCTAGGTCATGAATCACAAGGGCTTCATAATCATAGACATTTGGCATTTTGCAATATTTACACATAGGTTGAACTTTATATGCAAATCCACATGGTGGCATAAACATATTTTTTTCCAACTATATATTTTTTGGTAATAAAATTGTAACCATCTAGTTTGGGACCCTATTTGGAAATTGGTGTATTTCATATAAGACAATTTCATTTCCATGATTCAAATTCCAAACTTTCAATTTCAAGGGCATTCTTAATGAAATGCCCCCATATAATTTCAATTATATGTTTTCCATTCACTCTAATCACATTGTCATCATTGAGGTTCAATATTCAAGAATTATCATCACAAACTTGCCCCCTCTTTGTATGAGTGCTTTTACAACACCTTAACAATATGTTCAATGTTCAATGTTGATACAATCATTGATATGATGTTAAAGTGACATTGTAACAACATGTCTTAAAATGACATTGATATAATACTAAAACATTTAACATCTTATCAATGAAAAAAATATGACCAACATTGGCACAACATAAATTAATAAGTCATCAAATTGAGGACTATATGTTGAAGATTTAATGCTAATATGGTCATTGATACAATATGTTGATGGCACTATAACAATATGTATTGAGTTAACATTGGGATTGTTTTGACATAATTTACATTTTTTCAACACACATTCAAAGAATAAGATCTTGTCAATGCTGAGACAACACAAATTGATTAGCTATTGAATTGATGTTGTTACAACCTTC
>Ga0116229_10015533_pt1 | contig 10355 bp, 11 predicted proteins | sample S1TSphgellanicum_3_FD_87313 | JGI IMG/M metagenome (GOLD analysis project Ga0116229, IMG submission 87313) | Host-associated microbial communities from peat moss isolated from Minnesota, USA - S1T2_Fc - Sphagnum magellanicum MG | ecosystem: Host-associated > Plants > Peat moss > Unclassified...
AGCGCGATCCCGCAATCCTCGGCGCGGTCACGCAAGCTGCCGAGCCCGGCAACCAGGAGCAGCGCCGCGTGCGCGGCCTTCGCTTGCGCGCACGGAGCCGAGCCCGCGTCGGCGAGGGTGCTTCCCGGGACGACCCCGGCCACGTCGCGAGCGGTCGGACGCCAAACCACGAGCGAGGCCGGTTGATGGGAGGTGAGCCAGGTGAAGGCTTCGGTCCCGTACCGTGCATCGAGGCTTCGGGCCACCGTTTCCGGCGAAGCCGGAACGCAGCCAGCGAGGCCGCAAACGAAAAATCCGAGCCGCAAAACAGCTCGGACCTTCATAAACGACGAGCCGGAACGCGGCCCGGATCGGACTAGCCCGCGCGTTTGACCCGGCGCGAACGCAGACATTGCGTGCAGACCTTGAGCGTCATGTGCGTGCCGTGATCGTCGACCTTGACCGGCTGAATGTTCGGCAACCAGCGGCGCTTCGTCTTGTTCATGGCGTGGCTCACGTTGTTGCCGGCCATCGGACCTTTCCCGCACACATCGCAGCGCTTCGCCATTTCGAATCCTTACCAATCCCCGTCACAAAAGTAATGCCACCGAAGCGGACAACCCGAGAAGGATACCATGGGCGGCTACCTGCGGCAAGCCCCCATGAACGCAGTGCGACGGGGTCGCCAGAAGGTCGGACCTTCTCGCCGCAAGCCGCCGCAGGGCGCGCAGGGCCCACACCAAACAGCTACGGCATGACAATTCCGCGAATTGCGATCGATGCGATGGGTGGCGATAACGCGCCCGAAGAGATCGTCGCCGGGGCCGTCCTCGCCGCGGAAGCGGGATTCGGTCACATGCTCGTGGTCGGCGACGAGGCTCGGATTCGGCCGCTGCTCGGGGCATATTCGGGCGACAAAATCGAAGTGATTCACGCGAACAGCGCGGTCGCGATGGATGCCAACCCGTCGCAGGCGCTGCGGAACTGCGACGATACGTCGCTCGGCGGCGCGATCAATCTCGTGCGCGACGGCAAGGCCGACGCCGTCGTTTCGGCCGGCAACAGCGGCGCGTTTCTCGCGATCGCACTCGTACGCTTGCGCACGATTCCCGGCGTCGCGCGGCCCGCGATCGCCGTCGTCTACCCCGGCAAAGGCGGCCCGGTCGTGGTGCTCGACAGCGGCGCGAACGTCGATTGCCGGCCGGAGTGGCTCGTCCAATTCGGCGTCATGGGCGCCGCGTACGCGCGTGCCGTGCTCGACGTCGCGAACCCGCGCGTCGGCATCATCTCCGTCGGCGAAGAGCGCGTGAAGGGCAACGCGCAGACGATCGAAGCCGCGCGTCTGCTCGAAGCGACGTCGCTCAATTTCATCGGCAACGTCGAGAGTCGCGATCTGCTCAACAGCGTGGCCGACGTGTGCGTCACCGACGGCTTCGTCGGCAACGTGATGCTCAAACTCTGCGAAGGCGCGGCCTCGCTCATCGGCGACATCGTCGTCACCGAACTCAAGAGCAGCAACGTGTTCACGAAGCTCGGCGCGCTGCTCGTGCAGCCGGCGCTGCGGCGCGTGCGTGATCAGCTCAGTTACGATAACTACGGCGGTGCGCCGTTGCTCGGACTTCGCGGAAATTGCATCGTCGCGCACGGTCGCGCGAATCGCGTCGCGATCAAGAGCGCGATTCGCGCGGCGGTCGCCGAGGTCGTCGAAGACGTGGTGGGCCGCATCGGCGAACTCGTCGCATCGAACGAAGCCCCGAACGAGCTTCCGAACGAAGTGCGAGAAGCGAAAGAAGCTTAGGAGCCCCGTGGCGCCGCCCGCGGGAGCCGGAATCTACGTCCATCTGCCGTTCTGCCCGTACATTTGTCCGTATTGCGATTTCGCGAAGTGGCCGCTGCGCCGTTCGCAAGCGCGACAGTATCTCGCGGCACTCGAGCACGAGATCGCGCACGCGCCTGCGTTCGAGGCGCGCACGCTGTTCCTCGGTGGCGGCACGCCGAACACGTTCGAACCGCTCGACATCGCGGCGACCGTCGACGCCGTGCGCGAACGATTTGCGCCGGGCGGTTTTTCCGAGGCGACGATCGAGCTCAACCCCGATCTCGGCCTCTGCGAGCCGGCCGCGTTCGAAGCGTATCGCGCCTGCGGGATCGACCGCTTTTCGTTCGGCGTGCAAACGTTCGTGCCGGACGAACTCACGACGCTCGGGCGCAGGCACAGCCCCTCCGACGTGGCGGAGGCCGTTCGCCGTGCCCGCGCGGCCGGCATCGACAACCTCTCGCTCGATCTCATCTTCGCGATCCCGGGTCAGACCCCGGACTCGTGGCGCCGCTCGCTCGACGCGGCGCTGGCTCTCCGACCGGAGCACGTGTCGACCTACGGGTTGACGGTCGAAGAGGGCACGCCGTTCGAAGCATGGTTTGCCCGCGCGCCCGGCGATTTCGCCCCGAACGACCGGGAAGCGGAACTCTACGAGATCGCGATCGACACGCTGACGGACGCGGGATTCGAGCACTACGAGATCAGCAATTTCGCGCGCCCCGGCCGGCGCTGCGCGCACAACGCGAATTACTGGGCGAACGGCGAGTACCTCGGACTCGGCGTCGGCGCCGCTTCGTATCGGGACGGCGTGCGCTCCGTCCACACGCGCGACCTCGACGCCTACTGCGAAGCGAGCCTTGCAGCCGCGGCGATCCCGGGCGAAGACGAACGCCTCGTCGATCCCGAGCGCCTGGGTGAAGCCGCCATGCTCGCTCTGCGGACGGCCGAGGGGGTAGATACGGCGGCTTTTGCCAAACGATATCGCGTTGACTTCCATGAGTTCTACAAATCCGTGATCGATGAGATGCACGCGATCGGCGCGATCGACGTGACGCCCGAACGCGTCCGCTTGACGCGCCGCGGGCGCTTCGTCGCAAACGACGTGTGCGGTGCGTTCGTCACGTTCGCCGGGGCGCCGTAACGGCCATGACGACGACGATGCTTCGGGTACTCTTCATGGCGGTCTTTTCGATCACGGGCTTCTTGCTCGGCCGTGAAGCGTATCTCCATCTGATCTCGCTCCACGTGGCGAGTCAGGGATGGTTGATCGCACTGACGATCGGGGTGCCGACGGTGGGAGCGTTGATCGGGCTCTTCCTCGCGCCCATGGCCCAATCGATCTTCGAGGTCGAACTCGAAGAAGTCGAACGCACGATCGAACGCCTCTCGCCCGCGGAGATCCTCGGCGGCGCCGTCGGTTTGATCGCGGGACTGATCGTCGCATTCCTCATCAAGAGCGTGCTCTTCGAATTCATCGCAAACGCGGGCGTCGCGGGCTCGTACGTGGCCAACGTCGGGTACATCATCGTCAGCGTGTTCGCGGCGTTTCTCGGCGCGCGCGTCGGAGCGAAGCAACGGCTCTCGGCACTCGGCAACGGCGCGCGACCGAGCGCGCCCGCCGCGATCGCAAAACTGATCGATACCTCGGTGATCGTCGACGGCCGGATTCTCGAGATCGTGGAGTGCGGCTTCCTCGAGGGTCCGCTCGTGCTCCCGCGCTTCGTGTTACGCGAACTCCATCTCATCGCCGATTCGGCCGATGCGATGAAGCGCACGCGCGGCCGCCGCGGGCTCGAAGTGCTCGCCAAACTGCAGGAGACGATTCCGCTGGATATCGTCGAGACCGACTTCCCCGAGATCGCGGGTGTCGATGCGAAGCTCGTGCGCCTCGCGCGCGATCGCGGAGCGAAGCTCGTGACGAACGATTACAACCTCAACCGCGTCGCGCACGTCGAAGGCGTGGCGGTGCTCAATATCAACGAACTCGCGGGCGCGGTGAAACCCGTGGTGCTACCGGGCGAAGAGTTACACGTCACGATCGTGCGCGACGGTAAGGAATCGCATCAGGGCGTCGGCTACCTCGACGATGGAACGATGATCGTCGTCGAGAACGGGCGTCGCTTGATGGGCGAGGATACGGACGTTCAGGTGACGAGCGTGTTGCAAACGGTCGCGGGCCGGATGATCTTTGCGAAGATCAAACAGAAGCCGTCGCTGAGCTCGTCGTGAAATTCGCCGCGATCGTCGTTGCCGCGGGCCGTGGCGTGCGCTTCGGCCGGCCGAAGCAACTCATCGAAGTTGCGGATCGGCCTCTCATCGCATGGTCCCTCGCGACCTTCGCGACGATCGACGAGATCGAGGATCTCGTGATCGCGACGGAGCCCGAGTACATCGATCGCATGCGAGAGGTTGCGGAGCGTTACGCACCGCGCTTGCGCACGCAGGTGGTGCGCGGCGGAGCGACGCGCCAGATCAGCGCGCGCTTCGCGCTCGCGAGCGTGCCCGCGGCGTGCGATGCCGCGTTCATCCACGACGGCGCGCGCCCGCTCGTCCTCGCCGCCGACGTCCGTGCGGGAATGGCACGCGTGGAACCCGGCGCCGGGGCCTTGATCGCGGTGCCTGCGATCGACACGATCAAAGTGGTGGACGAAGGAACGACGACCGTGCGGCACACGCTCGAGCGCGCGTCGCTCTGGTCCGCGCAAACGCCGCAGTTCGGGACGCTCGAAGATCTCGTTCGGGCACACGAGCTCGCGCGAGCGGAGGAATTCGAAGCTACCGACGATGCGATGCTGCTCGAGCGCATGGGCGTCCGCGTTCACATCGTTCCGGCTTCCGCGCCGAATTTCAAGGTGACGCTCGCGGGCGATCGCGACCTCGCCGAGGCGATCCTGCGCGAACGCGCCGCGGCCGAGCTCGGTCGCCCGATTCCGGTTTGGCCGTGAGCGTTCGGATCGGGCACGGCTTCGACGCCCACCGCCTGGTCGAAGGCCGGCCGTTCATCCTCGGCGGCGTCCTCGTGCCCTTCGAACGCGGTCCGCTCGGCCACTCCGATGCCGACGTGTTGGCCCACGCCGTTTCGGACGCGATTCTGGGCGCGTGCGCGCTCGGCGACCTCGGAAAGCATTTCCCCGATACCGACCAGACGTGGGCGGGCGCGGACTCCATGCGCTTGCTTGCGGCGTGTGCGCAGATGATCCGCGAGCGCGGTTACGACATTTCCAACGTCGATGCCACGGTCGTCGTCCAGCTTCCGAAGCTGGCGCCGCATATCGAGGCGATCCGGACGCGCGTGGCGGAAACGCTGCGCATCGAAGTGGACGCGGTAAGTGTTAAAGCGAAAACGAGCGAAGGCATGGGCTATACGGGTGATGGAACCGGCATCGCCGCCTATGCCGTCGCCACCCTCGTCCGAGCTTTGAAATAGCGTTGAAGTACAGCATGTCGCACGAACCATCGATCGAACGCCCAGACCCGGGCTCCCTCGCGCGGGCCATGCAATCGGCGCACATCCTCGACGACCCCGCACCGCCCGCGGCGTTGCGCTGGATCGACACGTTCTTCGAAGCGTACGGCGCCGGCGTTGCGACGCTCGACGAAGCGCTCGCGGTCGTGCGCGATCTGCGCGCCGAGGCCGTGATCGTTCCCGCGCTTCCGCTCGAACGTCTGCGCAACCGTCAAGTGCTGTTCTTTCTCGACACCGTGAGCCAATACGTGGACAGCCAGCCGGAACTGCGCGGCCTCCCGATCACGCGCGATCTCGGTATCATGGCCGAGGAATTCGGGCTGACGAACGACGACGCGCTGTGGGCCGTCCGCATGGCGATCTCCGCGAGCGAAGCGGGGCCGCCGTTCGAGTTACTCTTTCCGCTGCTCGGCCACGACCGGATCATGATGCGCATCGGCGCGGTGAACTCGCATCTCTTGCACGGGCGCGGCCTCGAGCCCATCAAGTACGGCCCGGACGGCAAACCGTTCCGGCCGATCGAAGGACGCCTCTCGTGAGCATCCTCTCCGAGATTCTCGAAGATCTCCGCGTCCCGGTCGAAAAGGATCCGGCCGCGCGCGGAACGCTCGACGTCATCCTCTCGTATCCCGGCTTTCACGCGATCACCGCGCATCGGATCATTCATGCCATCTACGGCGCGGGCGTGCCGCTGTTGCCGCGCTTTCTCGCGAACATCGTGCGCTTCACGACGGGCATCGAGATTCACCCGGCCGCGCGGATCGGCCGGCGGTTTTTCATCGATCACGGGATGGGCGTGTTGATCGGCGAGACGGCCGAAGTCGGCGACGATGTGACGCTCTACAAAGGCGTAACCCTCGGCGGAACGAGCCTCGGCGGCGGCAAGCGCCATCCGACCGTCGGCAACAACGTGGTGGTCGGCACGAACGCCTCGATCCTCGGCGCGATTACGATCGGCGACGGTGCGCGCGTGGGAGCGGGCTCGGTCGTCGTGCGTAACGTGCCGCCGAACGCGACGGTGGTTGGCATTCCCGCGCGCGTCGTGCTGCAGGACGGCAAACCCGTTGCCGGGCAATCCGCGTCGCCCTCGCTCGTGGAGATGCCGGACCCCACGGGTTCGATCATCCAACAGCTCGCCGAGCGGATCACGCTGCTCGAAGGAAAACTCTCCGACCTCGGTGTGCCGACGCAGCCGCTGCGCGCGCCTCAAATCAACGGTGCGATTTTCGACGATGTCTCTCCGTCTATATAACTCGCGCACGCGCTCGGTCGAAGCATTCGAACCGCTCGTGCCCGGCCACGTGCGGATCTACGTTTGTGGCCTAACGCCGTCGGCGGAGGCCCATCTCGGCCACGCCCGCTCGTTCATGTTTTTCGACGTGGTGCGCCGCTATCTCGTGCATCTCGGGTATCGCGTCGACTTCGTTCGCAACGTCACCGACATCGACGATCGCAGCATCAAGGCCGGTCTCGAGCGTGGCATTCCGTTCTCCGAGATCGTCGACGGTTTCTACACGAGCTTCCAACGCTCGATGTCGAAGCTGCACGTGCTCGAACCCGATCGCGAACCGCGTGCGACGCAGTACATCGAGGAGATCCTGACGTTGATCGTCTCGCTCGTCGAGAACGGCAACGCGTACGTCGTGGGCGACGGCGTGTACTTTTCGGTCTCGTCGTTCGAGCGTTACGGCGCGCTCTCGGGACGCAACGTCGACGAACTGCTCGTCGGCGCGCGCATCGCACCGGGCGAAGAGAAGCGCGATCCGCTCGACTTCGCGCTCTGGAAGTTCGCGAAACCGGACGAGCCCGCGTGGCCCTCGCCGTGGGGCGACGGCAGGCCCGGTTGGCACATCGAGTGCTCCGCGATGTCGCACGCGCTGCTCGGCGAGCCCTTCGATATACACGGCGGCGGCTACGATTTGATCTTCCCGCATCACGAGAACGAGATCGCGCAGAGCGAAGCGCTCTTCGGCGCGCCGCTCGCGAACGTCTGGATGCACGGCGGCCTCTTGCAATTCGACGGGAAGAAGATGTCGAAATCGCTCGGCAATTTCGAGCCGCTCTCGGCGCTGCTCGAGCGCCACGATCCGCAGGCGATCCGCCTGCTGTTTTTGCAGACGGGATATCGCAAGCCGATGAATTTCACGGAGGCGTCGCTCGAAGGCGCGACGTCGGGCCTCCGGCGTCTCTTCGCCGCGTACGATGCGTTGCGCACGGCGCCGCCCACGGCCGACGATGCCTCATCCGATCCCGCGTTGCTCGACGTGTACCGCGAGCGATTTTTTGCGGCGCTCGACGACGATCTCAACACGTCGGGCGCGATTTCCGTGCTCTTCGATCTCGCGGCCGCGTCGAACGATCGCGCGAAGATCGGCGGAGCGAGCGAAGCGGCGGCGTTTCTCCACGAAGGGCTCGGGTTGCTCGGCATTTCTCCCGCTGAGCGAACGCACATCGCGCACGCGAGTACGAGCAGCACGACGGCGACGATCGCGAGCGTCTCGTATCGCATCGAGCGTCGCCGTGCCGAGCATCTTCCGCCCGATGCCGTCGAGCGTCTGCGACAGTTGGTCGGTGAGGTCGTGCCGCTCGGCAACCTCGAATCGTCGGCCGCCGTCGACGCGGTCGTTTCGGCGCGATTCGTCGCGAAGTCGGCCCGGGATTTCGCACTGGCGGATCGCTTGCGTCGAGCGCTCGCCGAGACGGGCGTCACCGTCGCCGATTCGAAGGATGGAGCCACATGGACCGCCGAGGCGTAGGATCGGGCCGCCCGCCGAAGCGTAAAGAGCAACTCGAACTCGACGACGTGATTTACGGCGTCCACGCGGTGGAAGAAGCGCTCACCGCGGGCGAGGCGTTGCGCAAACTCTACGTGGGCGACGAACGCAAGCGCGATCCGGCCTTGCGCCGTCTGCTCGACGACGCGCGGACGGCCGGCATCGCGATTCGCTTCGAGAGCCGCACGTTTTTCTCGCAGTTTCCGTATCGCGCGCATCAGAGCGTCGTCGCGTTCGGCGTTCCGTTCGAGTACGTGACGATCGAGGAAGCGATCGCGGCACGCACGCCGGGCCACGGGCTTTTCGTCGTGCTCGATCACATCACCGATCCGCATAACGCGGGTGCGATCATTCGCTCCGCCGAGTGCGCGGGAGCGACGGCCGTCGTCATTCCCGAACGGCGCGCGGCCGGCGTGAACGCGACGGTGCGAAAGGCTGCGGCCGGAGCGACGGCACACGTGCCGATCGCGCGCGTCGCGAACGTCGCCGGGGCGCTGCGAACGATGAAGAAGGCGCGCATCTGGACGGCGGGCGCTGCGGCGGGCGCCGGGGCGATTCCCTACACGAAGGCCGATTTCAAGGGCGATGTCGCGATCGTGATCGGCGCGGAGGGCGACGGCATCTCGCAAGTGGTGCGCAAAGAGTGCGACTATCTCGTCGAGATCCCGATGTTCGGCTCCCTCGAATCGCTCAACGCGTCGGTCGCCGCGGGCGTCTTGCTCTTCGAAGCGCGACGTCAGCGCGAAAGCTGAGCGCTTCGTGATCGCCGCCGTTCGAAAGCCGCTCCGGCGTGCGGGCGCGCTCCTCGCGTCGCTCGCGATTGCGGCCGGCTCCGGGTGCGCGAATGCGCACACCGGCGGCAACCGGACCGTCGCGATCGGACTCGACCTCCCGCTCTCCGGTATCGACGGCGGTAGCGCGATTCCCGTGCGCAATGCTGTCTCGCTCGCGATCGACGCCGCGAATACGGCCGGGCTCCCCGGCGGCTATCGCATCGTCCTCGACGATCTGGACGACTCGGTGCAAGGAAAGCACGATCCGGCTCAGGGCGCCCAAAACATGAAGTCGTTCGTCGCCGATCCGAACGTGCTCGCGGCGCTCGGGCCCATGAATTCGAGCGTGGCGAAGGCGGAGATTCCGATCACGAACGCCGCGGGTCTCGCCCAGATCACGATGGCGGCGACGGCGATCGAGCTGACCCATCCGCCGGACGCCGTCCACCTCCGGCCCGGCCGTCCGGACCACCCGTCGTTCTTCCGAGTCTGCGCCTCGGACGATCGGCAGGGAGCCGCCGCGGCCGAATTCGTTCGCATCAAGGGACTCCACCGGGCGTTCGTCATCGATGACAACGAGTCGTACGGGAAGGGCCTGGCCGACGTGTTCGCCTCGTCGTTTGCGGCCGGCGGCGGGGTCGTTCTCGGGCGCGAGCACCTCACCCCGTTTGCCATGGACTTCAAGGCCCTGCTCACCAAGATCCGGGCGGCCAACCCCGACGCCATCTTTTTCGGTGGGATCGTCAGTACGGGCGGTGCGGTGTTGCGGCGCCAGATGGCGGATGTCGGGCTCGGAAGCGTCCCCTATTTCGGAGGCGACGGCCTCGACAGCCCCGAGTACATCCCCCTCGCCGGCGCCGCGGCCAACGGGACGTTTTTCACGCTCGGTGAGCCGAATATCGCGCGCCTCTCGGAGGCTCGGGCCTTCATCGCCGCATATCGGGCGCGGTTCGGGGCCGAACCCGGAAGTTATAGTCCGACGGGGTACGCGGCTGCTTCCGTCGTCATTTCGGCGATCCGCGCGGCGCTGGCGGCCCATCCCGATCGGCCGCCGACTCGGGAGGAGATCCTCTCCGGCGTCGCAGCCACCGCGGGCCTCGTCACGCCGATCGGCTCCGTGACGTTCGATCGCAATGGGGATCTGTACCGGCCGGTCATCAGCCTCTACGAAATCCGGAACGGCCGCGTCGACTTCGTGCTCCAAGGCGGCGTCTAAGGGGTCTTTGTCCGCTCCTGGTCCTTGACGCGGTAGCAGGACCCTCCTATACTTACTCGGATGCGCACGGCTCGACGGGCCACGGCCCGCAATTTCGAGCGCATCGGACACGCCTGGGGGCGATCGGGGGGGCACGCCGCCCCGATTTGAGAGGAGTTACAAGAACATGGCGCTGGCGCAAAGCGCGGCCGACGGGCTCGACTATCACGAGCGAGCCGACGAAGACCTGGTTTCCGCCGCAAAATCGGGCGACAACTTGGCGATGGAATTCTTGCTCAACAAATACAAGAATTTCGTTCGAATCAAAGCCAAGAGCTACTTTTTGATC
>Ga0116229_10015534_pt1 | contig 10353 bp, 9 predicted proteins | sample S1TSphgellanicum_3_FD_87313 | JGI IMG/M metagenome (GOLD analysis project Ga0116229, IMG submission 87313) | Host-associated microbial communities from peat moss isolated from Minnesota, USA - S1T2_Fc - Sphagnum magellanicum MG | ecosystem: Host-associated > Plants > Peat moss > Unclassified...
GCATAATGACCCAAGCCGCCGTCGCCGGATTGGAAGCCGCCATCGACGCCGCCTGGGAGCGCCGCCAGGAGCTGACGCCCGCCACGCGCGGCGAAACCGCAGAGGCCGTCGATAGCGCCCTGGAGGGGCTGGACGCCGGAACCTTCCGCGTGGCCGAAAAGGTGGACGGCCAGTGGGTCGTGCGCCAATGGCTCAAAAAAGCCGTGCTGCTCTCATTCCGCCTGACGGATAACGGGCTGATGGGCGCTGATGCGCCGCCCGGCCCCTATTTCGACAAGGTCCCCGGCAAGTTCGAGGGCTGGGGCGACAACCGGTTTCGTGAAGCGGGCTTTCGCGTGGTCCCCGGCGCCACAGCGCGGCGCGGCGCGTTTATTGCCCGCAACGCCGTCCTGATGCCCTCGTTCGTGAACATCGGCGCCTATGTCGATGAGGGAACGATGGTGGATACCTGGGCCACGGTCGGCTCCTGCGCCCAGATCGGCAGACACGTCCACCTGTCCGGCGGCGCGGGCATCGGCGGCGTGCTGGAGCCGCTTCAGGCCAACCCCACCATCATCGAGGACGGCTGCTTCATCGGCGCCCGCTCCGAGGTCGCCGAGGGCGTGATTGTGGAGGAAGGCGCGGTTCTGTCGATGGGCGTGTACCTGGGCGCCTCGACCAAGATCGTGGATCGCGCGACCGGCGAGGTCCACCGCGGCCGCGTGCCGGCCTATAGCGTGGTCGTGCCCGGCGCCCTGCCCGACCCCAAGGGGGGGGCGAGCCTCTACTGCGCCGTCATCGTCAAGCGCGTGGACGCCCAGACCCGCTCCAAGACCAGCGTAAACGAACTGTTGCGGGATTAGGAGAGCCCACCGTTGAACCTGTCGTTTCCTGCCGAATGGGCGCCGCATCGCTCCATCTGGCTCGGCTTCCCGAGCCACCCCGAGCTGTGGGAGGACAACCTTGAGCCCGCCCAGGCCGAGGTCGCGGCCCTGGCCCGGGCGCTAGCGGGTCCCGGCGGAGAGCGCGTGCGCCTCCTGGTGCGGGGCGAGACGGCGCACACCCAGGCGCACGCCCTGCTCGGCGATGTCGCTGGCGTAGAGCTCGTGCGCGGCCTGTTCGGCGACATCTGGCTGCGCGATACAGGCCCGATCTTCGTCGAGCGCGGCGAGGAGGGCGAGGAGATCGTCGCCAGCGCCTTTCGCTTCAACGGTTGGGGCGGCAAGTACCTGCTTGAGGACGACGACAGCGTGGCCGAGCAACTGGCCGCCGCCGCAGGCGCGCCACGTCTGGACCATGACATCATCCTGGAAGGCGGCGCGATCGACTCCGACGGCTTTGGCACCCTGCTGACCACCACTCAGTGCCTGCAAAACCCCAACCGCAATCCGGGTTGGACGGCGGAGTCGGCCCTGGCCGCCCTGGGGCAAGCGCTGGGGACGACCAAGATCCTTTGGCTGGGCGAGGGCCTGGTCAATGACCATACGGACGGCCATGTCGATAACCTGGCGCGATTTGTGGCGCCGGGCGTGGTGGCCTGTCCGGTCGCGTTTGGCCGGGACGATCCGAATGTGGACGTCTTCGCCGACGCCGCCCGACGCCTGGCGGGCATGACCGACGCGCGGGGAGCAGCCCTGAACGTGGTGCGCATCCCCTCGCCCGGCCTGATTGCGGACGAAGACGGGCGCCCGACCGCCGCCTCGCACATGAACTTCATCATCGCAAACGATGCGGTGATCATGCCGGTCTATGAGGATCGCGCCAGTCCGCTGGCGCTCGATGCGCTCCGCGCCCTATTCCCGGAGCGGGAGGTGATCGGCCTGCCGTCGCGGGCGATCCTGACGGGCGGCGGCTCGTTCCACTGCATCACCCAGCAGGAGCCAGCCTGATGGCGCGCAACCTCTCTATTGGCGTGATCCAGACCTCTTACGGCCTGGACTTGGCGGCCAACGTCGCCAAGACGGTCGATTTCGTACGCGAGGCCGCCGGGCGAGGCGCTCAAGTCATCCTACCGTCGGAGCTTTTCCAGGGCCCGTATTTCTGCGTCACCCAGGAGGAGCGCTGGTTCGCCTCGGCCCATCCCTGGCGAGAGCACCCCTGCGTCATCGCCATGGCGCCCCTGGCGGCGGAGCTGGCTGTGGTCATACCCGTCTCGATCTTCGAGCGGGACGGGCCGCACTACTACAACAGCCTGGTGATGATCGACGCCGATGGGGCGCCGCTCGGCGTCTATCGCAAGAGCCATATCCCCGACGGGCCCGGCTATCAGGAAAAGTACTACTTCCGGCCCGGCGACACGGGCTTTCGCGTCTGGGACACGCGCTTTGGCCGCATCGGCGTCGGCATCTGCTGGGACCAGTGGTATCCTGAGGCCGCCCGCGCCATGGCGCTGATGGGCGCCGAGGCCCTGCTCTATCCCACCGCCATCGGCTCTGAGCCCCACGATTCCACCCTCGACACCCGCGATCCCTGGCGCCGCGTGATGCAAGGCCACGCGGTCGCCAACGTCATCCCCGTGGCCGCCGCCAACCGCATCGGCTTTGAGCCCGGCCCGCCTGGCCACCCGATAGCCGTGGGCCAGAGCTTCTACGGCTCATCCTTCATCGCCGACCATCGCGGCGATCTGGTGCAGAGCCTGGAGCGGACGGAAGAAGGCGTGCTGGTGGCGAGCTTCGACCTGGACTTCCTGCACACCCACCGCGCGGCGTGGGGCTTTTTTCGCGACCGGCGGACCGATCTCTATGAGGCGTTGGGGCCGGGAAAGGTGTTTGGGGGGCGGTGAGGGAGGGGGGCGTGCTTCGAGACGGCTCAAAAAAGAAACCGCGCCCGCCAGAGTTTTACGGCTGACGGGCGCGAGGACCTTGGACCTCCATCCAATGTCAGGGATGATTGCACGGCTGACATGCAGGGCTCCAATCACCAAGGCGTGAGGTGGGCGGCGCAGCCCGCGCCTAAAGGGCGCAGGACCGTCACAAGCCTGTGATTGCCGTATGTGTACAAGCCGGTTACAGGCCTGAGTCATTCCTGATTTTTCAGCTGTCTACGGAGGGGTAAAGCCATGTCCGCCTACCACCCCTCTCTCACCCTACGCCGCCCTTGGCGCTTCGCCCCGAGCATCTGGGACGGGGTGATCTTCGCCCTGGTGATCGGGGGCATCTCGCTGGTCGCCCTAGGCGGGCGTGAGACGCTTCAGCCCCTGGCGCACAGCCCGGCCATTACGCTTAACCCCACGGCGCTGCCGAACTACGCCCTTCGCACGACCCTGCGGATGTTCGCGGCCATGGCGTGCTCGCTCCTCTTCACCTTCGTCTACGGCGCCTTCGCCGCCAAAAGTCGACGGGCGGAAATGGTGTTAGTGCCGCTCTTGGACATTTTGCAGTCGCTACCCGTCTTCACCTTCCTGACGGTCACCGTCACCTTCTTCCTCAATCTATTTCCTGGCCAGGTGATCGGAGCCGAGCTGGCCTCGATCTTCGCCGTGTTCGCCGCCCAGGCCTGGAACATGACCTTCAGCTTCTACCAGTCGCTGAAAACCGTGCCCCGGGACCTCAGCGATGTGTCGGAGTCTCTTCGCCTTGGAGTCTGGCGCCGGTTCTGGGTGCTGGAAGTGCCCTTCGCCGCGCCGGGCCTGATCTGGAACGCCATGATGTCTATGTCCGGCGCCTGGTTCTTTGTGGTGTTGTCTGAAGCCGTCACCGTCGGCAACATAAACATTACGCTTCCTGGTATCGGCTCCTATGTCGATCTGGCCATTCACCAGAAGAACCTCGCCGCTATAGGTTGGGCCATCCTCACCATGGGCCTGGTGATCCTGGCGTATGACCAGCTCTTATTTCGGCCCCTCGTCGCTTGGTCGGAGAAGTTCACGGTTGAGTTGTCCGCCGGCCAAGCTGCGCCAGCACAATCCTGGCTGCTGGACTTTATTCAGCGCGCTCAACTTGTCCGCCGCGTCTGGCGGCCCTTCGCCAAGAGCATCGACGCGATTACCCGCGTTCACATCGGCGGCCGCCAGACCCCGCGACCACAGCTTGCGCTCGCCTGGTCCAGCAAATGGGCGGACAGGGCCTGGCTTGTCATCATCGCCGTCACGGCCGTGTGCGCCGTTTGGCGCGCCGTGGTCTATGTTGGCGCAGAGGTCGGCCCGATAGAGGCGTTGAGCGTCGTCGGGTTAGGCGTGCTCACGCTCATTCGCGTGCTGGTGCTGATCGTTTTGGCCAGTCTGATTTGGGTGCCGATCGGTGTGGTCGTGGGGCTGAACGCGAAGTGGGCTCAGGCCATCCAGCCCGTAGCCCAGTTCATGGCGGCCTTTCCCAACAACCTTTTCTTCCCCATCGTCGTGGTCGGGATCGTCCATTTCCATCTCGCGCCCGATATCTGGCTGTCGCCGCTGATGATCTTGGGAACCCAGTGGTACATCCTGTTCAACGTTATCGCCGGCGCCACCGCCTTTCCCAACGATCTGCGCGAAGCGGCGACGAGCTTTGGCGTCAAGGGCTGGAACTGGTGGCGCAAGGTCATGCTGCCAGGCATCTTTCCCTACTTCGTCACCGGCGCGATCACCGCCAGCGGCGGCGCCTGGAACGCCTCCATCGTGGCGGAGGTCGTCAGTTGGGGCAACACACACCTTGCCGCGCGCGGCCTGGGCGCCTTTATCTCGCAAGCGACGGCCAAGGGCGATTTCCCGAGGGAAATTCTCGGCGCCGCTGTCATGAGCGTCTTCGTCGTGTTGTTTAACCGCGCCCTCTGGCGTCCGCTATTCAACTACGCCTCGCGCCGCCTGCGGATGGATTAGAGGAGTCATGCCCATGGCAGACATCGCAACGCTCGCCCCTCCCGTCGGCGCCGACGATAAGAGCCTGCTCAGCATCCAGCATGTGCGCCAGGCCTACCCCAAGGGCTCGGGCGCCGATCTGTTGGTGCTGGACGACATCAATCTTGAGCTGAAGTCTAACGAGATCCTGGGCCTTCTGGGTCGCTCGGGCTCGGGCAAGTCGTCGCTGCTCCGCATCATTGCGGGCCTGTCGCGGCCCGTGTCGGGCCAGGTGCAATGGCGGGGCAAGCCGATGGTGGGGCCGAGCCCCGGCATCGCCATGGTGTTTCAGAGCTTCGCCCTGTTCCCCTGGCTGACCGTGCTGGAGAATGTGGAGATCGGGCTGGAGCCCTTAGGCGTGCCGGCCGCGGAGCGCCGCTCGCGCTCGGTCGCCGCCATCGATCTGATCGGCCTGGACGGCTACGAGTCCGCCTACCCTAAGGAGCTGTCCGGCGGCATGCGCCAGCGTGTCGGCTTCGCCCGGGCGCTCGTGGTGCATCCTGAGCTGCTGTTGATGGACGAGCCGTTCTCGGCGCTCGATGTGCTGACGGCCGAAACCCTACGCACCGATCTGGTGGAGCTGTGGCACGAGAAGAAGCTGCCGCTGTCCTCGATCCTGCTCGTCACCCACAACATCGAAGAAGCGGTCCTGATGTGCGACCGCATCATCATCTTCGCCTCCAATCCGGGCCGGATCGCTCACGAGATCAAGCTGAACCTGCCCCACCCGCGCGACCGCACGGCGCCCGCCTTTCGCCAGCTGGTGGACGAGATCTACGGCCGGATGACCAATCCGTCGGACCCCAAGTTCAAGTCCGAGCAGCCCACGCCCGAGGTCGCCGCCAGCGCCGGCGTGCGTATGGGCCTGGAGAGCATCTCCACCAACCTGCTCGCCGGCTTCATGGAGGCCCTGGCCAAGCCGCCCTTCGACGGCGTCGCCGACCTGCCCCAGCTCGGCGAAGACCTGCAGATGGAGATCGACGAACTGTTCCCCATCGCGGAATCGCTACAACTGCTGCGGTTCGCCGAGGTGGCCCATGGCGACATCAAGCTGACGGACAGCGGGCGCCACTTCGTCGAGGCCGAGTCCGATGGGCGCAAACGGCTGTTCGGCCAGGCGCTCCTGGCCCACGTTCCCATCGTCGCCCTGATCTGTCGGGTGCTGGATGAGCGCCCCACCCACACCGCGCCCTACCGCCGCTTCTCCGAGGAGCTGGAGGATGTCATGTCGGAAGAATACGCCGACAACACCATGGACGCAGCGATCAACTGGGGCCGCTATGCGGAGCTTTTCGCCTACGATGAGCAGGCGGGGGTGTTCAGCCTGGAAAACCCGGAATAGGGTTGATCGCGCGCTGAGCGCGGCTCTACGCAGCAGATTAGGAAATCGATATGAAATCGTTGGTGATCGCGATCCTGGGGTTGGGCTTGGCGACGAGCGCCGCCCAGGCGGGGTGCCTGAAGGGCGCCGTTGTCGGCGGCGTAGTGGGGCATTTCGCCGGACATCATGCCTTGGCAGGCGCCGCCGTCGGCTGCGTGGTCGCGCACCATCACGCGGTCGTCGTCAAGCGGGAGCGTCGGGCCGCCGCCGCAGGGTACGCGCCGCCGCATTGACGATCTAACTGACCAACCGCAAGCCGCCCGCCTCGCCCTGGGCCTCCCGTAGGATGTGACGTCCGCCAGCGGCGCGTTCGACCATAAGGGCGAGTTCGCTAAGGTCGATCGGCTTGTTGAAATAGGCGTCGGCGCCGGCCTCATAGCCGGCGATGTGATCCTTGGGCTGGGCCGAGGCGCTGAGGATGATGACCGGCGCCTCCTGGTTCGGCCCGGGCTGGCCTCGGATTTCCCGCGTGGCTGTCAGGCCGTCCATGATGGGCATATTGACGTCCGTCAGGATGACGTCGAACGCCTGAAGGCGGCAGAGCGCCACCGCCACCGCCCCGTCCTCCGCCGTCACGACGCAATGGCCAAAGGCGGTGAGCGCCGTTTCCAGGATTTTGCGGTTCACGGGATGGTCTTCGACCACCAGCACGGTCAGGCGGCGCACCTGATCGTTGGCGCTGGCCTCAGGGTCTAGGTGGGCCCAGCGAACCACCTTCACCGGCGCAACGAGGCGGAAGATCGAGCCGACGCCCAGATCGGACTCCACCGTCAGGTCTCCCCCCATCGCTTCGGCGAGTTTGCGAGAGAAGCTCAAGCCAAGGCCCGCGCCGCCAGGGCTCTCGGTAGCGCTGGCGTCGAGGCGGCCAAAGGATTCGAACACGCGGGAGAGATCGGACAGCGATATGCCCGCGCCCGTGTCATGGACGGCGATTTGGAGACGCGCGGTCTGCGCGTCGAGACGCTCAGCCTGAACGCACAACCGGATCTCGCCAGTCCGGGTGAATTTCAGCGCATTGGAGAGAAGGCTGTTGAGGATTTGAGTGACGCGGGCCGGATCGACCAGGACCAAGGCTGGGATGGTCGGATCGACCTCGACGTCGAAGTCTAGGCCCTTGGCGGCCGCTCGGGTGGACCAAGGCTCGACAATGCGGGGCAGGAGCGCGGCCACATCCACCTCGACCGTTTCGATCTGAACGCCCTCGGCCAAGACACGCGTCATTTCCAAAATATCGTTGAGCAAGCCGGACAACACAGCGCCGGACTGTCGGATGATGCCGACATATTCCTGCTGCCGCCCGTTCAAGCGCGTCTCGGCCAAGAGTTGGGCGGCGCCGAGCACCCCGCTCATGGGGGTGCGCAGCTCGTGGCTGATGCTGCCGAGGAAGGCGGATTTGGCGCGATCCGCCGCGTCGGCCTGATCCCGCGCCAGCTCCAGGTCGGCGATCAGGCGATTCTGGCTCTGCAAGCTCTTATCGAGCGACCGTTGAGCCTGGCCGCCGAAAGCTACGGTGAAGGTCAGTTGCGCGGCGACGAGCGTCAGGCCGACAAGGAAACTGGGGAATTCCGCGCTCCCCCAAAGGGTGGCGCCGATGCAGATCGCGGTCACGCCATAGGGCGTCGTGATGATCGCCGCCATCTTGGGGCGGCTTGCCAGCTGGGTGAAAGCGATCTGATAGCCGCTCGCCAGCATAATGACCGCAATGCCGCGACCGACAGTGCGCCCGGAGGTCCAGGCCAGCCAAGGGGCCGCCGCCCAACCCACCCCGGTGAGCATTCCGACCACAGGTAAACCCCATAGGGACAGGGTTGGCCGACGGCGCAGCAAGATTTCGAAGCCGGTGCGAAGCAACGATAGCGCTGTCGTCGCAAGCCACCAAAATGCAGCCGCAGGCAGGCCGATCAGCGGCGCCAGGGTAACGCCCCAGATTGAGACGAAGAGATATCGCGCAGCGCGTGTGTGCAGAATCGTTGCGATAAGCGCCTGAGCGCTTTCGGTCTGGCGACCGGTTACCGACATAGATTTAGAGGGCGCACTATTGGTCATCAGCTCCTCGCAACTTCGACCTTCACGAGAAGTTCTGAACCAACTCTTAACAACTGGGAGTTTGGCGGCGCTGATACTGAGCTCGCCTGCAAAAGGCGCAGATTCACGGCCTTCCCCAGGTCTCTAATCCGTATCGCCGGGCGTCAACGTCTGTGGCCAGCGTCTATAATGGGTCGGAAACGCCGCCCCTAGCGGGCTTAATATCGCGCTGCGACATGCTGTCGACATGCTTTGCGCAATTCGTCAAACCCGCTATATAGATCATGATCATCGCCCGGCCCCTGCGCCGGGCGCCTTCGTTTTTGCGCCACAGACAAGCTCTGCCGGCGCCCCAAGTTTAAGAGAGGGCCAAGCCCCATGACAGACATCCTGATGCCCAAGGCCACCGCCGTCTGGTTGGTCGATAACTCCTCCCTGACCTTCGAACAGATCGCCGACTTCTGCGGCCTGCATCCGCTTGAAGTGAACGGCATCGCCGACGGCGAAGTCGCCCGCGACATCCGCGGCGCCGACCCGATCGGCAACGGCCAGCTCACGCGCGATGAACTGGAAAAGGCGGAAAAGAACCCCGCCTATCGCTTGGTGGCGCAAAAGAGCCGCCATGCGGAACTGCTCAAGCCGGCCAAGAAGAGCGGCGCGCGCTATACGCCCGTGTCTCGTCGGCAAGATCGCCCAGACGCCATCGCCTGGTTCATCCGCAACCACCCTGAAGTGACCGACGGCCAGATCGCGTCGCTGCTCGGCACGACCAAGGCGACCATCGAGTCTGTTCGAACGCGCAGCCACTGGAACTCGGCCAATATCAAGCCGGTCGATCCTGTGACCTTGGGCTTGGTCGGTCAGCTTGATCTGGACGAAGTGGTGCGCCGCGCCGCCGAAAAGAAAGCCAAGGACGACGCTAAAAAGGCGGTGGCCGAAGATGGGCCGACCCTACGTCCCGCCTCCGAAGCGGGTTTAAGCGTAACGGTCGACGACTAGGACGGTCAGACCCAACCTTCATTCAAGCTGCAGTTCCGGGGGCAAACGTACGATGATGGAAGGTCCAGAACCACCGCACCATCACCACCACAAGACAGGGCTGCCCTGGCTCGACCTGGTTGTACCCTTGGCCGTCATTTGCATATCGGTCGCGTCGCTCCTGACCTCCCTGCAGTCGGAAAAATCTATGCAGGCCCTCGTTGAGCAGAACCGGCGGCTGGTGAGCGCCCAGTCAACGCCGCTTCTGATGCTGGATACATCGAACCTGACTGACGGCAAGCCAGCCATCAGCATGAAGATCAGTAATGTAGGGACCGGACCGGCGCAAATCGGCTGGTTTCGAATTGTTGATGCGGGGGGAGTAGATTATTCCGGTGGCGCTCTTTACGAGCGTGTACAGAAATTAGGCACGCATTTGCCATTCATGTCGCAGCAAATTTCTGCTGCGCTCATCCGCAGCGGCGACGAGCGGTTGGTCTTCGAATGGCCAAAACCCGTCCGTAACGTGATCGCACTTGCGGAGTGGGACAAGCTAAATTCGACCCGCTTCAATCTGCACGCGAGCGCTTGTTACTGTTCCATCTTCGACGAATGCAAAATCACTGAGTTCGGCGATAGTCATCCAAGACCCGTATCGTCGTGCGATACGACCTCAGAGCGCTAAAGGGCCGTCCTGCGTGCTTCGAGACGCGAGCAAGCTCGCGCCTCAGCATGACGAAATTTGTCGTTATTCAATACGTTCGTCATTCTGAGGAGCCCCGTCAGGGGCGTCTCGAAGGACGCACAGCGTTAAAGACCGCGGCCAGATCTAGTGCGCGCGCGCCAAGCGCAGCATTTCCATCTGTTCCTTCAGCTTCAGCTTCTGTCGCTTCAGCTCATGCACGCGAAGAGAGTCGTTGCTCGGTCGCCGAGCTTCTTCCTCTATGACCTTTTCCAGGGTTTGATGACGGGAGCCAAGTTCACGGAGTCGGGCTTCAATGGCCATAGGTCGATCCTCCATCTGGTCAACACATGGAGTAGAGCAAAACCTTACAGGCTTGTCAGGTCACCTCCGCGTGAGGCCTGCAAGCCGCCCTCGCTTAACGACAGCTTTACCGCTGGTCGGCCTTTGATATCTACGAGGGCTTGCGGCCTCTAAGCCGTTAACCCCTAGGCCACA
>Ga0116229_10015535_pt1 | contig 10353 bp, 5 predicted proteins | sample S1TSphgellanicum_3_FD_87313 | JGI IMG/M metagenome (GOLD analysis project Ga0116229, IMG submission 87313) | Host-associated microbial communities from peat moss isolated from Minnesota, USA - S1T2_Fc - Sphagnum magellanicum MG | ecosystem: Host-associated > Plants > Peat moss > Unclassified...
CCGCCTCCCGCAACAACTCGCCGGATGCCCGGGCGGAGTGGGCATGACCGCGGCCATGACCATGCTAAAAGCTGGCTGGATCATTGTGGGAAGTACGCCAAGCACCGACGGCAGCACGCGCACCAAGGGTGCCGGCGGCCTTATCGTGCTTGACTCAAACGGAAATGTCGTTGAAACCTGGGCTGGGCCGAACATCAACGGCCCGTGGGGTAATGTAGCGGTAGTAGATAATGGATCGACGGCGACCCTCTTTGTCAGCATGGCTGGCTTTGATGTCGGAAGCCCGTACGATGTCGATCCGAAGACCGACTATCCACCGGTTTTGAACAAGGCTACTGTTCTTCGCCTTGACCTTACTATTCCCGACGGTAAGCCGCCGGTGGTCGACAGCGAAACAGTAATTGGTGACGGGTTTTTAGAGAGAGCGGACAAGGATGCGTTTTTGATTGGGCCGACAGGTCTTGCGATTGGTCCGGATGACACACTGTACGTCTCTGACGCTCTCGCTAACCGGATCGCATCAATTCCTAATGCCAGTTCTAGGCCCGACAGCGCGGGAACGGGAGTGACGGTGAGTCAAGGCGGCCTGCTGGAGCATCCGCTTGCGCTTGTTTTACTGCCAAACGGACACTTGCTCGCTAACAACGGCAGAAACGGTCTGGTGATTGAGGTCGATCCGGCTTCTGGAAAGCAGCTATATGGGCAGTGGATCGACACCGATCAAGCACAATCGCCGCCGGGGAACGGGGATCTTTTTGGAATTGCTTTGATTCCAGACGGTACCGGATTCTACTATGTTGAGGATGACATGAACGTCCTCATGGAAGCGAAGTAATGAACATAGACGATGTAAAAAGCAAAGGAATCAACCGGCGGACGTTTCTCAAAGCCGCTGGAGGGGCCATCGGTGCAACATCTTTAGGGTTAGGAACATCAAACGGCGCGGACGCCGCGGTTGCACCCACCGAACTACCAACAGTGCCATTCTGGGGTGAGCATCAGGGCGGAATCATTACGCCTTCCCAGAAACACACGTACTTCGCATCTTTTGACCTCACCACTACCGATCGTCGTGATGTGATTTACCTGTTGAAATACTGGACCGACGCTGCTGCCAGGCTTACCGCCGGGCAGACAGCCGAGCCGCTGAGTGTGGATACATCCAAGCCTGCAGCAGACAGCGCTGAAGCGTACGGATTGTCGCCCGCACGTCTGACAATAACCTTTGGTTTCGGCCCGGGATTATTTATTAGCGACGGTGTAGACCGTTATGGTCTTGCCGCGCACCGCCCGGCGGCTCTGGTCGATTTGCCGACATTCAATGGCGATCAGTTACTAGAGGCGCATACCGGAGGCGACTTGTCGATCCAGGCATGTGCGGACGATCCCCAGGTGGCGTTTCACGCGGTTCGGCAACTGGCACGGCTTGCCTACGGAACCGCGAATATCCGCTGGGCGCAGACGGGCTTTCTGCCAGATACGCCAGCCGGAGAAACTCCGCGCAACCTCATGGGCTTTAAGGACGGCACGCAAAACTTGCAAACAAAGAGCGAGGCCGAGCTAAAGAGCTATGTTTGGGCTGGAAACGAAGGGCCAAAGTGGATGTCTGGCGGAAGCTATCTGGTCGTTCGGAGAATCCGAATTGCGCTCGAACATTGGGATCGAATGACTGTCGCCTTTCAGGAACAGACTTTTGGACGCCATAAATATTCGGGTGCCCCGATTGGCGGTAAGAATGAGTTTGAACCGCTCAACCTCGATGCTGTCGATAGCGACGGCAACCCGATCATCGCTCAGAACGCACATGCGAGGCTGGCTGCCGCCGCCAGCAACGACGGTGCACAGATACTTCGGCGCCCATATTCTTACAACGACGGCTTGGCATTTACGGCGGAAAGATGGCCGCCGTGGCGTCAGGGGATGGAATACGATGCGGGTCTCTTGTTCTTCGCCTACCAAAAAGATCCGAGAACAGGCTTTATCAAGATATTTGAGCTCATGTCTCAGATAGATATGCTTAACCAGTTTGCGACCCACGTCGGCAGTGGCCTCTTTGCGATTCCGCCCGGCGCAAAACGAGGCGAGTATATCGGCCAGCAGCTCTTTGAGCTAGCATAAGCTCGGTAAGCTGCCGGCCTTACGCTCACTATTGATTTGGCTGCTTCGTAATGTTTGATTGTCCAAGGCTCAGAGCGTTGCGGTGCCCATTTTTGGGCGTAGTGGCTTGGCCGTGAGTTGTCGGGACAGACATAGCCGGAACAGGACGAGCCGTGTAGCCCCCACCGGAGTTTCGTTGATCGATACGAAACCCTCCCTGATTATTCCAATCTGGAACATGGGTCGCAGCAGGCTGATACGTACGATTAACCGGGCTGTTCGTCGCCTGTGGAGCGTTTTGGTCGGGATTCGACGGGAAGTTTCGACCACCCTGAAAGCCTCCCTGATTATTCCAGCTTCTGGATTCAGTGGGTGAAGGTTCGAATGCTCTGTTTACTGGCCGCTGGTCAATGCTAGGAGGATTTGCGCTTGGCGCCGGTTGATTAGTGTAAGTTCGTTCGGTTCCTTGATCTGTTCCACCAAATGCTGGCAGGCGCTCGGTATCGTCCGGTGCCCGGTCAATATTGAGCGGTTGATTGTTTGCCGGAGGCGTCTGTCTTCGATTAATGGGCGTGAAACCGAGACTCTGCCTCGCTTCGTTTGCCCGGCTTGCTGCCGAGTCTGGCGGGGTAGGTAACTGGCGCTGATCGTTGTCTGACGTAGGAACGAGTTCTTGACGTCTCGGCGTTATTGTCTCGATCGGTGGTGCAACCTTCGCGACCGATTCCGGCAACTGTGTTCGCACAAGCTGTCGATCGACAACCGCTGGCTCTGGTTGAACTTCCGCTTCGACAGCGCGGCTTGGCGACCACGATGCCATAGTTGGCCTTATCTCGGCGGGGCCAGAGAACGTATGGCTCCCAGTTTTCGGGGCAGTCACAATCTGTCCTTTCGCAAAATAGGTAGTTGCATCGGCTGGCCCGCGATCGTAGTGAGTCGCTCCCCCGAATCCGGCAGCGCTTGATGTCATAACACCCCCGTACCTTGCGTTCTCTGGGACAAAGTTGTTATGGATATTTGTGATGTTCGTTATGTTTGTGACATTCGTGATATTCGTGATTGTTTCTGGCCGACCGGTAAATCCAGCCCGCCCAAACCTATTCACGTAGCCATTGCTAAACGGTCGTCCGACACAGTATCCGCCCTGGCTTGGGTAATAACATCCAGCCTGACTAATTGAGAAACCAAGGAAGAACCCATTGCCGCCGTTGGACATATCCAAAGAACTGTAATGGACTTCGTGCGGTGCGAGCGGGCACCATCCAACATTTCCGTTGTAGTAGCTGAAGCTGACCACTGCTGGGCTCCAGTATTGACGGGCTGGTCCGGGGCACCAAGCCCAGCCATCGTCAGAATGGAACCAGGTTCCATAATGATAGGGTGCCCAGCCCCACGGTTCGGACGAGCACCAAGTCCAGCCAAACGGCTCGCAGTAAACCCACGAACCCTCCTCATAAGGTCGCCAATCTGGATCTGAGACCCGTGGGCACCACACCCAGCCATATTGAGGGTCTTGACGCCAATCGCCGTAGGAGTCGAGATTTCCCGCACAAAGTGATATATTCGGTGGGCAGTGATCGTCCGTTTCGTCGTCCGCCAGAGCCAGATCACGGTCGTCATTCCAGCGATCCCAATTATCTTCGTCCGGAACGGACGAGATCGAATAGGGAGTTGACGAGTCTGGGATGTATGTATAGTCTCCGTCGTTTAGTGTTGCCTGGCCGCCGGGTCCAGTCAGAGATGCTGAGCCAGCATGCACCGCAACTTCGGTACCGTCGTTGACTCCAACGCGAACATTCGCTGGGCCAGCCGCTTTGACCGATGTCAGCGGCGTGTCGAGTTGGTAAATGGAATCTTTGTTCTTCAGGTCGAGAGTCGCGAGTCCTTGGCTAAGACCAAGTTCCGTGAACTCGCCGTTTTCGTCGCTGTAGAGTGTTTGCAACGTAACGATGGCTCCGTCGCCAATCCGTACATAACTTCCGTCGTCAAACTGCACCTCGGCTCGTCCGCCATTGGTCACCCAGATTTGTGCACCTTCGCGAATCGGAATGTTTATGGCCGCTGTCGACCAGTCGTCGGTGTTGGTCGGACGCCACGAAACATCGCCGTCAACGTAGGAAAATCGCGCAAGACGAACCGGGCCCGCGTTCTGCGTGGGCGACTGCACCGCGCCCGGCGCCGTATTGGAGCTATCCGGAGAGATCTGGTAGGACTGCGCCAAAACTTGACCGGCATTCAGTGAGCAGAGTGTCGCCCCCGCTAACAAGAGCGTAAAAAGTTGCTTTTTCATCAATTAACCTTCCCTTAGCGGGCCGCAATGAAACTGAGCAGAAACGGCTTTCGTCGTCGTTGCCTGCTTGCTTTCATATCGATAGTGACGGTTATCGTCCTGATTTCGTTCCATTAGCCATAAACATTCGGCATTCTTGAATTCCGATCCTATGCCTCCGATCAACTTCTGAAATCGCTTTTAGGTATAACTCCTATCATTAAAATCTGACCAACTTCATTGGGTATGGTACGAAATAAGACTTATAAAGGACTGGTTTTTATGACACAGTTAGATATTCGGATAGGAACATTGGCTTCGGCGAAGGACGGGGCGGCTTATTTGAAGCAGATTCTTCCTCATGGTTTTGAGAGCTTTTCTTTGACGTTCTGGAAAGAGATTGGGGATGTCGATCTGGAGAGGACGGCTAAAGAGGTATTGGATACGATTGGGAACCAAGCGGTAATTTCGTCACTGGGGATGTTTGGAAATCCGCTTGAAGATTCGGATGTGGCTCGGGACTTCGCAAGATGTATTAAAGCGGCGAGGCTGTTCAATTGCGATATTGTCGCGGGCTTCGCCGGTGCGATCGAGGGCAAGCCGCTGCTGGAGTCGATTCCGCAATTTAAAAATGTGTGGGGCGAGCTTGCTAAGGTCGCGGAAGATAACGGAGTGAGGATCGCATTCGAGAACTGCGATATGGGCGGATGGTGGCACGATGTACGTTGGAATGTCATGCACAGTCCCAACGCATGGGAGATTTTGTTTAACGAGGTTCCGTCGGACGCCCTTGGGCTGCAGTGGGAGCCTTGCCATCAGATGGTTTCGCTGATCGACCCGCTGCCACAACTCCGCAAATGGGCGAACAAGGTCTACAATGTCCACGGCAAGGACGCCACCATTGCCTGGGATGTCGTCCGCACGCAGGGCATTCGGGGCGGGATTCCGTATGTCTGGCACCGAACACCCGGCTTTGGCGATACAAACTGGACAGACGTCATTAGCATCCTGCGCATGGCCGGTTACAAGGGCAGCATCGACATTGAAGGCTGGCACGATCCTGTTTATAGAGGCGAACTGGAAATGACCGGTCAGGTCCATGCGCTGAACTATCTGAAGCAGTGTCGCGGCGGGGCCTTTGTTCCTAATCCGGTGACAATTTAAATTTTGGAATCGACCACGTTGACATAACAGACTACATATGTGATAATAGCACCACTTCACATCAACATATAGTGTTTATGAGGTCGCGCTATCGTGGCGCGGCTGAAATATCGGGGGAAGCCGGTGAAAATCCGGCACTGTCGCGCAACGGTAAGGCGTTAAGCCAAGTCCGACCGCCCGCTCATAAATAGGTCGCCCGCTACCCGACGCATGAGGGGGTATGGTTCTACTGGTTTCTTCGAGCACCGCTCGTGATGTCACGATCATACACCACATCTTTCGGATGTTGGCGTTCACCCGTTGGCTGTGGGACATCACAAAACAAGGAACCAAAATATGTCTGTCCCGATTATCTCGACTAAGCATGAAGGAAGCCAGACGCACGATCCGGCAACCGTCCCCTTAGTAATCCAAAAGCGAAACGGAGCAACCGCCGAGTTCGACGGCGAACGGATTAGAGTCGCTATCGAAAAGGCCTTCCGCGCCGAAACCGGGCTTCCAAGCGGAACCGATCTCCCGCCCGGAGTTACTGGACGAATTTCCCGAACCGCAATGGAGGTCATCAACTGGTGCGCCTTTCATATCGAAGGCTTGTCTGTCGAACAGATTCAGGACGAAGTTGAGCGTGTATTGATGGCGAATGGCGAACATCGTGTCGCCCGTCGATATGTGCTCTATCGCGAAGAGCATGCAAAGACCCGGCAGAGGAAAAACATTCACTATCTGCGAGCTGACGGTGTTCGGGTTCAGCTAATTCAGGATCTTTTGCTTAGTCGCCTTACCGACGCTTGTTATGGATTGGCTCCTGAAGTATCACCAAGCGCGCTTCTAAAAGCAACCGTCAGCTCACTTTACGATGGGATCACGGAAGCGGAGATCTTTCAGGCCACCATCATGGCCGCGCGATCACATATCGAGATCGAGCCAGACTATACCTTTGTCGCCGCTCGCCTGCTGCTAATTCAGCTTTTCCAAGAGGCAACCGGGAAGGTTGCAGAGCAGTATCAGAGTGAACCGGACTATGCCGCCTACTTCAAGGTTTACATCGAGGCGGGCATACGCGCAGAACTGCTCGACGAGGCATTGTTAGGTTATGACCTTGACCGTCTCGCTGATGCTCTTAAGCCCGAACGTGATCTCAAATTTGCCTATCTTGGCCTCCAAAACCTCTATGATCGTTACTTCTTGCAGATCGATGGCCGGCGAGTCGAGCTCCCGCAGATCTTCTGGATGCGAGTAGCAATGGGCCTTGCTCTTAACGAGTCAGATAAGGAGACACGTGCAATCGAATTCTACGAGCTCATCTCACAGTTCTTATTTACGCCAGCCACACCAACGCTCTTTAACTCGGCGACACGCCATTCACAGCTCTCTTCCTGCTATCTGACAACAATTGGCGACGACCTAGAGACGATTTTCAACTGTATCAAAGACAACGCTCTGCTTTCTAAGTGGGCAGGTGGACTGGGGAACGACTGGACTCCAGTGCGCTCACTTGGCGCGACAATTAAGGGCACATCCGGTAAAAGCCAGGGCATTATTCCATTCCTAAAGGTTGCCAACGATACGGCTATCGCGGTTAACCAGGGGGGAAAGCGCAAAGGTGCTGTCTGTGCCTATCTAGAAACCTGGCATCTCGATATCGAAGAGTTCTTGGAGCTGCGTAAAAACACCGGTGACGATCGCCGACGCACGCACGACATGAACACGGCAAACTGGATCCCAGACCTATTTATGAAAAGAGTCCAGGAAGGAGCCGACTGGACACTCTTTAGCCCAAACGACACGCCCGATCTACACGACCTCTACGGACAAGACTTTGAAGCACGCTATGTTGAATACGAAAAGATGGCCGATGAAGGCAAGGTAGCGCTCTTTAAGAGAGTTCCGGCGCTCGATCTTTGGCGAAAAATGCTGTCGATGCTCTTTGAAACAGGCCATCCCTGGATGACCTGGAAAGACCCGTCCAACCTTCGTTCGCCACAGCGTCACGTCGGTGTAGTCCACAATTCCAATCTCTGCACCGAGATTTTGCTCAATAACTCGCCCGAAGAGACTGCGGTCTGTAACCTTGGGTCGGTGAACCTCGCAGCGTACATTGTCGGCGGAGCTCTCAATCTGCAGCAGCTTAAGTCGACAATCACCACGGCCATGCGGATGCTCGACAACGTGATCGACTTGAACTACTATCCGACTCCGGAAGCAAGGATCGCGAACTTGCGCCATCGACCGGTCGGTCTGGGCATTATGGGCTTTCAAGATGCGCTGTATGGAATTGGTGAAAGCTACGCTAGCGTCGAGGCTGCCGAATTTGCCGACCAAAGCATGGAAGCCGTTTCCTACTTTGCGATCCTGGCATCGTCATCACTCGCTGCCGAGCGCGGGTGTTATCCCACCTACGTCGGGTCCACGTGGGACCGCGGGCTTTTGCCGTTTGACACGCTGTCGCTGGTCGATTCACATCGCGGTCAAGACATCATTATCGACCGAAGCCATAAACTTGATTGGGGGCCGGTTCGGGAATCCATTCAGCGCTACGGGATGCGAAACTCCAACACACTGGCGATTGCACCGACCGCGACAATCTCGAACATTGTAGGAGTTACCCAGTCGATAGAACCAACTTACAAGAACTTGTATGTCAAGAGCAATCTCTCCGGGGAGTTCACCCAGATCAACACCGCCCTCGTTTCAACACTTAAAGAGCGTGGATTGTGGGATCAGGACATGGTGGACGAGATCAAGTACAACGAGGGCGCACTCGGCGAGATTGATCGTGTTCCTGGCGATGTTAAGGCCCGTTTCGTGACGGCTTTTGAAATAGCGCCAAGCTGGCTTATCGAATGTGCCGCGCGACGTCAAAAGTGGATCGATATGGGGCAGTCACTCAATCTCTATCTTGCCCAGCCGAGCGGCAAAAAATTGAGCGAAATCTACTTCCTCGCCTGGAGCAAGGGGCTAAAAACCACCTACTATCTGCGCACTCTCGCTGCGACTCAGGTCGAAAAGTCGACGCTCGATATCAATAGGTTCGGTGTCCAACCCCGTTGGATGAAAAACAAGAGCGCATCGGGCGATGTCATTGTCGAACGCGATGCCCCGGCGAAGTCATGCAATATCGATGGCGACTGCGAGGCCTGCCAATGAAGTTGTTACAAGAGAAGTCGCTAATCAACGCGCACCAAGTGGATGTCAATCAGCTTATGCCCTTAAAATACCACTGGGCGTGGGAGCATTATGTCAATGGGTGCGCCAACCAGTGGATGCCTACCGAAGTGTCGATGGGTAAGGATATCGCCACGTGGCGCGGCAATGGACTGACCGAAGACGAGCGCCGAGTAGTTTTACGCAACCTCGGCTTCTTTTCAACCGCCGAAAGCTTAGTGGGCAACAATCTTGTCCTCGCGATCTTCAAGCATGTGACTAATGCAGAATGCCGACAATATTTGTTGCGTCAGGCTTTCGAAGAGGCAGTGCATACGCATACGTTTCTCTACATTGTCGACAGCCTAGGTCTGGATGAGAAGGCAGTCTTTAACATGTACCAAGAAGTCCCAGCCATCGCCCGAAAGGATGCATTCGAGATGAATCTAACTGCGGCGTTAGTCGATCCGGAGTTTACGACGGACACGTTTGACGGCGCACAGAAATTCATCGAAAACCTCATTGGCTACTATCTTATCATGGAGGGGATTTTCTTTTACACCGGCTTTGTGATGATCCTGTCCTTCCATAGGCAGAATCGCCTCACCGGGATAGGAGAGCAGTTCCAGTACATACTGCGGGACGAGAGTATTCACCTGAATTTTGGTATTGATCTCATTAATGGTATCAAAGAAGAAAACTCCCATCTTTGGACAGTCGGGTTTCAGGACAGGATGATCGATCTTGTGCGCGAAGCGGTTGAGCTAGAGATTGCTTATGCATCCGACTGCCTGCCAAATGGCATCCTCGGGCTGAATGCAAAGCTTTTCCGGGAGTATGTGCAGTTCATTGCCGACCGGCGGCTTGAGCGAATTGGACTTCCTACCCAGTACGGATCGTCGAATCCGTTCCCCTGGATGAGTGAGACTATTGATCTTGGCAAAGAAAAGAACTTCTTTGAGACCCGTGTCACCGAGTACCAGTCGGCATCAAACTTGTCCTGGGACTAGAGGTCCGATTCCTTCAATAAAGCTGGGTCGCTAGTTCACCGGCCAGCTTGCTGAAAGTAGGAAATTTCCACAGAGCGTAGATCGAGTCCGGTGGGAGCAATCTCATCGGACGGTAATTTATAGGTGCTATAGGCTTCGTAGTCCATCAAGGCGACACGGTAGCTTGCGGCGGGGACAATACTTGCGCTGTTGCCGGAAACGATCGTATTCGGGAACTTAGATATGAGCGTCGACAGATCCTCACCGGACAGCGTCGCCACAACAACATCGTCGTGAAACGGCATGGCGGCATAGATATCGTAGCGGGTAACTGCGTGATGTCGAAAGACTTCAAAGAAGCCAGCACCATCTGGATTGACGGCAAAGTCGGAGTTGGTTTCTTTGCGCATAGCGTCCAGGAAAACCCGAGTAGTCTGCGTAATCCGTGCGCTGGGCGTCGTTGCGATGTGGTTTAGGTGGCCGACTACAACAAAGAATGGCTTGACATAGGGAGCAAGCACAGCCCTAACATCTGGAGCTTCGGGAATTGTTGAGTCGATTGGGATCAGCACATCTTTGTAGCTAGCGATGTGCCAAACACCAGCGCTGTCTTTGCTGAGATGCAGGTCGAACCGACCAAGATCGGCACCAAATTCTCCGTCTTGTACAATCGGCACCTCAAAACCGAGC
>Ga0116229_10015536_pt1 | contig 10353 bp, 10 predicted proteins | sample S1TSphgellanicum_3_FD_87313 | JGI IMG/M metagenome (GOLD analysis project Ga0116229, IMG submission 87313) | Host-associated microbial communities from peat moss isolated from Minnesota, USA - S1T2_Fc - Sphagnum magellanicum MG | ecosystem: Host-associated > Plants > Peat moss > Unclassified...
ATCGAGGATCTCGGCGATCTCGGGGTGGCTACGGCCCTCGATGAAGCGCAGCGTCGCGGCCGCGCGCAGGTGCATCGGCAGCGAGAGCAGCGCCTGTTCCACCAGCACCATGTCGGCCGCGCGGTCCACGATCGCTTCGGGCTGATCGGGGCCTTCCTGCGTTTCGTTGAGCAACGCGTCGGGATCGGCAAGGGCGTCGAGCGCAACGTTGGTCGGCCGCTTCGAACGCAATCGGTTCCGGGTGACGTTGAGGGTGATCGTGTAGAGCCAGGGCTGCAGGCGCAGCTCGGCACGCTGCTGGGGATCCATCTTGGCCAGCGCACGGTAGGCACGCACGAACGCGTCCTGCACGATTTCTTCGGCGTCTTCACGGTTGCCGGTCATGCGCAAGGCGAAGCCATAGAGTCGTCGCTGGTAATCATCGACGATCCGTTCGAAATTCTCGGGTCCCGGCGCCGGACCGGCCGGCCGCGCGGGCGCCTGCGCCGGGCTCGGCGCGGGTACGGTCAAACGGTAATCCCCTAAGGTTTGTGCGAGTGCACTCATCACGGGGCAAGACCCCCGTGGAACAAGCGACGGTTTCGGTTTCTCCCCGGCAGGAACGGCTTCCGCTAGTGCGGGGTCTCGTCGACGACGCGATGGGGATTCGGCGTCCCCGCCGGCGCCGGCGTCGCGCGGATCGAGCGCGCGTACGTGATCTCGACGCTGTTGCGGTCGGTACGGCCGTCGACGGTACCGGCGATGCGCAACGTTGCATCCAGGCCGAGTAAGAGGGCGTCGGCGTAGGTATAATACGCCGTGCCTTTCATCACGATCGTTCCCGACAGCGACATCTCAGGGTGGTCCGGCAAACTTCCGTGAAGAGGCCCGCTCGCTTCGAACGCAACTCCCAGTACCCGCGTTCCATTGATGATTCCATCCGGTGCATGACGCAATTGGCCGTGCAACGGAGCGCCCGTAATGGGGGATGGAAAATCAAATGGAACCGAACCCCCGAGGTGAGCGAGGTCGCGCAAGGTCGGCGCGTCGAGTTGCACGGCAAACGGTTGATTGAGGATCGTCAGATAGTCCGGATCGTTATTGGCCCCGTCCGCCTGGTCGCCGGAAGCGGAGATCGTCGACTCGTACGACCCGCGCGCGCGCGTGATCGCGCCTTGGTCGTTCCGTTCGTAGGTGACCGTCGCGACATACTTGCGGCCGCCGCGGACGTTTTGCATGTGCAGCGTCTGCGTGCCCCGATAGGCGATCTCGCTGTGCATGTCGCGGTTGCCGATCACGAACGTGTCTCGTCCGTCGACCCGGTACAGCTGGTCGGCCCCCGCGACGGCAATCGTCATAACGACGAAGACGAGGGCGGCGATCGGGCTCGCAACCGCAGCGCGGCGGACGGTCATGAAGTTCCTTCGTGTGACGGGAGACATACGTTGCTTTCCCCCTCATGGTACTACGGAAACGTGCCGATTGGGAAAGCAAGTCGATGAAGTTCGCCGTGCTGCGTGTCATGTTGGCGTTTGCCGTTGCCGTGTCGTGCGCGAGCACGCCGGTCTCGGCCGGTGAAACGTTATCGCCTGCCGTCTCTGCGACGCTTGACCAGCTCTATCTGACCGCGTTCGACGAAGCGATCTCGCGTCACGCCTCACAGGAAGGCGATGGCACGACCTACGTCTCGACGGGCGATATCGAAGCCGAATGGCTGCGCGACGCCTCGGCCGTCTCGATGCCGTACATCAATCTCTCCGAGCACGATAGCGACGTCGCGCAGACGTTGCGGGGCGTCGTTGCACGCCAAGCCAAGTATATTCTCATCGACCCGTACGCGAACGCATTCTCACTCGATTATAAGGTTGTCGAGCGGAAGTTCGAGGTCGATTCCCTGCTGTATCCGATCTGGTTCGCATACTCGTACTACCACGCAACCCACGACCGGTCGATCTTCACGCCTGAGGTCCGGCGCGCGTTCGACGTCGTGCTTGCGACGTTGCGCACCGAGCAGCACCACGATTCGCGCTCGCAGTACCGCCACGACCAGTTGGCCAACGACGGCCGCGGCAGCCCCGTGCGCTACACCGGGATGGTCTGGACGGGCTTCCGGCCCTCCGACGACCCGGCGCGCTATCAGTTCAATATCCCCGAGAACATGTTCGCCGTCGTCGTGATGCGCGATCTCACCAGCATTTCGCGCGAGGTCTGGAACGACAACCGGATGGCCGTCGACGCGTGGGGGCTCTCGGTCGAGATCCAGCGCGGGATCGAGCAGTACGGCGCGCTTACGCTGCCGGGGATCGGTCGCATCTACGCCTACGAAGTCGACGGCCGCGGCCACTACAACGTCATGGATGACGCGAATATCCCCTCGCTCCTGTCGATTCCTTATTTCGGCTATCTGCCGGTGAACAACTCGCTCTACCAGACGACGCGCCGGTTCTGCCTCTCGGACCGCAATCCGTATTTCTTCCGCGGCAAGTACGCGCAAGGCGAAGGCAGCCCGCACACGCCGCACGGCTACGTCTGGCCGCTGGCGCTCGTCGTCGCCGCGCTGACCTCCAACGATCAGAGCGAGATCGATCGCTATCTCGGCTACATCGCCGCCTCGGACATCGGCGATCACCGGCTGCATGAGTCGTTCGATGCCGACTGGCCCGAGAATTATACGCGCGCCGACTTCGCCTGGCCCAATGCCCTCTACGCGCAGCTCGTCAACGGCCGCAGCGTAACCGCCCTAGGCGGAATCGGGACGCGTTAGACCGGAACTCGGATCTTAGGGTTGGGTGCGGGCGGCGAGGCGGCGCACGAAATCGAGATAGAAGATCGTCGCGAGTGCCTGAAGCGGGCCGACCGTGACGACGTCGATGGGGATCCACGCCCAAAACTCGCCGAACGGGACGTGCCGGACTTGGAACTCGTGCGCGGCGACGAGTGAGATCACGGTCGGGATCGCCAGTAGCGCCGAGTAGATCGCCAAGCGGCCGAGATTCGCGAACGGCAGCGCAACCTGCAGGCTGCGGCCGATGCTCATGATCGGCAAGAGCAATTCGTTCGTCGTGCGGTCGACCGCGGCAACGACCGTTGCGAGGGAGAGCGCGCCGAGGAACACCAGAAACACCGGCGCGAGCGCCAGCAGCGCGGGGTCGCCCGAGCTCAAGACATCTTGCAGCATCGATGAGAAAAGCAAGTTCATGACGACGACCAGCAGCGCCAGGATCCACCAGCGTGCAACCGCGTCGCCCAGGATCGTCCGTCCGCCGGCGGCGCTCGTCCGCGAGCGCAGGTCGGCCACGATGCCGATCGTGACCAGACCGCACAAGAACGCGTCGATGACGAAGTTTGCGCCGTCGATGAGCCCTTCGCGGATGCCCTCGGTCGGCGCAAGTTTGGGGGCCGCCAGTGTCAGCGCGAGTTGCACGATGAACGCCAGCGCCGCGAAACCGAGGTAGAGCGGCAGCCGGCGCCCGTACGACACGAACGCCAGCTCGAAGAGGCCGCTCGTGCACTCCGGCAAGCGGATCTCGTCGCGGTCCTCGATCATGCGGCCCGGGGCAGCGTCCGGCGCAAGAAGAAGCGCAGCGTCGCAACGCCGGCGCAAACCGCGATGTCGCTGCCGTGATTGTAGATGCGGCCGTCGATCTCGACGACGTACTCGCGGGTGCACAGGCCGTCGAGGGTCCGCGAGATCACGCGCTCGCGCTTGTCTTGCGGAGCACGTGGGCCGAGCGCTGCGACGATTGCGACGCGCACGATGTCCTCGACGCGCAGCGGGGTCGCAAGTGCGAACGCGCCGCTTTCGTTCGCAGCCACGGCGTTGACGTCGATCGGTACGCTGACCTGGATCATCTCCCGTTCGTTTCGCGCCGCGATGCGAGGCCTCTTGCCTGCGGCGTGGAAGCGCGAAGCGATGTCACAGGAACCGCCGGATTCCGGGAATCGAACGCGCCGCCGAAGACCGCCAGCACCGCCGAACGAAGGCGGCGGCTGGGGCCCGACGATCGCGATGTTCTTGGGCATCGTCGTCGCCGGGCTCGGCATCGGCGCGCTGCTCGGCGCGTTCGCACAGCGCGGTCAAAGCGGATCGCCCACCGCGCACTCTAGCGTTGCGCCGGAGGTGACGACGGTGCCGCAAGCACCCCGCGGTCCGGTCGCGATCGCGACGCTCGCGCCGCCGCATACGGCGGAGCCGACGGACGAGCCGACGCCGACGCCGGAACCGTCGCCCTCGGAGACGCCCGCGGAGTCGCCCTCGCCGCAGGCGTCGGCGACGCCGCGCCCGTCACCGGCCGCGACGGTCACGCCGGCCGCGACCGCGACGCCGGTTCCGACCCCGCTGCCGACCGTTCGGCCCACGCCGCGCCCGCTGCCGAGCGCTACGCCGCGGCCGGTCGCGGTTGCGCCGTCCACGCCGCCGCCGATCGTCGGCGGCGAGCCGCTTTCGATTGCGAGTTCGGCACCGGCGGTCGTGCGGCGCTATCTGAATGCGCTGATGGGCGGTGATGAGTCGGGAGCGTATGCCGCACTGGGCGGCGCGTCCGGCGACCCGGGGCTCGCGCTCTCCGAAGAATCGTTCCTCGATCCCAATGCAAAGATCGACTCGCTCAAGACGACGGCCGTCAGCCCGATGGAAGCGCAGGTCGACGCCGAGATCACCAGCGCCAAAGGCACCTATGAAGCGACGTACCGGGTGAAGTACGGCGCGCACGGCGCGTACATCACCAGCCACGACTACATCAAGGTCTAACCGATGACCGTGAACATCGAAGGGTTGCTTTCGACCGGCGAACGCGTTCCCGCGCCGGAGCGCGCGGACGCGTGGTTTCCGATCGCCGAACAGCGCGGGTACGTCGCTGCGGCACTCGCCGATCCGATCGCGTTTTGGCGCGAACGCGCGGCGTCGATTGCCTGGGATCGCGAACCGCGCGAGACGTTCTCGGGGACGATGGACGATCAGCACTGGTTTGCCGATGGCCGGCTCAACGCGACCGTCTCGTGTCTCGACCGGCACGTGCGCGCCGATCCTGAGGCGATCGCCTACGACTTCACCGGCGAAAACGGTGCCGAGGATGCGATCACGTATCGCGAGCTGCTGGCGCGCGTGAACGTGCTCGCGAACGCCCTCGCGGCCGACGGCGTCGGCCTGGGCGACCGCGTCTGCATCTATATGCCGCTCACGATCGAAGGGATCGTCGCCATGCTCGCGTGCGCACGGCTCGGAGCGATTCACTCCGTCGTCTATGCGGGGCTCGGTGCGGGCGCGCTGCGCGACCGGATCGCGGACGCCGGCGCGAAGGTCGTCATCGCCGCCGACGTGACCTACCGGCGCGGTGCGATCGTGAATTTGAAGACCATCGTCGACGATGCGGTGCGTCCGCTCGCGGATGTCCGGCGCGTGATCGTGTGGCGCCGCGAGGGAACGCCGCCGGCTGACCCGCGCGAAGTCGATTGGCACGATTTCTGCCGCGGGCATGCCGACCGCCGCGAGCCGGCGATCGTCGGCGCCGAACACCCGCTTTTCATCCTCTACACGTCGGGAACCACGGGCAAGCCAAAGGGCATCGTGATGACGCACGGCGGCTACCTCACCGGCGTCGCGACGATGATCGACGTTTCGCTCGCGCTGCGGCCCGAGGATGCATATTGGTGCACGAGCGATATCGGCTGGATCGTCGGGCATTCGCTGCTCGTCTACGGTGCACTCGCCAACCGCTTGCGCTCGCTCATACGCGAGGGCTCGGCCGATTTTCCGACGACCTCCGTCGTCTACCAGATCATCGAGCGCTATCGGGTGACGAAGTTCTATACCGCGCCGACGCTCGCGCGGATGCTGATGCGCTTCGGCCCGGAGCTGGCGCGACGCCACGATCTCTCGTCGCTGCAAGGCATCTTCTGCGCGGGCGAACCGCTCAATCCGGAAGCGTGGCGCTTTCTCTACGAGACGCTCGGCAACGAGAACGCCGCCGTCTGCAATCAGTGGTGGCAAACGGAGCTTGCGGCGCCGTCGATCGGGTTTTTCCCGCGCGAGACGATCCGGCCGGACCGCAGCGGCTACGCGCTCGGGCCGTTACAATTTTCGATTCGCACGCCCGCGGGCGAGCGCGTTCCGCCGGGTATGGGCGGTTTGCTCGTGCTCGAGACGCCCGTGCCGTATATGTTCGCGAAAATCTGGGGCGACGATTCGCGCAAGGCGCAGTATTTTAATGAAATTCCCGGCGTGTATTGTGCGGGCGACGTCGCGACGATCGACGCCGAGGGCGCGATCGCGGTGCTCGGCCGGTCGGACGATGTGATGAACGTTGCTGCCCACCGCATCGCGACGGCCGACGTCGAGAGCGCGCTCGTCTCGCATCCGGCCTGCGGTGAGGCGGGCGTCGTCGGCATCCCCGACGAGATCAAAGGCACCGCGATCCTCGCCTACGTCGTGCTGCGCTCCGGACAGAACGCCTCGGACGAACTGGTGCGCTCGCTGATCGACCACGTGCGGTACGAACTGGGGCCGATCGCCACGCCGAGCCGGATCGAGATCGTTCCCAAACTCCCCAAGACGCGTAGCGGCAAGATCATGCGCCGGCTGCTGCGCGCGCAAGCGACGGGCGAAGCGCTCGGCGACACGACGACGCTGGAGGAATAACGGATGGATGCCATCGCCGAGCTGCTACGGCTCGATGCGCCCTGCCCCCGGCCGCAAGCGCTCGCGTTCGACGGAACGGCGCTCTGGATCGGTTCGATCACGACGAACCGGTTGTACGCGATCGATCCGAATGCGTGGACGCTGCGCGATGAATTGGATCTGCCCGGGAAGCCGTGGGGGATGACGGCGGCGGGTGACGAGTTTCGCGTCGTCCTCGGCGCACCCGAGACGGACGACCGCAGCATCGTGCGCGTGATCCCCGGGCATGGCGTCCACCCGGACGGAGCGATTCCGTGTCCCGGCGATTCAGGCTCGCACGTCGCCTACGACGGCGACCGACTCTACCTGAGCCAATGGTACAATCAGCAAATCCTTGCGCTCGACGATGACGGGACCATCACCTCGACCATCGTGCTGCCGCACCAGATCTGCGGCATGGTGATCGTAGCCGGCCGATTCTATTGCCTGACGACCGACGACGAGAACGCGCATGCGTATTTCATCACGCGCGTCGACGCGCGGCGGCCCGAGCCCGAGGTCGTCGATCTTGCGACGCTCGATTTCGACGCCCGCGCGCTCGCCTTCGACGGCGAACACTTTTGGACGAATCACCGCGAAGCGAACCAGACCGTCGCTTTCGCGATTCATGAGGGCTGAGGCGTCTCGCGAGTAGATCGGCCGCATACGGCCGGTTTCTTCCGCGAGCGGTTTCTCCGCAGGGAGAGCGAAGCGCGACGCAAGGCAATCTTCCGACCGGTTTCTTGAGGAGGTCTCTGGTGAACACCCGCTCTCGCGTTCGCACGTTTGCTGCGGCGCTCGTTCTCTGCGTCGGGCTCGCGCCGGCCGTGGCCGTCGCTGCGCCGCCCGTCGTCCTCGAAGCCGCGATCTACGATGTCGCCGGTCATCGCGTCGGCCTCGCCCGCTTCGTCGGCGTCGACGGCGGCACGCAAGTCACCGTGATCAGCACGGGCCTGCCGCCAGGATCGCACGGCGTGCACATCCACGAGTTCGGGTCGTGCTTCGCGTCGTTCGATACGAAGGGTGTCGCGACGCCGTTCGGCAGCGCGGGCGGCCACTACGATCCGCTGATGACCGGGATGCACAAAGGCCCCGACGGCGGCGGTCACGCCGGCGATCTGCCGATGCTGCAAGTCAATCCCGACGGCAGCGGCATGGTCGCGTTCTACGCGGCGAACCTGCACGTGACCGGACCGAACACGCTGCTCGGTAAGGCGATCGTCGTGCACGCGAATCCGGATGACTACACCGATACGCCGCCCAACGGCGGCAGCGGCCCCCGCATCGCGTGCGGCGCCATCGGCGGACGACTCGCGCAGTAGTTCCCGAGCAGGCTGCTAAGAGAATGCGCGCCGGCTGATCGGGTGCGGCGCGCTCTTGTTCAGACGTGGAGGTAGCGGGCGCGCACGTCGTCGGCGGCGCGCAGCGCGTCGGGCGAGCCTTCCCACTTGATTTCGCCTTGGTCGATGATGTAGCAGCGATCTGCGACGGCGAGCGCTGAGTAGAGGTTTTGCTCGACGAGCAACGTGGTCATGCCGGCGGCTTTGATCTCGCGGACGATCGCTTCGACTTCGCGCACGATGAGCGGCGCGAGACCTTCCGTCGGCTCGTCGAGCAAGATCACTTTGGTCTCTTGCACGAGCGATCGCGCGATCGCGAGCATCTGTTTCTCGCCGCCCGAGATTTCGTCGCCTTTGTTGTTCAGGCGTTCGCGCAGCCGCGGGAATTTCTCGTAGACGTGATCGAGCGACCAGCCCGGCTTGCGTGCCGTCACCTGCGCGAGTTTGAGGTTTTCCGCGACGGTGAGGTTGGTGAAGATGCGGCGCTCTTCGGGGACGAGCGAGATGCCTTTGCGGGCGATCGTCATCATGTCTTTGCCGGCCAGCTCGTCGCCGTCGAGCACCACGCTGCCGGAGCGCGGCGGCAGCCAGCCGACGATCGATTTGAGGGTCGTCGTCTTGCCGACGCCGTTGCGGCCGAGGAGCGCGACCGTTTCGCCGGCGCCGATCGTGAGCGAGACGCCGCGCAGGATGTGGCTTTCGCCATAGTACGCGTGCAGATTCTCGACGCGCAGCCGCGGCTGCGCCGGCGCCGCGATCATTCGTGCATCTCCGCGGCGGTGTGGCCGCCGAGGTAGGCTTCCTGAACGGCGGCGTTCGCGCGAATCTCGGCGGGGGTGCCGCTCGCGAGCACGCGGCCGCCGTGCAGCACCGTGATCGAGTCGCTGATCCCCATGATGAGCTCCATGTCGTGTTCGATGATGAGCACGGTCATCTTCGATGCAAGCCGTTTGACGAGGCCCTCCGTCTTGTGCGCCTCGTCTTTCGACATCCCGGCGACCGGCTCGTCGAGCAGAAGCAACTTCGGCTCGGTGGCGAGTGCGATCGCGATGTCGAGCCGCTTTTTGTCACCGTGCGAGAGATCGCCGGCGCGCACCTCGGCGACGTCGCCCAGGTCGACGAGGCCCATCGCGTTTTCCGCAAGCTGATCGATGCTGCGCAGCCGCATCGAGCGCCGGAACACCTGGAAGGCGAAGCCGCCCTGCACGTGCGCGAGCGCGGCGAGGCGGCAGTTTTGGCGCACGGTCTGATCGTTGTAGATGCTCGCGGTTTGAAACGCTTTCGCGATCCCGATCCGTACGCGGTACGGGCCGCCGATGCTGGTCACATCGCGGCCGTTGAAGACGATCGAGCCGCTGCTCGGGCTCGTGACGCCGGAGAGCAGGTTGAAGAACGTGGTCTTCCCGGCGCCGTTCGGGCCGATCACGGCGCGCAGTTCGCCCGGCTCGACCGAGAAATCGATCGCGGCGTTGGCCGCAAAGTGGCCGAACGACTTGCCGAGGTTGCGGGTTTCCAGGAGCGCGCTCATCGTTTCACCGCCAGCAGCTTTTCAAAGTCGGGCTTTCGCTTGCGTTTGAACGTCCCCACGATGCCGGCCGGCAAGAACACGATGACGAGGACGAAGATGATCCCTTCGAACCATTGCCAGCCCGGCAACTGTGGATATTTCGCCAGGAAGCCGCTGCCCACGTTCTCGAGATACATGATGACGGCCGTCCCGACGACCGGGCCGAGCAACGTCTGCACGCCGCCGACGACGGTATAGATCACGAACGAACCGCTGCGGCCGATGTCCACGTAATCGACGACCGCTTGCAGATCGTAGAGCGCACGCAGTCCGCCGGCCAGGCCCGTGAGCGCGCCCGCGATGACGAACGCGGCAAAGCGGTAGAGCTGCGGGACGAAACCGATCATCCGGCTGCGGTCTTCGTTTTCGCGTATCGCGGCCAGCACTTCGCCGAATTGCGAGTAGGTGAGCGTGCGCACGAACCAGATCACGAGTAACAAGATGACGGCCGCGAAGATGTACCACAGATGCACGTCGGAGAGGTTCCCGAACGGTCCCAGATCGACCGACGGCAGCGGCGTTTGCAGATCGATGCCGGCCGGCCCGAGATAGATCAGCGCCGCGGGGATCCCTTGCAACCCGTCGTCGCCGTTCGTCCAATTCTTCGCTTGTTCGACGATGAAGTAACCCATCTGTCCGAACGCCAGCGTCAAGAGTGCGAAGTAGATCCCGTACAGCCGGACCACGAGCGCGCCGATGATCGCTGCGACCGCGGCGGAGACGATGATCCCCCCGAGCACGGCAAGCACGAGATTTGGATGCTGCGGCATCGCACGCTGAACGAGGATCGCGCTCACGTAGGCGCCGCAGCC
>Ga0116229_10015539_pt1 | contig 10351 bp, 11 predicted proteins | sample S1TSphgellanicum_3_FD_87313 | JGI IMG/M metagenome (GOLD analysis project Ga0116229, IMG submission 87313) | Host-associated microbial communities from peat moss isolated from Minnesota, USA - S1T2_Fc - Sphagnum magellanicum MG | ecosystem: Host-associated > Plants > Peat moss > Unclassified...
CGCCCTGGAAGGGACGTACAAGGAGAAGTTCCTCCTGCACTACAACTTCCCTCCCTACAGCGTCGGCGAAACCGGCCGCATGGGCTCCCCCGGCCGCCGCGAGATCGGCCACGGCAAGCTGGCGTGGCGCGCTTTGCGTCCCATGCTGCCCTCCACCGCGGACTTCCCCTACACGCTTCGTCTGGTGTCCGAGATCACCGAGTCCAACGGCTCGTCGTCGATGGCCACGGTCTGCGGCGGATCGCTGGCGCTGATGGATGCGGGCGTGCCCCTGAAGAAGCCCGTATCGGGCGTCGCCATGGGCCTGATCCTGGAGAAGTCCGGCGAGTTCGCGATCCTGACCGACATCCTGGGCGATGAAGATCACCTGGGGGACATGGACTTCAAGGTCGCCGGCACCGCCGACGGCATCACCTCGCTGCAGATGGACATCAAGATCCCCGGCATCACCGAGGAGATCATGCGCAAGGCCCTGCATCAAGCCCAGGCGGGTCGCCTGCACATCTTGGAAGAGATGAACAAGGCCCTCTCCGGGTCGCGGGAGTCCTTGGGCGAGTTCGCGCCCAAGATCGAGACCATCAAGATCCCGGTCGACAAGATCCGGGAAGTGATCGGCTCAGGCGGTAAGGTGATCCGCGAGATCGTCGAAAAGACCGGCGCCAAGATCGACATCTCCGACGATGGCGTGATCAAGGTCTCCGCCAACGAGGGGTCGAAGATTGATGCCGCGATCGAGTGGATCAAGTCGATCGCGTCCGAGCCTGAGCCCGGCATGATCTACACCGGCAAGGTGGTGAAGGTGGTCGACTTCGGCGCCTTCGTGAACTTCTTCGGCGCCAAGGACGGTCTGGTCCACATCAGCCAGCTCGCGCCTCACAAGGTCGCCAAGACCCAAGACGTCGTCAACGAAGGCGACTCTGTGAAGGTGAAGTTCCTCGGCATGGACGATCGCGGCAAGATCAAGCTGTCGATGAAGGTGGTCGATCAGGCCACCGGCGAGGATTTGACCGAAAAGCTCGCCGCCGAACGCGCGGCGCGCGGCGAGGACCCGGAAGAGGATCGTGGCGAACGCCGGGATCGCGGCGATCGGGATCGGGGCGGCGACCGTGGCCGTCGCGAACGCGGCCCGCGCCGGGAACGGGCGGACGAGCCGGCCTAACCTCAAAGCGGCTTAGACACATGACGAAGGGGGGCGGGTCGGCGACGGCTCGCCCCTTTTTATATCGCGACTGAGAGACAGCGGACTTGCGCATTAACTGTTTCTAGTGGCCTGATCCCCCAACATCGGTTCAAACAATCCGGGTTGGGAACGTCTGATGAACTATACCGAAACATGCAATAACTTTGCAGCCTTGGCGCAGAAGAAGGCCCTCGTGGCCAAGACGCGGCCGCTGGCGTTTTTAGCCGGCAGCATGCTCGCCGGCGCCTATGTGGGAATTGCCCTGATCCTGGCCTGGACCTGTTCGGCCGGTCTGCCGCCGGGCGTGCGCCCCCTGGTCAACGGCTCGGTGTTTGGGATCGGCCTGGTGCTGGTGATCCTGGCGGGAGCCGAAATGTTCACCGGTCACGTCATGTACATGAGCTTTGGCCTGGCCAAGCGGACCATCTCCATCAGCGACGCCCTGATCTGCCTGGTCTCGGTCTGGGTCGGCAATCTGATCGGCGCGGCGATCCTGGCGGCCCTGTTCGTCAACGGCGGCGGTGGGGCGATCCTGGGCGCGCCCCCGCCCTATTTCCACGATCTGATCGTCAAGAAGGAGACCGCGTCGGTCATCGCCCTCCTGTGCCGGGCCACGCTTTGCAACTGGCTGGTCTGCCTGGCGATCTGGGGCGCGGCGCGCATCTCCAACGAGGTCGGCAAGATCTGGTTCATCGCCTGGTGCCTGCTGGCCTTCGTCGCCTGCGGCTTCGAGCACTCGGTCGCCAATATGACGGCCTTCTCGATGGGAATGCTGGCGGGCGTCGGCACGCTCGGCGGCGCCTTCTATAACCTGGGGCTCGTGACCGTCGGCAACCTGATCGGCGGCGGCGTGCTGGTCGCGGGCGTCTATCTGATGGCCGCCCGGGGCGAAAAAGCCGCCTAAAGCCGCCTCACACCCCCGCTGCGAACCGGGTCAGGGCGTCGTTCAGTTCGGCGAAGGTGTCCAGCACCTCGTCGGCGCCGGACGCCTCGATCTCGTCCCGGGTGTGAAAGCCCCACGAGACGCCCAAGGCCCGAACGCCGGCGCCCCTGGCCATCAGCACATCGTGGGCGGTGTCGCCGATCATGACCGCCTGAGCGGCCGAGACGCCCATGACCTGCAGCGCCGCCTGGACCATGGCGGGATGGGGTTTGCCCGGCCCGTCGTCGGCGCAGTGGGTGGTGTCGAACACGTCGGCCCAGCCGTGCATGGCGATAATGGTGTCGACGCCGCCGCGCGACTTGCCGGTCGCCATGGCGATCAACCACCCCTCGCGCTTCAAGCGGTCTAGGAGGTCGGCGGCGCCATCGTAAAGCGGTTCGATGAAGGCCGGGTCCTTATGCAGATCCTTGAACGATCGGCGGTAGTGGTCGAACAGGGCCTCGACCTGCGCCGCCTCCAGGTCCGGCGCCAGTTGGGCCAGGCCTTCCCGCAAAGACAGGCCCACGATCTTGCGGAGCTCCTCATAGGGCGGCGGGGGCAGGCCGAGGAAGGTAAAGGCGGCGTCGGCGGCGGCCTGCAGGCTCTTGCGGCTGTCCACCAGGGTGCCGTCGATGTCGAATATGGCGAGCTTTGCGGTCATGATGGGCCGGTCAGGCGCGTCGCTTGCCGCGACGTTCGAACGGATCATTGGGCGCCTCGTGTTGGTCAAAGCCGAAGCGCTCGAAGCCCGCCTTCATCTCCGGACTGAGCGGCGCCTCCAGGATCAGCTGCCCACGGGAGGGGTGTGGCAGCTCCAGCCGGCGGGCGTGGAGTTGGAGTTTCAGCCCTTCGGACAGGGGCGCCGACGCCTCGTTTCCGTACTTGGGGTCGCCCAGGATCGGATGGCCGATCGCCAGCATATGAGCGCGCAGTTGATGGGTGCGGCCGGTGTGAGGCTGCAGCGCCATCCAGGCGGCGCGGTGGGCGGCGCGGGCGAGGGTGACGTATTCGCTCTCCGCCGGCTCGGCCCCCAGCGCCTTGGGGTCGGCGGGGACCACCAGCTCCCGGTCGCCGACGCCCTTCTTCATCAGGTGCAGCTCGATGACGCCTTCCGCAGGCTTGGGGTTGCCGCAGACGATGGCCCAATAGATCTTCTTCACCCGCCGCTTGGCGAAGGCGCCCGACAGCCGCGCCGCCGCCCCCGGCGTCTTGCCGAGCAGGAGCACGCCCGAGGTGTCGCGGTCCAGCCGGTGCACCAGCCGCGGCCGGTCCAGCCCCTCGCCCCAGGCCGAGAGCAGGCGATCGACGTGTTTCACCGTCTTGGTGCCCCCTTGCACCGCCAGGCCGTGGGGCTTGTTGAGAGCGAGCACCTCCTCGTCCTCGTAAAGCACCAGCGACTTGGCGTAGGCGACATCACGGGCGGACAGGCCGGGCTTCTCGCCCTCAGCCGGGGCGTCCGGCAGGGGCGGGACACGGATCAGGGCGCCGGCAGGGAGGCGGGTGTCGGGCTTGGCGCGGGCGCCGTCGACCCGAATCTGGCCCGAGCGCGCCAGCTTCTGAATCTGGATGTGGTTCAGATGGGGCCACCGCCGCTTGAACCAGCGGTCAAGTCGCACGCCGTCCTCGCCATCGGCCACCGCCAGGGTGCGCACCTCCCTCATGCGAACGCCTTGCGGGCCACGAAGAGGCCAAGCCACACGGCCAGGATCGCCAACATGGCCGATCCCACCACATAGGCGGCGGCCAGGGCGTAGGCCTTCCGCTCGATCATCAAGACGGCCTCCAGGGAGAAGGATGAAAAGGTGGTGAAGCCGCCAAGGACCCCAATGCCGATCAGAAGGCGCAACCTCGCTTGATCCGCCCCACTGCGCAACGCCAGCCAACCGATCAACAGCCCCATGAACAGGCCGCCCAAGACATTGACCGCAAATGTCGGCGGAAATGGAAACCTGATCCCAAGCCGCCCCCAGCCGATCCCGATCAGATAACGGCACACCGAACCGAAACCGCCGCCGAGGAATACGAGCGCGAGATTGAGCATGTGCGCCGCTTTACACGGGTTTGGGGGGCGGGGCTATTGGGAGGGCGGGGGCGCGACCTTCGCCCTCCGCTCACGCCTGTGTCGCCGCCTCGGCCGTAAACAGCCGCACGCCGAAGACCGGGCCGGCTGTGTGGTCGAGGTCTGGAGCGAAGCGGACCAGGATGGACGCCTTGCCCTGGGTCAGCGCCAAAGGAACGGGATAGTCGCGTTCGAAGAAGGCGCCGGGGTGATCGCCGGTCAAGGTGTCGGCCGCGATCGTCACGCCATCGACCAGGATCTTGAAGCTGCGATTGCGCTCCTCGCCCCAATAGGTGGCCTGGAGCGCCAAAGGCCCCGGCCGGGTCTTCAGGCGGAACTGGAAATAGCCGCCGGAGCGTGCGTCTCGCCCGTTCCGGCCGCGATAGACCACGGGAAAGGAGAGGTCCGACGTCAGGTCATGATCGCGCTCGGCCTGCATTTCGCCCAAGTGTATCACGTCGGCGGAGCGGGCCTGGAGCGCCTGCGCCCTCGCCTGGTCGGCCAGATAGGCCGCCTGTTCAGCCTGCCAGCCCGCCGGCGTAAAGCTCTTGAAATAGACGGCCGTGCGACGGTCGTGCAGGGCGGCGAAGGGGCTCAAGGTCAAGTCGGCGGGGCGCCCCGTCCCTTGGGTGCGGTAAACGCCGGGCCGGCCCTCGACCGGCGCCAGCCCCCCCAGCACCGACGCCCCCACCAAGGCCGGCGCGACGCCGCCATAGGGCTTATCCGCCGGCCCCAGATCGGCGGCCAGCACCAGGGGCCCGTGCAGGATCGCCAGCGTCGCGGGATCGTCGGCTGTGGGCTCCAGCCGCGGGCGCAAGGGCAGATGCAGCTCCACCACGTCGCCGGCCCGCCAGGGGCGGCTTATGCGGACATAACCGTCCGCCGAGGGCTGGGCGTTCAGGACCGCGCCGTTCACGCGGACCTCGACGCCGCTGGCCCAGGCCGGCGCGCGCAACGCCAGGGTGAAGGCGTCCTTGCGTCGCCGCTCCAACACCGAAAACCGAATTTGGCCGGCGTTCGGATAGTCCGTGCTGAGATCAAAGCGCGCGCCTTGGTCCGCCCAGCTCAATTGCGAAGGGATGTAGAGGTTGACGAACAGGGTGGCGCGGCCCGGCCCCTGACCCTCTTGGCGCCAGTAGATCGAGTCGCCGTGCTTGGAATGGCTCTCCATGCCGGTGCCGACGCAGCACCAGAAATCATCGTAGGGCTTGGAATAGGCCCTCGCCTCTCCCGACATCAGCGGGGTCATATAGGCGAACATCCCCGTCTCGGGATTTTGCTGCGCCAGGATGTGATTGAGGTGGGTGCGCTCGTAATAGTCGAAATACGACGCCCTCGGATCTTGAGCGTACAGGCGCCGGGTGAGCTTCAGCATGTTATAGCTGTTGCAGCTCTCGCAGGTCTGCTCGGTGATGTGTTTGGAGATGGAGTTGGGCGCCTGGAAATACTCCCGGTCGCCGTTGCCGCCGATGACATAGCTGTAGCGGCGCGTCACCGTGGTCCAAAACGTCTGCGAGGCCTTGGCGTCGCGCGGATCGCCGGTGATCTCATACAACCGCGCCAAGCCGATCAGCTTGGGGATCTGGGTGTTGGCGTGAAGATTGGCGAGGTCGTCCTGGCCGTCCGCCAAAGGGTCGAGCACCTTGCGGTCATAGAGACGCTTGGCGAGCACCAGCCAGCGGCGGTGGCCGGTGCGGGCGTAGAGCTCCGCGAAGGACTCGTTCAGCCCGCCGTATTCGCAGGCCAGCACCTTTTGCGTCTGGGCGTCGTCCAGGTTGGCGAACACGCCCTCGATATAGCCGCCCAGCCCTTCCGCCACCGTGATAGCGGAGGCCTCGCCGCAATAGCGATCCGCATCCAACAGCCCCGCCATCAGCTTGTGCCAGTTGTACAGCGGCGACCAGCCGCCGTTCAGGTCAAAGCCTGTGGAGTGGATCTGGCCGCGCTTGATCTCTTCGAACAGGAGCTTGCCGTTTTCGATTCGATCGCCCCGGCGTCGCGTAAAGCCGGCGACGAAGCCGTCCGGCGCCTGGGCCTGGCAGAGCGCGAGCTCGCCGACGATGTAGCGGACCCGGCGCAGGCACTCCGCATCGCCGACTTGGGCGTGCATCAGGCTGAGCGCGCTCAGATAGTGGCCGAGCGTATGGCCGGCGATCGTGTCGTCCTCCCAGCCCCCATAGACCGCGCCCTTGGGCTCCAGACCGGCCTGGCTCCTATAGTTGTGCAACAACCGATCGGGGTCGAGCTGAAGCAGGTAACGACGGTTGGCCTCCAACGCGGTCAGGAAGGCGGAGGGCTTCAGCCTCACCGCTTCCATCGGAAAGGGCTCGACCGCTCCGGCCGTCCTCGCCGCCAGCGCCCGCCCGGATGACGACGCCAAAGCGATCGGCGCCGCCCCCTGCAATAGGCGGCGGCGGGAGACAGGCAGTCCACTTGAGACAGACAACATTGGGGGACCCGAGCTTCGATAGAGCAAACGCCTGATTTATAGGCTGGAAACCATGTGCGTGCACGGTTGGCTTACCTAGCCTCGTTAGAAAGGCGGGTGGGAGAACACCATGGCGGCTCTAAAGAAAACGGTCGAAAGCCCGGCGGGGTCAAGACCCCAGTCAAAGTCATCGACCCGGCGTATCGAGCTGGCGACGTCAGAGTGCGAGCCGGTCGAGTCGGCGCAGCATCAGCTGAGGCTGCATCTTGAAGCGGCCTTGGCGGCGTCGCCGGATAACGCCTCGTTTCCCGAACCTGACGTCGAAAAATGGTCCCGGCCGGTTCGCGCGGCCCTACTGGCAGGCGCCGCGCTCCTGCCCTGGTCGCTGATCGCGCTAACCGTTCACGCGGTCGTCGCGCGCCGTCTCCTGCCCTAGATCGCTCCAACTGCAGGCGGTGATTTCAACTTCGGCGCCGCCGACGATCACGACGTCGCCCACCTCACGTCCCAAAAGCGCCGCAGCCAGCGGCGAGATGTAGGAGACGCTGCCCTTCGCCGGGTCCGCTTCGTCCTCGCCGACGATTCGGAAGGTTTGCACCCGCCCATCCGCACGCGTGATCGTCGCCTCGGCCCCAAACGTCACCCGGTCGGCATTGGGCGTCGGGAGAACGACGCGCGCCGACGCCCGACGGGCGCCGTAGTAGCGCAAATCCCGGGTCGCCCGCGCCATGGCGGTACGGTCGGTTTTGACCTCGCCGCTCGCCTGGGCGGCGGCATAGGCCGCACGCGCATCCGCTAGCGCCGCTTCCAGCTGGGCCAGACCCTGGGGCGTGACAAGATTGGGGTGCGGGGAGATCGGACGGTCGGGCAGCTCGGCGGCGGCCGACTCGCTGTCCTCCTCCTTGGTGAAGGCGACGCTCATCTTACCGACATGTGGGTTTAACGATCCGGTGTCCAGCCCTTGGGGCCTCGCAGCCGACGAACGTGGAGGAACATGAAAAGGAGGGGAGCGCGGAAGCGGCAGGCCGGCATAGCCAGCCTTGGTCGGGGGGGGGGGGCGTCGCCGCTTCCGCAGTCCTCATAATCCGCGCAGGCCAAGCCAGTTCCCCCGGCGCCGACAAATTATCCTCAGGCCGTTGGGGCCAGCCGCCCAAGGCCGCTCATCGGAACAGCGGCTGGGTTGGGGCGTTGGAGCCCAGACATCGTGATCGAGACAGAGATCGCGGCGTCGCCCCTCGTCGAGGTGAAGATGTCCCCTCCGCCGCCAATTTCCTCCGCCCCCCGACCGGCCATCGACGCCCCAGCCAACGCCGACGGCGAGCGCGTGACGCTCCATGTCGTCGAAGCTCGCGGCGCCAACCGAACCGGCGCCATCTGGATTTTGGTCATCTCGCTATCGCTCGCCATCGTCGTGCTCGGCGGTTATTGGCTGAGCCAGGCGCACAGGATGGGGGCGGTGAACCATCCCTCGGGCCAAGACCTGAGTACGCGGGATGTACGCAAGCTCTATACACCGCCGGCCACGCCGCCCACAGTCGCCGCAAGACCATCATCTGGGGGCGCCTGAAACCGGGCGCTTCGCCGGTCGGGCTCCGCCGCTTCAGAAAAGATACCGCTTCAGACGGGGTCCGAAGCGGCGCTTGATCGCAAGCTCATCACACGACGGAACCGCCGCGCAGGGCCCGCGCGATGAAGCTGACCACCAAAAGCACGAGAAATACCACAAACAGGACCTTTGCGATCATCGCCGCCAAGCCAGCGAGCGCAAAGAAGCCAAAATAAAACGCCGCCAAGGCGACGATAAGGAAAACAAGAGCCCAGCCGAGCATAGTTTCCGCTCCGAAAAAGAATCACCGCCGAGCGCGGCTAGAGGCGGAACGTCTTGGCTTTAATATTGTTCCAGCTCAGCTCGATTTGAGGCGTTCACCCTCTTTTGATATCGGCAAGAGATCATAGGCGACCCCTAACGCGTCTGCCTCGGCGAGGTCTTCGGCGGACTCATCGCCGACCAGGATGCGGACCACGCTCTGTCCCTGGGCGACCCAGGCGGCCAAGGTCGCTCCCGACACGTCAGCCGGGTCGGATCGGAAGGCGTCGCGCCGCGCCAGGGTCAAAAGCTCAGCCGGCGCGTCTTGGCGAGCCACAATCCGGTCGGCGCGACCGAGCACCCGAAGGGCGCGCAGGGTCAAAAGCTCCACATCGGCCGGCGCCTCCAGCCGCCACAGACGGCCGACCGGGGCTGCGGGGCGGTCGAGCGCGGCGCGCGCCAGAGTCAGCGCCGTGGCCATATCCCCCGCCAGCGCCGCCTCCGCCGCCGGCCCGTCCAGCACCGCACGGAGCACCGTACGCCGCGCGTCCAAGTCGGGAAGCTTGGCCCGGATTTCGGGCTGCAGCGTGCGAAACAGCGCCGCGATGTCGCCCAGGCGCTGGGGCCACTGGGCCTCCAGCCCATTGCGTAGCCGGGCGCCGAGCAAGGGCGCCGATCCGCCGGTGCCGATCGCGCCCACGACGGCGCCCCGGTCCACGATCGCCGGCGTTTGGAAATCGCCCAGACCAGGCCGATCCACCACGTTGACGGGCACGCCGGCACGCCGCGCCGCCGCCGCCGCCGCCCTGCAGAAGGCCTCAGGACCGGCGATGAAGGCCAAGGCCGCGCCGACATAGGCGTCCTGCTGCAAGGCGGCGTCGCCGGCGACCCGCACGACGTCGGCGGGGGAGCCGTCGAACAGGCGCGCCTTCGCCTCCGCGGCCTCGTCATCGCCGGCGACAATCACGCGACGGCCGGCGAGAGGAATAAAGGCGGGAAACACCTCCATCAGCGCGCCTCCGCCATTTGGGGGGCCAGGCCTTCAGCCTCGGCCAAGGCGTCCGGCGTATCGACATCGAACAGGATCCCGGCGTCCTGCGCCTCCACCCGAGCCAGGCTTGGCCCCAGCGCCTCCAGCAGGCGCCGCGCGCCGCGGTCGCCCTCAAGGCGACTGATCGCGGGGAATAGTGAAGACCTGATCAGGGCCGGGTGGCCGATGAGCCCGTCGAAGACCGGAACGGCGGCGGCGACGTCCGCCGTCAACGCCTCAGCCATAGCGGCGGGAACGCCCGGCGGGATCAAGGGCATGTCGCCCAGAAAGACAAAGGCGGCGTCGACATCGGCCGCCAGGCTGGCGATGGCGCATTTCAAAGACGCCGACATGCCGCGCGCCCAGTCCGGAGTCGCGACGATCGTCAAACGGTCGCGCTCGCCCTGATTTGTCGCAAAAGCCTGGGCGGCGGCGGCGACCCGGTCGCCCTCCGCGCCGACCGCCAGCGTGATCCGTTGCACCGGCGCGGCGAAAGCCGACGCCAGCGCAGCCTCCAGCAACACCCCGCTGCGCCAGGGCGCCAGCAGCTTGGCGCCGCCGAACCGCGCGCCCGCGCCCGCGGCCAAGACGATGGCGTCGAGACGGGACGCCCGCCCAATCGCGGCCTTTGGACCCGGACCTGGGTCTGGTCGTTTGACGTTCACACCACGATGTCCATCTATAGACGTCCCCAAAGGTCGCCCTCGTTGACACCACCCTACGATTTCGCCGCCGAGACTGCGATTCAGAACCTGCCCGAGTTTCGCTCGGCGCCTGCGCCTTTGATCGATTCCTTCGGTCGCGGGATCGACTATGTGCGGGTCTCGGTGACAGACCGCTGCGATCTGCGCTGCATCTATTGCATGTCCGAGCACATGACCTTCCTGCCCAGGGCGCAGGTGCTCACGATCGAGGAGCTGGACCG
>Ga0116229_10015541_pt1 | contig 10350 bp, 8 predicted proteins | sample S1TSphgellanicum_3_FD_87313 | JGI IMG/M metagenome (GOLD analysis project Ga0116229, IMG submission 87313) | Host-associated microbial communities from peat moss isolated from Minnesota, USA - S1T2_Fc - Sphagnum magellanicum MG | ecosystem: Host-associated > Plants > Peat moss > Unclassified...
AACGAGCAAGAGTGCCGGAAACACGGTTATCGGATTCCCCATACGACTGGCGTATTCGATTACACGCGACGAATTCCGTGGCTTCCGTCCGCACCTGAAAGCAGAAACGAAAAAGCCCCGATCGCTCGGAGCTTTTCGTTGTCCGGACCTTCGTCGTTAGCCCGGTGAAAGTGGCGACGCTGATGGGGCTCGAACCCACGACCTCCGCCGTGACAGGGCGGCGCTCTAACCAACTGAGCTACAGCGCCTCGGGGCGCAAGAGCCGATTAAAGCATACCGAAGCCCGTCCCTGCAACCGGTTTGGCGGCCATTCTGCCGGGTTACGGCGTCTTTTTGCGCTTCTCTCTGCGGTCGAAGGCTTGCTGCGATGCGTTCACTTCCGCCATGTGCGCCTCGACCCAATTGGTCAGCACGTGCAGGGGCTCGCGCAGCGTCGCGCCGAGCGCCGTCATCGCGTACTCCACGCGGGGCGGGATCTGCGGGTAGAGCGTGCGCACGACCAAGCCGTCGCGCTCCATCTCGCGCAGCGTCTGCGTCAGCATCTTCTGGGAGATCCCGGGAACGGCGCGGCGGAGCTCTCCGAAGCGCATCGGCCCGGGCGCCTCGGCCAGCATGGCCATGACCAGCGCCGTCCATTTGTCGGCGATCCGGCCGAGGAGCTCGCGCGCCGGGCATGGACCCGAGAAGACGGTCGGCTCCTCTTTAGTTTCCATTTGGTGCCTATGTAACCTTTTGGTGCTATCTTGCGAATATAGAGTTGGTATGCGAAGGTTTCTATGGTCCCCAAGGTAACACGTTGATCGGCGTCTGGCAAGCGAGCGCCGGGCGCGAAAGGCAAGGAGAAAGCAGTAATGAGCACCACCACGCAAAGCGTACAAACGTACGCGATCGACCCCTCCCACACCACGGTCGAGTTCGTCGTCCGGCATCTCATGATCTCGAAAGTGCGCGGCCGCTTCACCGGCGTGCAGGGATCGATCGCGGTCGCCGAAGGCGCCGAGGCGCCGACGTCGGTCGACGTCACCATCGACGCGCACTCGATCGACACGCGCGAAGAACAGCGCGACGGGCACCTGCGTTCGCCCGATTTCCTGGACAGCGCGCAGCATCCGCAGATCACGTTCCTCAGTAAGGCCGTCGAAGGCACCGGCACCCACTCCAAAGTCCGCGGCGATCTGACGCTGCACGGTACGACGCGCGAAGTCGTGCTGGAGACGACCTTTGAAGGACGCGCCGTCGACCCGTGGGGGAACTCGCGGATCGGCTATTCGGCGCACACCACGATCAGCCGCAAAGACTTCGGCTTGGTGTGGAATCAGGCGCTCGAGGCGGGCGGAGTCGCCGTCGGCGACGAGGTTCGCATCGAACTCAACGTCGAGGCCATCGCACCGAAATAAGCGTCGCGACGGGCCGGGACATGGTGGGCACGGTTGGGATTGAACCAACGACCCCCCGCGTGTGAAGCGGATGCTCTCCCACTGAGCTACGCGCCCATGGACCGGCCCCGTCGGACAAGTCGGTATGGTACCCTACCCGGCTCAGGATGACAAGAGGAAGGGGGCGAAAGCCCCCGACATGCTCGAAGGCTTTCCGCTGATCTCTCGCTTCACCGTGCCGTTCGCCGACATCGACATGATGCAGCACGTGAACAACGTCGCCTACATTCGCTGGGCGGAGATGATGCGCTCGGAGTACTTCGCGCAGGTGATGAACGTGCCGATCAACGGCGATCGCGGCATTATCCAAGCGACCATCGACTTTACCTACGAGCGCCAGTTGCACTATCGCGAACGCATCGCGATCGGCATTCGCATCCCGCGCATCGGCACCAAGTCGTGGGACTTCGAATACGAAGTCTGGAGCGAGACCGCCGGCCACCGCGCCGCGCGCGGGATCACGACGGTGGTGGCGTTCGATTTCGTCCGGCAGCAGACGATCGCGATTCCCGACCATTGGCGCGAGGCCATCGCCGCCTACGAGGCCGGCCCGCAGCGCACGTTCGCGTGAGCCCGTTCGCACTCGCGCTCTTCCTTTACTATGCGTACAACGGGGGCGCGAGCGAACGCGCCTTCGCCTCGATCGCAGCCGCCGAGCCCACCAACGCCATGGCGTACTGGGGCGAAGCCCTGGCGGCCGGCCCAAACCTCAACGTCTCGATGACGCCCGAGCGCTTTGCGCGCGCTCAGGCCGCGATCGCCAAGGCCGTCGCCAGCGAAGCCGGCGCAACGCCGGCTCAGCGCGAACTGATCGACGCGATGGCGCTGCGCTATCGCGGCACCTTCGCGGATGCCGCAAGCGACGACGATGCCTACCGCGCCGCCATGCAACGCATGGCGAGCGATGGCGGCGACGCAACGGTGCGAAATCTCACGGCCGAGGCGTTGCTCGAGCACCGCGAGCGCGCTGCCGCGATCGCCCTCATCGACGCGCAACTCGCCACCGACGCGAACGACGTGATGGCCAACCACCTCTGCATCCACGCCTACGACGAAGCGGCCGATCGCGAGCCGGCCGTGCCGTGCGCGCGGCGTCTCGACGCCATGAGCTTCCCGCCCGAAGCCGAGCACCTCGCGCATATGCCCGCGCACACCTGGATCGAGACCGGCGACTATGCTGCAGCGCTTGCATCGAGCGAGCGCGCGTTCGCCTTATTCGCCGCGTTGCTGGCGCAGCCGGGCCGCGACACCGATCACGACGGCATGCAAGAGCACGATGTCTACGTCGGGTATTCGGCGGCAATGATGCTCGGGAACTACGCGCGAGCCACGGTGTGGTCGGACCGCTTGTCGAGTCTGTCGGACCTTCCGCTCGCAGCGTTTACGGCGTTGCGTTTCGGACGTTTCGACGAAGCCTACCGGTTAACCGAAGCCCCGCAGTTTCACGACGTTGCGGTCCGCGGCTATGCCGCGCTGCTCGCCGGGCATCTCGAGGCAGCGCGAGCCGCGCGCGCCGCGCTCGGCAACGCCGGTGGCGAGGCCGCCGAGTTGTTCGAAGCCCGCTTCGCCGAGAGCGAAGGCAATAACGGCGAAGCCGATCGCGCGCTCGACCGCCTCGCCGCCTACCAAAGGAACACGTTTGCGTCGGAACTCATTGCGTTGTGGCCCGCGCTCGAAGCACGCGGCGGACTGGCCCTGCGACGGCACGACTATGCAGCGGCCGCCAAGGCCTTTCGCGACTGCCTCACCGCCTATCCGAACGATCCTCGCGCGCTCTTCGGCCTAGCCGCCGCGCTGGACGGCCTGGAAGACGTTGCCGGCGCCCGGGAGGCGCGAAACCGCTTCAATTCCGCCTGGGCGGGCGCCGATACGACGCTTACGATCGAGGCGCTATAACGAACGCGACGATCGCGTTCGCGCGCGTGTCGTTGGTCCAAAATCGCGCTCCATCGTGCGCCAGCGAGATGCCGGCAAACGCAAGCGCGGCAACGTACTCGAAGGCTCCGGTGACGGGGTCGATACGGGCAAGTTTGCAGCCACCGCCCGCGCTGCCGTGCCACGTCGACGCATAGAGCGCTCCTTCGACGGCGACGATGCCGACGATCTGCGCGTCCAGCACGATCGTACGCCGGACGGAGACGTCGCCGTCGAGTTCGAGCACGCGCTTCGCGTAGCGTTGGCTCAGCCACAGGTGCGATCCGTCGAATGCCAGGAACGACCCGGTATCGTCCGGGCACGGCGTCTTCTCGCTTTTGAAACCGTGCCCGGGCACGAAGCGCCGTATGAAACGACTGTCGTTTTCTTCAGAGCAGACGAAGCGCAGCTCGTCGCCGACCGCGACGCAGCCGACCGGCTTCCCCGGCGCGTCCGTCTCTTCGCGGACCACGAACTGTTGCGGCGAGATTCCGTAGACGCGCTGCGTCTCCCAGGACCCCATCCAGAGCCATTCTCCGTCGAACGCGAGCGCCTGCGGCAGCGGCGCGGGCGACGGTACGCGCGTGATTTCATCGATGATTGGCAGATCCATGAGCGGTCGTTCGACCGCTCATGGACGCAACCCGTCAGTTGGTGCGCAGCGTCCGGGCCAGCGATGCCAATGCATCGCTCGCCCGCTGCGCGCCGTCCGCGATGCGCTCGCGAAGCCGGCGTCTTCGTCCCCTCGTCGCCTTATCGATGATCCGGCGGGCGCGAGCGGCTGCGAAGGCGTCGTCGCGGCGCATACGGACTTCGGCTTCGAGCCAAAGGTCCATGATACGCCTCACATGTTTGAAGAGGAGTGTGATGAATTGAAAAGGCCTCCGTCGAGCGGAGGCCTTCGAAGAACGGCGTGAGCGACGTATCTACGCCGGCGCAGCCTCCGAAGAGCCCCAAGAATTCCGCCCGCCGGTCAGTTGCGACGAGACAACGGGCTTGACGAACGACATCTGCATTGTGCTCCTCCATACCGGCGGCAAAGTGATTTTGTCGACCTTACCACGCATGCAAACGCAATGTCAAACGATGCGCGACGCGCGTCTACGTGCGCGATGCACCTTCGACGCACATCGCGATGCAGGGTGTGCGATCGCGAAGGTGCGACGAGCGCGTAACGCTTGCGACGCGCGGTAAATTGGAAACGCCCATTGTTATGGGTCTCAAGCCGCCGAGCGACGGCAGGCCCCTCCCCATCGCCTCCGGCAGGGACCCGGCCCGCTCGGAGATAACCGTTTGACGCCCCGCGGGGGTCTTGGTATACTCCGTGGGTTCTCCAGGCGCAACCGTGGGCGGTTAGCTCAGTGGGAGAGCACTTCCCTGACACGGAAGGGGTCATTGGTTCAATCCCAATACCGCCCACCATTTTGAAAGCCTTATCGATATAGGGCTTTCGTGCTTTTCTGCGGTCTTCATCGCGCAGCCATATTCCTTGGACCTGGGCGCGGATCCAAAACCACCGATCTTACGTATGGTTCTGTATGCGAACGAGCGCGGCGGTACACATGGCCCAGGGAGCACCTCTAACCCTGCTCGATCGGGTGCGAGCGCCGAACCCTCGGAGCAGCAATGGAACGCGTAGCGTCGGCTGGCCGTCGGTGTGCGGTTGGTGCCTGCTTATCGTGAATGTTCGAGTTCTTGCGCTTCTCTCTTTGGCCGGGGTCCTTTGCGCATGCGCTGGCCCCGTTGCGGCCGGCAGCACAAGCCGCTTCAGCGCACCCGTTCCGGTAAGCGCGAACCTCCATCGAGGGGTTCGCCCAGATGGATCGCCGATCGCTGGAGTGCCGGCGAGCGTGGCGATTCCGGCAGTCGGGGCGATGTCGACCTTCACGGCCTCGGAGAGCGGAGCGACGTTTTCCGCGACCAGTTCGAACCAGAATGTCGTGACGGTGTCGAATCTGGGCCCGACGTGCCCTGCGGTTCGCAACGCGCGGCACGATCCGCACGGCGTCCGCCAGGGCACGTGCTTCGGTCTAACGGGCGTGAGCGTCGGAACCGCAACCGTGACGGTCGCCGACGGACTCGGTAACTCGACCGTCATAGCGGTAACGGTGCAAATCCCGATTCTACTAAGCGTATCGACCGCCGCAGCCATTGCTGGGCCGGGCGATACGCTGACCTTTACCGCCGGCGTCAACGCGCCGGGCGTGCCGCTGGCCGCGTCAAGCAGCGACTCGACCGTCGTTTCCGTCGCACCCGCCGCCAACGGCGCGGGCGACCGGCATCTGAGAAATCCCGAAGCTACAATGGCGACGAATCAGCGATTCACCCTCACGGGCGTGGCCTCAGGCGTTGCCAGGGTGACCGTTTCCTCGACCGATCCAACCTATTCACCGATGTCGATTCTCGTAGTCGTGAACTCGTTCGGCGAACAATTAGCGCCGGCGATTCTGATGCTCAATCAGGGTGAAGGCGGCTACCTGATGCCCTTCAGCGATAGCTTCGACGAAACGGTAACGTCGGTGACGACGACCCATTCCGGCAACATCACGATTTCCCGTCCGTTTACAAACTCGCCGATTTTCGACGTGAGCGGAATGGGCTCGGGCCTCGTTACTGGCCAGATCACAATAACGTCAAACAAGGGTTCGTATCCAGAAGACTACGTGTTCGTCGAGCCTATTAGCGCCAGCGCGAACAGCCTCGCGTTCCCCGCGGCCAACCAGACGCAATCGTTCACCGTGAGCGAGCCGGCCGTCGCGAGTTTCGCGGTAGAGAGCTTAGACGAGACGGTCGCGACGGTCGCCCCCGGAGCCTCGACGTCCGGTGCGACCTCTACGGCGACGTTCAACGTCACCTCCGTCGGCGAGGGTCAAACCACCGCCCGCGTCACCGACAATCTCGGGTACGAGGCGATCGTCGACGTCATCGTCGGACCGGCCTTCACGACCACGCCGAGCGCACTCAGCTTCACTGCGATCGGCCAAGAGAAAACGTTCCTCATCAACCTGCCGCCGAATTCCAAGAACTGGCAGGCTAGTGCAGCTTCTTCGAACGAGTCGATCGTCAAGGTAGCGTTCAGCGCGTCACAATGGACGGCGAAAGCGATCGCGCCCGGAAAAGCGACCATCTACATCCGCGACTCCTCCGGCGCCGGCGCCGGTCTCGGTGAGATCATTTCGCTCCCCGTCGATGTGACCGCCACCGGAGGAGTAATCCACTAACGTGCGCTTTGGAAGTACGCTGGCGGCGACCGCACTGGTAACGCTCGTGTGCGCCCTCGAAGCGTGCTCAGGCGGAACGACGCTCGCGCCGGCCGTCCCGCAACGTACCGATGTCCGGCAAGCTCCCGCCGCGCGTGCGACCGTGCGGGTGAAGATGCGCATCGTTATTAGCGGCATCCCGAAAAGAGGCGCATTTGCCCGCCGGTTGATGCGCGGCGGTCGAAAGAACCCATTTTACACGGCGAGTTCGACGCAGGGTATCGACGTCCAAGTCTCTCAGGGAGCGTCGGGCGTCCTGGGCGAGACGCAAACGAATATCTCGGCGGGCAGCGCCAACTGCGTTGCCAACGGCGACGCGTCGCGGACGTGCAGTTTCCTGATCCCGGCACCTCCCGGAAACGATACGTTTACGATCGCAACCTACGATGGACCTCCGGTAAACGGCGGCGGTTTTGGAAGCGCGAATCAACTTGGCTACTCGGTCTTTTCGCGAACCGTCATAGCCGGGATCGACAACGTCCTTCCAAATATTACGCTAAGCGGTATCGTGGCTTCCCTCTCGTTGAATGCGCCGATCGCGAAGATCCACGGGACACTGCCGTCCGTGCAGGAACTGGGTCTTTTCGCCCTCGACGCCGACGGCAACGTTATCCTCGACTCGCAATACTACGATGCTAATGCCAATCCGATCACCATCTCGCTGTCATTAGGGACGCCGACCGGTCCGGGCGGCGGATCGTTCACGCTCTCCGCAACGAGCTTTCCGTCGCCGCCGGCCGCCGCGGTGCAACTCTCGTACGATGGAACAGCAGTAATTGCCCACGGTTCGAAATCCGGTGCGTTTTCAACGACGATCGTCGCAAAGGCCGAGGGCGGAACGAGCACGATCGCGGCCGTGAAGCAGACGGTGTCGCTCATCGGCCCCACTATACAAACGTTCGATTTCACCGACAAGTATCCATCCCAAATCGTTCTGGGTCCGGACGGGAATATGTGGTTCACAGACGATGACGGTGCGGTCGATTCGATTACACCCGCCGGCGTGGTTAGCGTCCACAAAGTTCCTACGGCCGGTGCCGAGCCGTGGGGAATTACCGTCGGTCCCGACGGTAATATCTGGTTCGCAGAAATCGTGCCTGGGAACATCGGCTGGGTGACGCCCGGTGACGCGGGGCCCGCACACGAATGTCCGAACTCGAAGGCCAACCGCAGCCCCTTGTATCTGCAAGCGCCGACCTACCTGGTCACCGGGCCGCAGCAAAGCCCCAATCTCTACGTGTACACGAACAAGGCGATTGTCGAGCTGACGACGGGTTGCGAACTCGTCAAAGCGTTCCCGATCCCGGACCCGGCCTCGGATGGATTCGGAGGCCTTGCCGTCTCGCCGGCCGGCGACCTATGGTACTCGTCGTCGGACGACAGCGTGAGAGCGATTACACCCAATGGCGCGAAACTTCAATCGGTCACCGTTCCAAATGTGGATCCCGTGTGCGATGAGGCGCCACTACCCGGCCCGCTTGCTTTCGATCCAGACGGCAATGCGTGGGTCAGCAATCAATGTGCTGCAGCAGTCGCCCGAGTAACGCCGAGCGGAGCGGTCACCGCGATCCCCGTTGCCGAAGGGAACTTTGTGACCGTTTACGGGCCGGACGGCAACATCTGGGTCGGCGGAGACAGCGACATCGAACGCGTGACGCCCGGCGGCGTCTATCGCGACTATGGGGGTGCCGACGGAGGAGGGTATATTGGCGCGGCTGTGGGAGCGGACGGCGACATCTGGTTTGCGGCCGTTGCCGATGGCGGCAGTATCCAGAGGTTCGTATGGTGAGTGGCCGGATCGTTGCACTCGGGATTGCGGCCGCAATGACGCTGAGCGCATGCGCGCAGGGGGCTAGTGGCGGCGCCCCGCTTCCGGCGTGGAGCGCATCCTCGCGCCATGCGGCTATCGCTCAACGGAATACGTCGAAAAAGCGCTTGAAGAAAGCCTGGCTGCGCGTGCTGATTCCGGCCAGGCACCATCGGCCCGGTAAGCACGGTCTGCGGCCGGCATTCGTCTCACCGAGTACCGCTGCGATCGAGACGGTGATCAACCCCTCCACCGACGATATCGTTACGGTTACCGACGTATCGCCGGGCAGTACGTCGTGCGGGGCACCGCTCGCCGATGGCTCGCGCATATGCACGGTCGTCGTGCTCGCCCCGCCGGGTAACGATACGTTCGCGTTTTCCACCTGGGATCAAATCGTCGCGAATACGATTCCACCCGAAGCGAACGAGCTTGGTACCGCCACGCTAACGCAGCAGATCTACGCGGATACCCTCAACACCCTTAACGTATACATCTCCGGGATCATCGCGAGCTTCGAAGCGATGCCTACCTTCTCTTCGCTCCCGGCATACGGTTCGCCAAATACCTACACGTTTACCATTTACGCAGACGACGCGGACGGCGACCGCATAACCGCGACGAACGGTGGACCGGGCGCCAGCGATCCGTACGCGAACGGCGGCATCACTGCGAGTCTCGACGCGGAGGGTTCGAGCCATGCGACGCTCACGGTAAACGGCGGTCCGCCGAGCGCAAACAGCATCGTCCTCTATTCGGGCGACAGCCTCGTCCTCCACTACGACGGCGCGGGGACTCCGAACTATTCGGCGCTGGTGACCCTTTCGGCAGCCAACGTCGCACAACAGCCCCAAGTTCGCATCTCGCCGATGTTCATCACGAGCGGGAGCCGGGCATTCGGATCGGCAACGCCCTACACCCTCAACCTCTACTACGGGTTGAACGCAGACCTGACCGTTTCGGAGTTTGGCGCACCGGCCACGACTGCGTACGCAGAGAGCGCGTCGAGCTGCTCCGGAGTCGCAACGCTGCAAAGTAGCGGCGGTACGACGTTCGACGTCGGGTCCGGTACGACGGCCGGAAAGAGTTGCACCGTGTCCGTGACCGACGGCACGAGCACCGATACGATTGCCGTGACCAACACAACGGGATCGGGTACCATCACGACGCCCAGGTTTACGTCGTACGCCGCAGGGGGGAATCCTTTCAAAATAGCCGCGGGGCCGGACGGCAGACTCTGGTTTCTTGGCTACGACACGGTGATTCGCGCGATCACCACGGCCGGAGTCGTTACTCCAGTTGCGACCATATCGTCGAATCCCGTTCAGGCCGAGAGTATCGATCCCGGCTCGGACGGCAATATGTGGTTCGCGGTCTGCACTGGTCCGAAGAAAACCGGACCCGGCACCGACATCGTCGGGTACGTGGCGCCGAGCACGGGAGTCGAGACGAGGTTTCCCGACTTGTATAGCGGTGGACCCGGAGCCATGACGTCCGGCCCGGATGGAAACATGTGGCTTTTAACGGAACTCGGCCTGGTGCGCGCGACGGAGGGGGGCGCATTCACGCAGTTTGTTTTTGACGGATCCGGCAGTACTGGACTCGTCTCAGACGGCACGGATTTGTGGCTCACCGACTACGACACGCCGAGCCTTCAAGAATTCGCGCCGGATGGAACGCATCTACGGACGTATCCGGTTATGACTCCCGGTGCAGAGCTGTTAGGCCTGGTCAGGGGCGCAGATGGAAACTTTTATTTCGCAGATGTAATGAATGAGAGTATCGACCGGATGACGCCCTCCGGCGTGCTAAAGACTTTTCCGGTTGGAATCACCGTATCGGCGCCGATTCAGGGGCCAGACGGCGCAATTTGGTTCGTGGGCGGGAATACCCTCGACCGTTTGTCGACCGCGGGCTCCGGCACGGTGACGAG
>Ga0116229_10015542_pt1 | contig 10350 bp, 11 predicted proteins | sample S1TSphgellanicum_3_FD_87313 | JGI IMG/M metagenome (GOLD analysis project Ga0116229, IMG submission 87313) | Host-associated microbial communities from peat moss isolated from Minnesota, USA - S1T2_Fc - Sphagnum magellanicum MG | ecosystem: Host-associated > Plants > Peat moss > Unclassified...
TGGAAATCATACTCTTACCATAGAAACCTTTTTCTGTCTTCAAAAGTGAACCATTTGTTAAGTTTTAATCCTCAAATTCCTCAACTTTACATTTTGATTATAGGTCAAATGTTCCAAAATATTTGAGTGTAGTTTTTAAATTTGTTCTATTGATAGCAGTACCTGCCAATGTTTTCTCTTTGGAAAATTTTAGCAAAATTTTGGCGACAAAAAATAGAAAGGAATATTTTGCCAAAAACCCCCTGTTTATTTATGCAAACAAAAATTTGCCAAACTTCTGAGGAAAAAAAATACTTGAGAAACTGTTGGCACATTTTGATACAATTTCTATTTCTGGGGTATTTCTTTGTCAGTTTTTTACCATTCTGAAAGATTTCAATTTTTATGTTGCAAATTGTTGCTAAATATTGTTTGGGATGAATTGCTAATGACCCTCCTTCAGAAAACTGAAAAAAAAAAGGAAAAAACAAAAACAAAACACCCATACGTACTTACCTACATTGAATCCGTACAAGGTACTAGTGAGTACTATACAATACCTATTGGGATGGGTTTATGGTACATAGTATATACACCCTAACCCTAAAGTTACATTTGGCCATAGTTGTTAATGCAGTTGGTACAAGAGTACTGCTGCAATTTTTTCCCCCTTAATCTGCCCTTTGCCCTGCTTTTTTTTCACTTGTCATGTTTTGCACCCACCCCTAAAGCACTTGGAGAAAATTGGTAGTGTATGTGAAGGGCACCTTATATCCATGAATTTCCCACCTAGAAATTGGGAGGGATATTATCTCTACTCCTAAAGGGGGGGAGGGAAATCATGCCTACTTAACAGGTGTAAGTGCTCTACAACTATTGAGGAATAGACATAAGAACCCTCCTATTCATAGGCCTTGTGATCTATATAGGTTTAGTTCATGATGAATTTTGTCTCATGCTTTACCATCGGTAAAGCCCATGGATGGAGGACATTCCCAAAATGTGGGGGCAGATGCAGCTACCCCCTCGTACTTGGCCCCTTATTTTGAAAATGCTCCCACCCTAGGGCTTTACTCTTCACATAACATGTTACACATACCAAAGGGCACTTAAAATGCCAGCTGACATGTGTCCGGGGTCTTGTAGCATGTTACATATCCCCCTAACAACTCCAACATGCTCAAAACTCATATTACATGGACGCAAACTGGAAATGCCAAGGTGAAAAAAATGGAGCAAAGGGCAGACTGGGAGGAAAAGAATTCCGTCAGTACTCTTCTATTGATTTGGAAACTCGATTCTTTTGTTTGCACTTTTTCTTTTTGAAGGGAAATAAAAAGAATCACTTTTTGTACTAAGCCCACTAAAAATATCAATGGATAAGGTCAGGCTTGGATTAGATACCAACAACCCAAGTAGGCTGCTTTGGCACATGTCTGCTGAATAATTAATTAATTTTGAAGATTCTGTTTTGGAAAGAAAAATGTATTGCAACATATTTCAAAAGATTCTTTATTTTCCTTCACAAAAAAGTTTCTTCGCGAGAAATATATTTTCTGAAAATATCAGCATTCTTAAAAATAATATAATTTGTGCTGAAGCCACCAAGGTATCACAGATACATACAAGGCATTTGGACTTGTTTTTATCGGTCATTTTGTGAAGGGGATCGAAAGCTTACGAAAAGATGACAATGGGAAACGTCATGCTTAGTATAGGTGAACTGGGCTTTACTGGAATAAGGGCCTGCACAAGGTGAAGCCTAGCATGGCCCTGATCCTGGGCCATAGCCAAGGGCTTTACTAAACATAAAGATGCGTTTCAATTTCTTTTCTCTTTTTCCCCCAGGAATAAAGGGAAAAGAAATGCAGGGCTTTTTGAAAAATGGCATGCCCACCTAAGTGGGCGTTCCATTATTCAAAACCAGCCCCAAACAATGGACAAAAAAAAAGCTGGGTAATTATGTAACTTCTGATTTCACACTATAAACATTGCAGCAGGTCTTGATTTGGGATTTTACCCACTATTGGGCACTGCCCTACAATTGGAAGAAGGATTATGACGTGAACACAGAGACTCTGAGACAGTACCGCAATAAGGCTGGCCATTAAAAGGATATGGGAACTTAGAAAATCGAATTCATGTGTTCCTCATGTGCATACACCATGGCTAGTGGCAACGAAAAGGCTTTTATTTTCATTTATTATTTTTTCGAACTTTTTGTGGTAGCCAAAGTGGCAACCATCCGCAAGAGCAGAGAGCCAAATTTGGCTACAGGTCAGACCCTCAGAAGAGGTTAGTACACAACTTAAACATTCCTGGTACCTATGTGTTGGCAATCCCCAAGAACCCAGTGTCTAAACATGGCGACTTTCATGTTTTTCTCCTTGGAATGTGCGTACTAAAAGGCATCTGTAAGAAATCTTGCGACAGTCCAAAAAATCCAAGAACCGTTTTGCGTGGATGCTAAATGTCCCACAAAACAATTTAGTTGGTAGGAAGTGATTCTCCGACAGTTGCTCCAGAGTCCGGTCCCTGCAAAGGGAGTGTAGCTATTGTACTCTAGAGTTGCTCCTAGACTGTTGGAACTGAGTTACCCATTTTGAACTCTTATCTGACCCAGCTTCCTCCAGGTACTGTTTGCGAGCTTTGATTGAAACCCGCATTAGTTGCTGCATTTTCATGAGTTCTTTCATTCTTTGGGTTGATCTCTATGAAACTAAATCTAAATCTTTGATAAGGACAAGCAGATGGATTAATTCCTTCTCATGACACTAGCCCTGAACTCCCCCCTTCTTTTCAGCCTTTGATTCCTGCCACTTGCACTTCTTCATTGGCCCACCTCATGGACTCCCGATTCCCGCCCAGCACTCGGTTGTGTTGCCTGTAAAAAAAGTGGGCAACAATCAAGTCGCCGCACGATCTGCTACTCCTCTCTTCGACTGTCTCAGGAGCCATGGCTTAGAACCTTCTTTTGATCTCTCCTTGGAACTCGGGGGGCGTCAGTAAAGTCGGTCTCTTGTCTGGAAGACCCAGTTGCCATGTTCTTAAATTTAAGCGTCTGTTCTCCTCTCCTCAATCACAAGCCGCGCTTGGTCTTTTCACAGACATCGGTCTCGCTTCTATCCCGTCCTCATTCTTCTAAGTTCTGTCTCTCTGTAAGGGTATTCCCTCTTTTCCTTTCAGCATTCTCCAATCTGACATAATATCTCTGCCAAACAAGCAGGCTTTTTATGGGTTCGATTAGAACGTCAATCTCCTTTGCATGCACAATAATGCATTAGCTTCGTTCGGGTATCGCTTTTCACTGTCTGTGCAGGCGTGCCGAGCTTCACAGTTGCACCATCCTATGCGACGGCACTCCTAGTTGCTCCCTTGTCGTAGAATGCAGGGCACCATTCCTGCTCTTCCTCCTTAAACGTTTTTTTCCTACCTCCGTGATCTCTGCCATTCTCGTCCCCTTGGTTGTATTTTCTGCAGATCAGCTTTTAGTTTCTGCTCATTATGACCCTACTCTATTCTGCCGTCTCCGTCTACAGTTCTGCATCCTAATTTCCGATTCGTAAGAGCCCGCAGCTTCTCGCACTGGAAAACCCCTTACTGCGACAGCTTCTAAGGACTCTGAATACCAAAGCATCAGGAGGTGAAACGTCAAAGCCAACTTCTGTTGAAAACGACAGGCCGGAGTAACAAGCACCACCTACACGGGTACCTAACTTCGCCTTCTTGAGTGAGGCCATATTACACGCAATAAATGTTAGGGTTTGGACTCAGAGACCCTGATTTAGTCTACTCATGCAATATTTGTAATGTTTTACAAGCAATTTTTAATTAATTTGGGGTGTTGATCACGGTAACACTGGAGCTGGTATTTAGGGTACTACCCGCAAACGATGTCAGACGCCCAAACGGGCGCGCAGCGCCTAGACGAAGCGAAAAAAAAATGCTATAATGCCGCCAACACTATTCTCGTTGGTGCAGCACTAATAGCGACCATTACATATGCAACCTGGATACTTCTCCCTCTCACCAACGTTACGGACCACAAAGCAGTTAAGACTTTTTGGGTGTGTAACAGCTTGTCTTTCTATTCAGCCATTTTTACGGTCTACCTTTGTGTGGTGACAGTCTGGCCATACGATGCTGAAATATTCGGATCTGAAGATTTTCCACCACTCAAGTTTAGACTTAAATGCGCTACTGGTGTCTTTGGATTGTCTTATTGTTGTGTGCTCGCTGCCTATTCGAGTGGCGCCTACGTTACCGTGCCAAAGCACGTGCGATTTCTCGTTTGCGACGGATATATCCTTGGCACGTTGGTTGTAGGTGTAGTTCCTTCCGCTGTCGGCATAATAATTTCTCTAGTGCGAGTATATGGTGGTGTGGGTAGGTAACTGGAGTATCAAATTAATTGTATGTATGTATGTATGTATGTATGAACCTCTTTATTATCAACATACATGTGATAGCTTTGTAACTATAGACTGAAAATGTAATGTATAATATCCAATGTCCTCCAAGTTTTCACATTGTTGAGCATGCTAACAATAGATAGTCTTCATTTTTTATGTCTGTTAAATATGGAAAAAAAATCTGAATTGAATGTATATATGAGCAATTTATTGAATTTTAAGAAATATAACCATTTGATGCATGTATATATCTACAATTGTGTCACATTGCAAAAGTGTCTAGAATTGTTAATTCTTTATCCAAATAAGTGGCGTGCTAGATCAAAACAAGAAAATGTCTCATGATATATTATTCCTTCTTTACATACATGTGCAAACTGAAGCTACTATTCAAACAACTGGCTATATTTATTGACTTCATGAAAGCAAATACAACAGCACATCCTCCGTATTAAGAAATAAAATTGTCTCCCCAATGCCATCTCCATTGTATAAATGATAATGAAAGTATATCAAACAAAGTGACTCCTCTTGATTCACTTCAGAGGTAGAAAAAGTGTGTGAAAGCATGAGATGGAAAATTTTAGATATAATTAAATTGAATGTGGAAATGCACACGACCTTGGACCCACACCACAAAAGGAAAATGAAAGTAATGCAAACACATAGTTTTTTTAATTAGAGATTTAGATTTTAGTTCATAAAATCAAAAGCGCTCACAATTTGGAAAATGAAGGTGCGTCAACAGCACAAGCAGAAACTAATGCAAATTCAATCAAAGCTTAAACACAGTACCTGCAACACAAGTGGTGCCTAGGATAAGGTGCTAGCACTCTCTTCTTTGATCGTTTTGGTGACAGATTAATCTTCAATTTCATAAGTGGTGCCCTTTGCAGGAACACACATTCCTGCAATTTGATTAAAGATTCATTGAACGAACATAATTGTATCATTTGACTCTTCATACTACCATCAAGGTCCTTGAATTTGCACTGCCAGGTATTTGACGTTTGCAATAAGAGCACTTTGCCTAGTGGGTACTACACAATGTTGGGGTCGATTTATGGTATATAGATGCCAATTCAAAGCCAATGGCATCCTCCAAGTGATGTCCTGGGTGCAAGAAGTCCAAAACTTTCAATGGACAGTTGCCTGGCTTTCCAGCTTTCTCCTTGCCCCATTGCGGCCTCCTCACATTATCTACAACAATAATCATCACCAAGGTCATAGTGCTCTTGTGAAAACAATTCTTTTGTTGGCTATCCTTTCAAAGGGGGATAAAAGCATCAGTTTCATGACATGACTAACCAACATCATTTTTTGGGGGGCCAGATTTGGCCAAAACAATAAAAATAAAAATGGACTATTCTGTCAAAACAATCCTTTTTTGGGAAAAAAAAATCCTGAAACTTTTTTTTTAAATTAAAAATTTTCAGCACATTTGGACCAATGGTTTTTTTTTCTCAAATTTGTGAAGTTCGTTGGCTACGATTTGTGAGTGCTTGCATGTTAAAGTGACTTTTTTGTTTTTGGGGCAAGTGTATCTAGTTGGTTACACAAAGAATATTTTTCTCTAAATGCGATTATCATAGTTTGTGTATTTTCATAATTATTGATGACTTTTTTTAAGCCTTGTATGTTCAAGGTGCTAAATCTTTTTTCAATATTCAAGTTTGACCGGGTGTTGGATTTTGACCAATGTAACATTGTGTTGACAAATGTTTCAACATGGGACGTTTTGTGATTATTGAATGTGAACAATTGTCAAAAACATTTTGTCCCAAGTTGCATTGAACAGTAAATAAAATTTGTTGTCTTCATACATGCTTGCAATGAACAAGTACATGAAGGGGAATCAAACCCCAATCCATAAAGCGTTCTTGCCCATTGTAGTTCAAGCAATACATGCACCTAACCCCACGTTACTAGACATAGCAATTTACAACCCAAAATAAACTTGATGAGTGACAACAATGTCACCACCATCAACAATTAGTATTTAAATAATTTTATTTATTGTTAAATTAAAAATAAAATCCTTTTTCCATTTAATGTTAAATCCTAAATCCTTTGTATTAAGCACATAATTAATAAAATGGGTTTCTAATTGATTAAGAAAACATTATTGTATTTATGAACCATGATTCGGGGTGGGTTCACAAGTTTGAAATGCATCACCAACTAGGAGAGTGTCTTACACCATGTAATGCAATTCCTCTTATGGGATTTCTTTTCAACAACCAATTATATTAAGTAAAGGATCCCTAGAAGGGTTCATAAGTTTTCACCTTAGTTGATTCAAATTATGCTCTCATCCATAGATATGTAACCCATTTCCAATCTAGTAAAATGGTTTACACCTTGTACCCCAACTCCTTTTATGGGATTGTTTTTCAAAAATGAAATACACCAAGTGATTCGTTAGGGGTTTCACAAGTTCTCAACCTTGTTCATTTAAACTCCACCCTTGTTCACAATGGCTCAAATTCGTGAAACCCCAAAGGGGTCCATTATCCAAGATGGTAAAACAAACATTATGTGGGTCAAAACAAAGCCACGTGATGTTTGCATTGTCTTGTCACAAGGTTGACCAAATGTCAATTGAAGTTTTCATTAAATTGAAAAACATTTGTTGTAACATGGTGTTTGGAAATCAATTACTAGTAAAATTGGTGATGTTGTATTGATTTCTTGTTAATATCAAATTTTGTTATTTGCAACAAAACATTATATATATAGGTTTTTTTATGTAGTAAAACATAGTTGTGTATTTTTCTTTAGAGAATAAATGCATGATTGCATAAAATTACACACCAACTTTAACATTTGGTTTCCATCTTGTTTTTTGTTCACATTGTTTTCTTTAATTCTCAACAAAAATGAAAAAAAATGACATTATGATCATGGTGCCATAACATTTCTTGAAATTTTTAAAACTAAATTCACCATTAGAATTGCAATTCAAAATTATGTTCAAACAAAAGGAACACCTTTGTTAAAACTCCAAAATGTGATATTGTAGTGCAAAATTATCAATTTACATTTTGGTCAGAAACATTGTGCGAAATCACAATAAACATGTCACGTTGAACATACAACATCCATGCCAATTAGATTTGAATAACATGCACTACTAGAATTCTAGGTTTTTCAAATGCTCCAAGTTGATTAAATGGTCTTTTTTGACCAATTGACATGTCCATTTTGAGTAAAGGCTCAAGGCATGTATTTTTGACCAACCAACTTGACTAAAGTGACTTATTTAACTAATACATCTAATCAAGTTGAATAGCCCTAATCAAAATGACGAATGGGTTTTAGTCAAATTAAACATAAAAAAGTGACATCAATAGTCAAAATGACAAATGTTCTTTAGTAAAATGGGACATCTTAAATGCCTATTACATCTTTACCTTTCACTTACATTCTTACAACCAACCTACCTACCTACCTACCTACCTAACATGTACTATTACTTACCTACCCACCCACCCACCCACATGCCTATCTAGGTGTGATACGTACTTAGTTACTTACCTACCCACTCATCCATTCACCTACCTATTTACATATTACTTAGGTCAAAACATGTAACTAGGAACCAAAAAGGGTGTCAAATGTTAAACATAATTAGTCAAAATCAAACATAATTATTTTTATTACCCTTTAAAACCATAGTAATCATGGCAAATTAGTCCTTTTTCTTCATTTGAATGTCAAGGAACTTAGAGTAAAAATTCATTTGATCCAATTTTCAGTTTTGGTTTTAATTTAGGATGTTTAAAAATGTACATTTATTGCATCAGATAAAGTCACTTTGCAAAGGACTATTAAAAGGACTCATATAATTAAAAAAATTAATTGAAAAAAATATAGATGATAAGAACATATTAGACACACTCAAAAAACACTCATACTGTTTTAAATGTGGAATTCTGAAACTTTAAAAATTCAAAGAATGTTTCAAAATTGCTTTAATATTTCAAAGCTTCAATAGTCTTTTACCAAATATAAATGGGTTATAATGTACATGAGGTATGAAGAAAAGTTATAGTTTAAAATATAATAGAAACTAAAGAATGTGAAAATTTAACTTTTGGTGATGACTTAAAATTCTGATCATTTTTTGAGATGAAACATTGAATTTATAAGGAATCTGCACACTTTTAAAAATTCATATTTATTCAATAATGAATTTTTTAAAAATGATGCATTTGGGGAATATCTAAATAGTTTTTAGACAAAATTACAAAAAATTCCATTCAAAAATTCATTTGCATGGAAATTTGTTTTTGGGAAAATGGACGTGTAGTCTTTTTCCAAAGTAATCCCTTTGGTTCCTAGTTATAAGTTTTGACCCACCTACCTACCCATACCTACTTACCTGCATATTAACTACATACCTACCCACTCACCCACCTAGATGTATTATTTACCTACTTGCCTACCTATCCATCCACCCACCCGCCTACCATGTCCTACAACATACCTACCTAGTTGATTAGCATTTTATAGCCAACCTAAGTTTATGAACTTCCAACCTACTTACTTAATATAATTTTTTTATGTTACCTACCTTCCTATCTACTAAATAATTGTATGTTACCTACCTACCTACCCATAACCTACCTCCTACCTCCTACCTCCCACCTCCCTTCTACTATGGCCCTACAAGTTATCTACCTACTTGTTTAACATTATACGACCTACCTAAGTTTATGTAAATTCAACCTACCTACTTACAATTGTATTATACTTACCTATCTACCTACCTTTTAACTCCTACCTCCCTCCCACCCTACAACCTACCTACCTCTTCTACCTTCTTATTTACCTACCCAACCTACCTATGACATGTACCCTTCACTAGTGGTTTTTTTTTATTGACCATAAAAAGGTTTTTTTGACTAGTCAATTTGGACCAAAAAACTTTAATCAATAAATAACCCAATTTTAAAATAATAAAAATGTAGTAAGTAAATAAATAATAAGTACCTACCTACCCACTCACCCATGACCTACCTACCTTCATGGCCTCTTACTTACCAAGTATTATACATTTATATACATGTACAAGGTATGCATATTCATATACATAGTCCACATAGTACATGTTGGTAAAGGGATTGAACCTTAATCTCCTTGGTTGCACACCAATGTTTTGTCCATCAAACCACCACATCACTTTACGAAATAATATGATACCAAATGCATTTAACATGTTTTTTTGAACTTCAATGAAATTTTTTGTAAGCGTGTATAACAACATTTGAATTTCAATTTTTTTATAAATAGGTAAATAGATACCTAACTAGGTGCATAGGTAGGTACACATGCCTACCTACCTATGTTTTTAGATGTATTACCTATTTATGTAAAATATGGATAAGTATGTAGGTAGATAAATAAATAATTAATTAGGTAGATAGGTAAATGATACATAGGTAGATAGTAGGTATGTTGGACATAGGTAGGTAAGTAGGTAAATAAAGATGTAAGTAGGTATATGTTAGGTAAATAGGTAGGTAGGTAGCCTAATAGGCATAGCAAGTTGGTCAGCTAACCAAATTAATATGACCAATTTTATTAAACATAATCATTTGGTATGGTCAATTTGAATAAGCCATGAGCATCTTGATGGATTATTTTTTTAAAAATTCCTTCTTGACTAGATGTACAACTTAACATTTAGTCAAAATGGTCATTATATTCAAAAGAACAATGTGTTTTTCATGCCCCATGCCTTTAATCAAAATAGACATCATTTTGATCAATGTGAACATTTTAGTCAAATTGAACTTTTTGAAAAGTTGTGATTTCTTACAATGCCATGAGCTTAATGATATATATATACACACAACTTGATCAACAATAAAAACACAATGCCTAAAAGCCAAGGATATGTACACCAAAAGAAATCTTGTTCATTCCAACCATATGGTTATGACTATAAATACAA
>Ga0116229_10015543_pt1 | contig 10350 bp, 7 predicted proteins | sample S1TSphgellanicum_3_FD_87313 | JGI IMG/M metagenome (GOLD analysis project Ga0116229, IMG submission 87313) | Host-associated microbial communities from peat moss isolated from Minnesota, USA - S1T2_Fc - Sphagnum magellanicum MG | ecosystem: Host-associated > Plants > Peat moss > Unclassified...
TTCTTTCTCATCACCAGTTATGAATTCCCAATAGCCTTTCCCCATCAAGAAATTCATAATCCTAAATTTCCACACTTGGAAATTGTTCTTGTCTAGTTTCTCAATTGCAATTTGAGAAAGACCATCCGCCATCTCTCAAGGCACCACTCAATGTCTTCTTAGGGTTTCACAATGACTTTAATTCCTTCCTTGGGTTTCTAGGATTAGGGTTAATGTTTTCCTTCCTTAGGTTTATAGGATTAGGGTTAGGGTTAGGGTTGAATAAGATGGACCTTGCATATGTATGTAAAGCTTGAGTATTATACGAAATTTTATACTATACATAGGTTTTACGTATATGTACGTATCTCGTATAATATTTCGTATGGTATTAAATACATGATTACATACCACATTTTTGTACAAAGGTCTTGATAATGTATTTGTGCTTCCCAATCTTCAAACTCCTTCCTTCAAGTTCTCCCAAGTTGTATTTGCTCCATTTCAAAACTTTGCTTTGATGTCTTCTCAAAACAAACTTCTGTCACAACAACTTTGCAAAGTTACTCCACACACATATAACCTTGGATCGATCTGAAATTCTGGTGAAACATGAAAAACTATGTCTACTACCTTCCCTCAAAATTTCAGCTCATTTAACTTCATAAAATGAGAGATCTTGCTACTTCCTTGAAGTCACCTCAAACTGGGACCTGAACACAAAATGACTTACAACTCGCTCTCAGCAACTCCAAAATCCTTGAGATTTTGGGAGACACATTAAATATATGTCTTCTATATCTGTTCAAAATTTCATCTTTATTGATGATGACCACAAAGAGATATCATTTTCAAAAGAAACTGACTTCAAAACTGAGACTGAAACTTTAGATGCTTGAAACTCTCTTAATATAAATCCAAATGACATGAAAATTTCTCTCACGTACATATTCCTTTATGATCTATAAGATCCCAAAGCAGTAGATCCAAAAATGCTCAAACAAAAGAGATATGACCAAAAAACCAAATCTGGCACAAAGTCTTCAAAAGCTCATAACTCTCACAAAACAAATCCTTTTCTTTTGAAAATTTGAGAATAGAAGCGTCTTATAGTCTTCTATAATCCCTCCAAGTTTCACTCCAAGATCTTTTCACAATAGGTCTAAATCTAAATTTAAAGATCTGACTTTGACAACTTTGATATGTTGATCTCCTTTCACCTCTTTTCTTTTCTTTTCTTTCTCTTCACAATCTTTCCTTTCCTCGTTTCTCTTTTGCACTTGACAAAATCCTATGATATTACTAGAGACTCTCAAGCTCTAGTTCTAGAGACTTTCTAACTCTAAATATCTTTCAACTTTCTCACCAAACAACCTAAGCTTTGATACCATGTTAACAAATAGGAGATCTACTCAAGTGTAAACATAAACCTTTATTGAAAGGAGACTACAACATAATGCTCACAACACAAAACACAACATCAAGAACTCTCCAAGGTTCTTATCACATGAAATACACAAACTTGTGCAATGAAGAAAAAGATAACCAAACCATCAACACCAAGGTATTTAACTAAAAAACCAAACCACAAATAACCAAATTAAAATAAGTAACGAAAATAATTCAACCTTGTGAAAGTAACCTAGTTACTTTCCTACTCCAATAACTAATGAAACCTAACTAGTTGAGCTTGAATTTTCAACATCAACAACATAACTTACTGAAAAAATAACAAAACCTATCAAAATTGACAAATAATTAATTTGCCTTATTTTCGAACTACAAATTGGTTATAATACAGTTTAACTAGGAGTAGAAAACTCCACTGAGAAAATTGTTTCCAGTTTTGCCTACCTAAAATCCAATGGCAATTAAAAACAAAAGAGTTCATTTGACCACAATTACCAAGTGACATCAATGAGTCATAACATCATAGCTTCCACTATGAAATAACTATATACAACTCAAGTATACAAACTATAATGCCAAATGCTTTCACCACAAACCCTAACACTTTTAAAATATTAGGTTGGTAGAATATAACAAATTGTGTCCAAGAATAGGTATAATTCATTTCTTCTCTACAAAATCATCACTTTGACAAGTAATTAATTCATTTTGTTCTTGAATTACAAGTTAACCAATTAGGTTATAAATATTGGACCTAAATAAATTTAAGATTGATAGCTACATTTGTAAATGGCTCAAAACTATAAGATTGTTGGGGAGGGGGAGGGGTCAATTATTTACAAGCCCTATCATAGGCTACTTAGTTAGACGGTACATTTTCCTTGTCCTTTTTTATTAGGCCCTTGGTTTATTTGACCAAGGCTATCACTTTTTAATCCAACTTGATTAAATGTCCCATTTGACACCTAGTCAAGTAGGTTATTCCAATCAAGGTGAATAGTCAAAAGTTACATGTGTCATTTAGGATTTGGGCCTCTAGTCAACATGGACATGTGCATTAGTCACATTGGACGATGCAATCAACTTGAACAACTTTAAAAACCATGAATTGTAGTAATGAAGGCCTCTTAATAATTTATTTAATTATTAGTATTAGATTTATTGTTTTCTAGTTACTAGGGGATGAAGTTACTAGGTTAGTTAGTCCTGGAAGATAGGTGCTTAGCAAATGGTTAACCATATCTAAGGACTTATGGAGGAGATTTGAGTGAACTCTTTATTTTGTAAAAAAAGATGAGATGCCAATGTGGCTAATTAATAAGTGAGGGTGAAAGCACACTATGGTGACCCCCTTTTGGGCACTTTTGGGTGTAGTACAATAGTACGTACAATATAATTGTTCCAAAAGTATGGTACCACAAGAAGAAATCTTGTTATTTTCCACCCCCACACATTGTGACTAACGTTCAATTTGATTACATTTCAACTATATTTGGCCATTTTAAATTTGTAAGTGGTTTGTTACACCAATTAATGATCAATATTGTTCATGGTTGTTACATTCACTATGTTGTTCACTTATGAGTATAATTTGGACCCTATTTTATTTTTTAATAATTTCAAATTGTTGACATGGAAATTAAAGTAGTATTTAACTTTATTCACACAATGCATTATAATGGGTTAATGATTTTTTTGACATTTCTTCAACTATCAACATGGTACATGAATTGAACCATCAAATTTTAACATGTTGAAACCATTAGTTATGAGTTGTATTTTAAAAATTTAAAAGCCCACATTTATATTGGAATGAATTAGTGATTTTTTTCATATCTCTTCAATTATTAATATGTGTACATGAGTTGAAAAATTCACTTTTAATATGTTAAAATCATTACTCATTGCATCTTGCACTTGTTATAATATCAAAACACATGCAACTCAATATTTTACAATTATATTTGAATAATTTAGTGAGTTTTTTCACATTTCTTGAACTATCAACATCTTTACATGAGTTGAATGATGACTTTGAACTTATTGAAACCATTATTCAAATGTTGCATATTTCATTTGTTAGTATATGTTAAATCACACATAATAATTTAATGCTTCACATTTATATTTGAATGAGTTAATTAATTTTTCACATGTCTTGAACTATTAACATGAGTTGAATCATTCACCTTGAATGTGCTAAATCCATTGCTCATGAATTACATTTTGCACTCACCATAATTTTTTGAAATGGATACATAAAACCTTGGCATGTTTCACATTTATATTTGAATGGGTTAATGATTAGGTCAAAATGTTCATGCATGCAAAGTCTAGGATGGATGGAGATTTTTAAATTATAATTTTTCATATATTAAATTTTTATGCATTTATGTAAATTAAAATTTATGTTTTTCCCCTAGTTTGTTTTAGGCATCATGGACAAGGTTTTTATTACGAATGTTCATGACACCAAACCAAAAAACCCCAAAAATAATCCTTAATTTTTTTCCCATTTTTGTTTTTAGTGTATGAAAAGAAAAACATGTTTAAAATAATGATTAAATTATTATTATTTTATATTATTATTATGAAAATTTAAAATATATTTTACTTATTATTTTTATTTTACACATGATTTATCAAAAACATTAAGCTTTTTTTATTATAAATTTATATTTTATTTACAAATAAATTTTTTAATCTCATTTAAAAAATTGAATAAATGAATGAATTATAAATGGTGATAATAATAATTTCGCTAAAACATGGCATCCATGACTCGTCCTTTTCAACTAGGTTAGTCATTTATGCGATTTTTAATCAAATTGGACCCATCACTTATGCCATTTATAATTGTATTGGTCTAGTCATGGACGCCATGTTTTGGTGTACAATATAATGACATTAACGATTTTTTTTGTCTTTTTATTTTTTCAACTTTATAATGTTCTTCAAAATCATCCACAAGAAAACTTAGCCATGTTTTGGCTAAACCATATATGAAGGTACAAATAACCATAATACTGAAGGATTTAAACAAGTTTCCAACTACACAACTTGTTTATAACCAAATGTGGCAATCTTCTTATGTAAGACTACCATTTTAGCAACATTGCAAAAATAAATAAATAAATTTGTACCTAATCATATTGGGGAAATTTAAAAACTTACAATTTTTCAAAAAATGGACATATTTTATGTAATGAAAAACAATTATGAAAAATTTAATAAATGCATTTTTGAATTCACATTGAATTTACAAAGGTTTTAGGTCAATCTAAACAAAAAGATATTTGTAAATTTATTCATGAGATGATATTTTAAATTTCTTTTTTAACATTGTAAATTCAATTTTTATAAATTATAATAATAAATTTGAATAAATTATTGAATAAGCTTCAAGATCATATTTTCATTTGTAGCATTTAAATAAATTTTGAAGAAAAAAAGTATGTTAAAGTTTGAATTTCCTAGACCATTTTATGCCAAACACAATAAATTAAATTTTGTTTCCTTTGTTAATAAAGTCTTGAAGTAGTTTGGTGGTTAAGACTTTTGTGTGTTTTCATGAGGTCTTGGGTTTAATCCTTGATGGATAAATGTTTTATCTTGTGCAAATGCATTTACTAACATATACATCATGGCACTACAACAAAATCATGTCTTTTATACCCCTAACGTTGTGACTACAATTACTAACTAGATTGAACTACTTGTTTGAAATGATTAAAGGGGGAACTTTGTGTCTATTTTGCCCCTCACCAAAACCTAGGTATGGACCCAATATGAATAAGTGTGCACCCTTTTTTAATCATATTGGACAATGCCACTTACACATGGATTATTTTAAGCTTTTATGGTGGCAACATGAATAGTAATGTGACTAAATTTAGTCACTCAATTTCCAACATGACATTTGACTTGTCACATGTGTTAGTTTTAAGTCATAGATAACGCTACATTAAATATTTGATGTGTATATGTACATGGATTTTATTTTATTTTATTTTCTAGTGAGCATAAAAACAACATGAGAATTAGGGTATTATTATGCCTTAAATGAGCTCTTAAGTTTTTCACACAACATTACCATATCAAGTTTAATATAGTGTTAATAATTTCAACATAGTTATACAATTATGTACATTTCTATGTGACTTCATACTTAAATCACCTATTCAAGCATCACTAAAACTGAAAAATTGCAACAAAATTGTCATTATTGGATTAAAAGCTTATACATTAATAGGAAAAATTGAATATAATGAAAACTTTAACCATGCTACTATAGTTATTATTTTTGTACAAGTTTCAAATAACATTACAATCTGTGCCAAATTGATGCCACACAATTTGAAAAGATTTTGAATATCTTACAATTCTCATGACCTATTAATTTTTTAAAACTTTGTACTCAACCAAAAAATCTACTATCCATCTAATTACTATAGCAAATGCATTAATTTTCATTATTGGAGCTTGAATCAAACCCCTTTAAATTGTTGGTTCCATCATCTTCTTCTCCATCAAAGGCATCTACAACCACATCAACAACATTGACTGTAGAACCCCCTAAAACAATTGTTGGTTGAATATATTCATCTATGGATATAGAAGCTTGTAAACCAACATATTCATCTAAATTTTCAAGTCTAAACATATCAAGATTTGTAGGATCTATCTGAACCTTTTCTATTATGTGTCTCCCATGAGGATCCTTCCATAGAACTACTTTCCAACTTCTTTCCTTTGGGTCTTTTGAAAATAAAACTTGTTCCACATGTATTGGGAAAGTAAACTTCTAGTCTGAAATTTGGATGAGGGATGTGAAATTTACAAGTGTAAAGCCATACTCATCTCTCTTGACTATTGTGTTACTCCCATTGTAATTTGCTTTGACTCGATTGCATAACAAAACCACAGTCTTCAAGATACCATACTTTAATTCCAAGATTTCTTCAACCCACCCTACATATCCCAATTTTGCAAGAACAAGTCTCCAATCAGTTGGTCATAATGTGCATTTTTGTTTAAAAGTGGCTATAGCACCATTATAAAATGTTGTCAAATGTTTTTCAACACTTGAAACACAAATGTGGTTGCAAAATGCAAACATTGTTTGGTACAACCTAACTTCAAGTGTTGGTGGCATGGGTATGTGTATTGTATTTTTATCAATGGTCTCTCCTTCTTTCATAGCTGAAGCAACAACATTCCTTACCCATGTGGGGAAAGGGGTCAACTTCTTGAAGTGATTTGGGAATATTACATGAACCCTTGACCCATGAGATTGACCTAAACTTTGAAAGAAATCACTCCTCTCTTAGTTACATTTGCCAACTTTTGTTTTATATGTATTAAAATATGTCTTACAACAATACATTAGTTTTTAGACTTTGTAATTTCACAATGACAAAAGGCCAAGAAGTCAAATTAAGCAAGAACCAAGTCTATCTACTTGCATTATACATTGCGAAATTTATTCAAATTTGATATGTAATATGGTTAGGTCAAATTGCAATTTATAGCTAGGTTCAATTTGTTTGGATGTTAAACAACCTAGATCATGAACATATAATGCAACTTGCCCACATGGTGGCAACCATATCATCAATTGTAATAGCCCATGACCACTACTCCTAATAGGTTCATAATGAAAAAAATGTTTATAGGCACCCTAACCACACTTTTATTTTATATGTCTTACCACAACACTAAATGGTCCTTACACTTTGTAGTTTCACAATTTGACAATAGACCACTTGACACAATTGAACCAAGACTTGCATACATTGCCATATTTGTTCAAATTTGAATCTACTACATGGTCAAGTGAAATTGTATAATGCATATCTAGGCTCAATCTTTGAAAATACAATAAACAATTTTTATAAACTTGTGAATGCAACCTACCCATATGGCTATAATTGTACATCTTAAAGTTTACTAGCCCATGACCCCCTTAGAATTATAGTACGCTCATAATGAAAAAAAAATTGATTGCATTCTGGGCACAAAAAAACACTTGATTACCTATGTCATCTATCCATCAACTCCACATTTTGAAGCACAAAAAAGTGTGCCATGTTTCAAAAACTTGCATTCATCAAATGTGGATACCCATTTCCTTCAAACACTTCATCAAATATTATCTGGTTTTCTTTTTCATCCCACATCTTACACTGAGTGGTGGTAAAATCTTGCAAATACTTGGTGCAAAACCCCAATGCTTCTTCAAATGCATAGCCTTTTACCATGCTTCCTTTAGGTCTTGCTTTATTTTGGACATATCCCTTCAATGTTTTCAAGTAACTTTCAATAGGGTACATTGATCTCATGTGGACTAGACCACAAATTTCCAATTCCTCCACTAAATGAACTAACATATGCGTCATGATGTCAAAGAATGAAGGTGGGAATTCTTGCTTGAGTAATACTAATGTCATTGCCACCTCTTTCTTTAGCTCTCCAATTGTGTTGGGTCCATAATCTTGGCACAAACGTTTTAAAAAACATGACAAAAATGTATTATGGCCATCCTACATCCTTTCACAATAAGGTGATGCATGCATAATTGCAAAATCTCTTGCATCATAACATGATAATCATGAGATTTCATTCCTTTCATTTCCCCATCCATGTGTACTCTTTTCTTCAAAGAAGAACATAGATTGTAGTTGATTTCGAGTTCTTAATTATTCTTTTCCTCATTACACATAAGAAGTTGTAGGTTTAATGAAACCACTTGTTGCAATAACTTGGAACCAAAGATGAAATCGTATGTCACATTCTATCAAAAATTTTCAAACTATTGGTGTGTTTTTGTGCCAAATATAATTTTCAAAACATTTTCACACAAGTTTTTCTCATAGTGCATCTCATCCAATGTGTTGTGGATTAACAATTCCTACAAGTTCATAAATGCAACCATTTTAGATGACGAACTAATGTTATTTCCTTCAACCAACAATGCAAATATAAATTAAGCATTTCTATTATTGATTACAAGCACTTTTAGAACTATCATGGGTGAAAGCACATTATGCGGGGGGCATTTTGGGCACTTTCACAACATTTATGTAATGTATATTTCTGCAAAATGTGTTGCATTTAATTTTGGGTTTCACTTTTGATGTTTGGGCTTGATATTTTGATTTTCACAAACTTAATGATATCTAATATTAATTGATTAAATTAAAAAAATTTTAAAGATTCAATTCAAGAAATAATGGATATAAGGTGCAAATGGGATAACATGACCAAAAAGCCTACTTTTTTATTGCTTTTGTGATTGCTTTTTGGGACATTATTAAAAAATATTCTTGGAATATTATTCAAAAATCTTTTAAATTAAAAAAAAGTCTTCATATTATTTTATTAACGTTTATGTTAAACTTTTGGTAAAAAATGTCATTTTCAAAAAATTCAAATCCATTTACAAGTTCTTTTACTATTTAAAAGAAAACATTACAATGCTTAATGAGTGTTTTTGTTAATTTTTTATTCATTGGACTAATTTCAAATTAATTCATATGTTCCCATTATACATTAAAAATATAATTATATAAACAAATATTATAATTTCAACATCAAAACAAATTACAACTTTAAAACATGAAAAAATCAAGGAAGTGTTACACTTGCTATGGTATGTGTTATGGTGACTGCATTGTACATTTATGGTATATGCAGTATAATAAGGCTTGTTTTGAAAGTATAACAATTATAATTGATGTTTTACTTTCATGTACTTGTAACTCAATTTTGCAAAACTTTGACATGTACTTTCTGTACGTGCAATTAAAAAAAAAGTACTTAAATGCATATTAAAACATGTGTTTCTTCAATATTATGTAATTAAGTCAAAAAAATTATAATTGTTGATCATTGACTTAAATAATATTCATGGATTCAATACATTAATGTATATTTTATGGATATTTTTCGAAAAATAACAAGTGTCTCCATTTGGCATACTTTGCCATGCTTATGCCCTTTTGCCATGGAATGCATCATGGTTTGTAGGTCCACCACCATCAATTGTACAACCACAATTGATGAAGGGCTAGTGTGTATGGATATAGTTTCAATTTTTCATATTCTAGTCATAATCTGTCAAAGTTTTAATGTAAAAATATTTTGGAAAATTTGAACAACCAACCAATTTAGAACATACTTTTCATCCATTTTTCTTATATAATTTTTTAATTTTTTAAATTTACAACTTACAATAAACTCAATGAAGTGCTCTATGATTTCAAAACACAATTTAAATAGGTTTTTAATCTATTTTTAATGTTCATGTTGAAAAGAGACTATTTTTTAAATTAAATTTTTCTAGGACTACTTTTTTGGCATATTTTATCATGTTTAGACTCGAAATCAAGTTGGTTGAAATGGTTTTTTAGGTCTAGGAGGAGCAAATGATCCTACATGCATTTGTAAATTAGGCCTAGGAATAAAGGTTGATGCTATAACATTAACTTGCCATCTTGCAAACATGTATGGATTTGGGGTGGGTGGCATTCTTGTAGGATGAACAAACCATACTGCAAGTAATTGTCATGCATTGGGATGAGCATGCCATCTAGGAATTTGTTGCGATGGTTGCACACTAGTTGTGGGAATTAGTGTGGGAAGTGGAGGCATACCCCAACTTGGAGGCATGGTCCAATTAGGTTGCCATTGTCACCATTGCCATGATTGAGTTTATGACTAGTATTCTAGTCATAAAGAACAAAAATGATTAATAGCCTTAAAGTCATTACAAGTGAATTGTTTAAGACAATAAATGATGCATTATAATGATGTGGCAAATTTCATGCATTGGTCATAAAGGATGTATGTGAAATCATTAGTGATAGTTTAATCATTGTTTAATTATTTTTATTATTACAAATTAGACCAAAAAACTTGGGGAACATTATTTTTAAAATTTCTAATATTTTTAACTATAAA
>Ga0116229_10015544_pt1 | contig 10350 bp, 4 predicted proteins | sample S1TSphgellanicum_3_FD_87313 | JGI IMG/M metagenome (GOLD analysis project Ga0116229, IMG submission 87313) | Host-associated microbial communities from peat moss isolated from Minnesota, USA - S1T2_Fc - Sphagnum magellanicum MG | ecosystem: Host-associated > Plants > Peat moss > Unclassified...
GACGGCGCGGTAGGCCTGGTCGATCGCCTGGTCGGTGTACGCGGCCGCCGCCGCGTCGGAGTTTGCGATCGCGATCCGCCCAAACGTCCGCCGCGCGACGTCGCACGGGCGCTGTCCCACGGGCCAGTCGGGGTCCCAGAGCGGGTTGTACTCGTAGGCGTAGCCGTGCGGCCAGCGGTTGACGGTGATCGCCTCGATGTCGCGCGCGGGATCGAAGCCGCCCGGTCCGAGCACGCGCCCGAGCTGATCGCGGATTTTCCGCTCGAATGTCTCGAACGAGGTGCCGAGCAGATCGGCGTGGCCGGCCCGCTGCTGATCGCGCGCCGAGAGGCCCGGCTGGCACGGCGTGCGCTCCATGCGCACGACGAGCGGCTCGTCGACGGCTGATGGAAACCGGTAGTCGCCGATGCTGACCGGGACGTCGAGCGAGACCGACGTGTGGTACATCCCGGGCGTCGTAATGCGACGGATCCCGAGGCGCTGGAAGGCCGACCGGTCGCGGACCTGCACCGCCGTGTAGCAGAGCGGCACTTTCACGCCGTAGTGCAACGCGGTCTGCTGCTCGGCGGGGAGCTCGGGACAGAGATACGGAATCATCATGTTCCAGCAGGCCATGACGACCTGGCCGGCATGCACCGTGTACGCGGCGCCCGGCCGGCCGTACGTCACCTCGACCGACGACGCCGTCGCCGGCGGGCCATCGTGACGAACGCGGATCACGGTGCTGTTGAGCCGGAGCCGCACGGGCGAGGCCGCCTGATCGAGCGCGCCGTAGTCGAGCCTCGCGGTCACGACATCATCGACCGTGTGCCCCGGCATCGCGGCCGGAATGAGCCGCCGCACCAGCAGTCGCACGATCGACGCATTCCCGTCGGGGAAGTGAAAGAAGTACGGCGGCTGGTCCGGCATCGCGGCGCCCAGCGCGGTGAAGGACAACCGCCCGCCCTTCGCGCCCGGCTCGAGCCGCATCCCGCCAAACCCCGGCAGTTCGATCGCCCAGCAGTCGAGGGCGGGGACCGCGTCGATCCCGACGCCATACAAGCCGTGCGTCGCGCTCTGGTAGTACGGCACCACGTCGGGATGCGCGCCGACGACGTGCAGGAGAAAGTCGCGATAGCTCATCCGCGAGAGTCGGTCCTTCTGCACATCGGACGAGACGCCGGGCCAGTAGTCGGTCGGCACCGCCTGAATGCGGGCGATATCCCGCTGCGCCGCCGCCGAGAGTGGTGTCGTCCGGAGAAAGGCCGTCCAGTCGGCGAGCGAGGCGCTCGACGCGCCCCGCCGCCCCGGCTCGCCGGTCGCGAGTGCATCGCGGCCGAAGGTCTCGCGGTCGAAGAAGACCGCCGAGCCGAGCCCGTCGTAGACGTGGGGCTCGGCGCAGCGCGCCTGCAGCGCGACGGGGTCGATGCCGAGCGCCGTCATCACTCCACGCGCCTCGGGCGAATAGGGAAACGGCGACTCGATCGCGTAGGTGCCGCCGTTGGAGAGCAGCAGCCGCCCGCGCGGGTGAAACTCGTTGCGCTTGGCGTGGCCGCCGACGTCATCGTGGTTGTCGAGAATCAGGATGCGCGCCGACGGCTGCCGGGCGAGAAAGAAGTGCGCGGCGGCGAGCCCGCTGATCCCGGCGCCGACGATCGCGAGGTCGTAGCGCTCGCCGGTCGCGACCGGCGTCCCGGCCGTCTTCCAGTACGACCCATTCGCGAGCGCGTGTCCGACGTCGTACGACCCCGGATGGCTGCCGCGCAGCCCCGTCAGGGTCGGCGGATAATACCCGGCCGCATTCTGCGCCTCGGACGCGCTCTGCGCCGTCCCGGCACCGGCGAGCGGATGGCATGCCGCAAGCCAGCCACCGGCCGCGAGGCCGCCCGCACCGATCGCGACCCCGTTCAGGAAGTCGCGACGGGTGATCGGGCGGTCCATGCCGAGACGGCGATCGCGCCCGTCACTCATCGCCGGACGGCGCTCGACGTCACAGTCGCCGTCACGGGGCGGCGCCGCCCGTATGCAGGCTGCGGCCGATTTCGGCGGCGGACTCCTCGAGGTGCGCCCGCGTGATCGGGTCGCGGACACGCGGCATCGCCCGCCGAATGCCGGCGAGGACCGCCTCCAGCTCGGCGCGCGCCAGCGCGCGCACATCGGTCTCGCCGGCGAGCGGCGCGCCACTGCGATCCGGAACCGGCTCCGGCAGCGGCTCGGTCGGCCGGGTCGGGGCGGGCGCGCCGGGACGCATCGCGGGACGCTCGGGCTTCGGGTTCAGCTTCGCATCGAGGACGACGAGATATTCGCGCTGGAGGTTCCGTCGAAACGCGTCGATCACCACCGGCGTCGCCTCGAGTTCCGACCAGACGGCGCGACGCACATCGGTGAAGAGTTCGACGGGATCGTACGCGTCGCTCCCGCGGCCCGCGATCGCCCGCGCCTCGGCCAGCCGCGTCACTTTCTGGTCGTCGAGCATCGCCGAGAGCGCCCGCGCCTGCACGCGACGGAGCCGGTCCAGCGACCCGCTCGGCTCGAGGCGCGCCAGCAGCGCGGGATCGAGGAAGTAGGTCGGCGTCCGGAAGACATGGTCGGCGATGAACGCCACGGCGGCCCGCTGACGCGCGGCCGGGACCGGGACGTAGCGCGCGCCCGGCTGGCTTCCCGACTTGGCGCGCGCGGTGACGCCGCCGATGATGTGCACGACGTGGCCGATCTCGAGCTGCCACTGCGCCACGAGCCGATCGTAGAGCTCCCGCAGATCGTCATCGGCTTCGCCCGCCTCGACCGCCATCGGCATCAGCATCGGGACGATGCGGGCGATGTTGGCGAATCCGTCCGTCGTCGAGCGCACGGCATCGGCGTCGCCGACCGCCTCGGTCTCGGACCCGGGATCGGGTCCGGCGCCGTAGTCCTCGGAAAAGCGGAGCCACGGCACGCTGTCCTGCACGAGCGCCCACCGATCGAGCGTCGGTCGCTCGGCGTCGCTCGCCAGGCGTCCCGAGAGGGACGGCGTCGCGACGGGCGCGTAGCCCCAGCGGATCGCGAAGAGATCATACGGCCCGATCCGCGGCACGAGATCCTCGATGGCGATCGAGTCGCCGGGCTGCGCGACATAGTTGAACCGGGCGTAATCCATGATGCTCGGGCTGTGCCCCATGCGGTGCACGAACGTGCGGCTGCGGATGCTGTCGGCCGGATATTCGCTGCTGGCCAGCATGTTGTGCCGGAGCCCGAGCGTGTGTCCCACTTCGTGCTCGACGACGAACTGCAGCAGCCGGCCCATCAGCGAATCGGGGAGCGGCAGCCGTCGCGCCCGCGGATCGACGGCCGCGACCTGCACGATGTACCAGTCGCGGAGCAGGTTCAGCACGTTCTGGAAGACGCGCACCGAGCCGTTGAGCACTTCGCCGGTGCGCGGGTCGACGACCTGCGGACCATACGCGTTCTCGACGGTCGACGGCAGCCAGCGGATCACGGTGTGGCGCACGTCTTCGGCCGACCACGCGGTATCGCCGGCCGGCACCACGCCCGCGACGATCGCGTGCGAGAACCCCGCGCCCTCGAACGCGGGCTGCCAGTTCTCGATCCCCTTCCGGATCCACGGGACCCATTGCGCCGGCGTCGCGGGGTCGATGTAGTAGACGATCGGCGTCACCGGGTCCGAGACGGCGGCCGCCGTGTCCTTCTTCACGAGGCGCCAGCGCCCGATGTACGCCCGGTGCGCCGCGCGCTGCGACTCGGCGCCGTAATCCGTCTGCTCCACGGAGAAGTACCCGACCCGTTCGTCGGCGCGGCGAGGCGTCATCGGAATCGCCGGCAGGCGCACCATGCTCCAGTGCGCGAGGACACTCGTCGTCTTCCCCTTGTCGGTCGCCGTCTGCGTCGCCTCGATCTCGACGTTGTCCGGGAAGACGAGGACGCGGTCGACGAACGATCGCTTGTCGTCGAACCCCTCCTTGAGCGCAGCGAGCTCCGGGACATTCGTCGTGAAGAGCCGCGTCACGTCGATCACCGGCGCGCTATCGGGGCCGAACGCCTCGATCGGGAATGCCGCGATCACCGGCGCATACGTCGCCTGCCGCACCGCGCGCGCGACCGGCAGGCCGGAGTCGGCGACCACCGCATACGAGACGGCGCGGAAGAGGATGCGCCGGCCGCGCCGTTCCCAGCGCACCACGTGCTCGCCATACCAGTCGCCGCCGTACTGCTGCTCCTGGCCGGCGCTCGCGGCGGCGACGCTGTTGAGGAGCAGCAGGTCCGGCCCGATGATCGCCGTCGGCAACTCGTAATACAGCTTGTCGCGGAGTCGGTGCGCGATGACGAGGCCACGCTGCGTCGTCGCCTTCGCCGTGATCACCTTCGCGTACGGCTTGACGCTGTCGCCGGAGTCGCCCCTGGCACTGTCGGCGGCGTGCCGTGTCCCGGCCGCCGCCGTCCGGCCGGCCGGCGAGTCCCCCGGGGTCGGCACGACGTCCGGCGTGTGATGCGCACACGCACTGCCCACGAGCCCGCACCACGCGATCGCGACGACACGCCTCACTGCCGAACCCCCTGATGAGCTGGAGTCAGAGGTTAGCGATCGGTCGACGACCTCGCCACCTCGACACCGGGGGGCGCGCCCCGCCCTCGGACGATCGGTCAGAGCGGCGTGACGACCGCTCCGTTGGGCCCCGCAGGCAGGTGGAGCGGCACCGACCGTCGGCGAGGGCCGATCAGCTGCGGTTCGAGTTCGGCGGCCGACAGCGGGTGCGAGAAGTGGAATCCCTGCCCCAGTTCGCACCCGAGCTGCTGGAGGCGATCGCGCTGCCCCGGCAACTCGATCCCTTCGGCGATCGTCCGCACCGCCAGCGTGTTGCCGAGCGTGATGATCGCGTGGGCCAGCGCGTGGCGCCCCCGGGTCTCGTCGATATGGTCGATGAACGGCTTGGCGATCTTGAGGATGTCGATCGGCAGCTGGTGCAGCGAACTGAGTGACGAGTAGCCGGTGCCGAAATCGTCGATCGCGAGGCGCACGCCGAGCATCTTGAGCTCGCGCAGCGTCTCCAGCACCGGGTCGGTCTGCTCGGTGAGCACGCTCTCCGTGAGCTCGAGGATCACGGTCTGCGGATCGATCCCCGAGGTCTCGATTGCCGTGCGCACATCCTGCACGATCTGGGGAGTCACGAGCTGCCGCCCGGAGACGTTGATGCTGATCGCCAGCGGCGACGTGTCGCCGCCGTCCTCGGCCTGCCGGCGATGCCAGACGGCCGCCTGGCGACACGCCTCGCGCAGGACCCACGCGCCGAGCGGGACGATCATCCCCGTCTCCTCGGCCGCCGAAATGAATTCCGAGGGCGCGAGCAGACCGCGGCGCGGGTGCTGCCACCGCACCAGCGCCTCGACGCCCGTGATCGCCCCTGTCTCGAGGATCACGATCGGCTGGTAGTGGAGGACGAACTCCTGCGCGTCGAGGGCGTGCCGGAGGTCGGTCTCGAGCTCCATGCGGTCCATCGCCAGCGTGCGCATCGCCGGCTGGAAGTACTCGAAGCGCCCCTTCCCCCGCGTCTTCGCCATATACATCGCGACGTCGGCGTTGCGCAGCAGGTCGTCCGCGGTCTCGCCGGCGGCCGCGACGGCGACGCCCAGACTCGCCCCGACGAAGATGTCCCGCCGCTCGACCTCGAACGGCCGTTCCATCGCCGCCAGGATCCGCGCGGTGACGAGCGCGCAACTCTCGCCGTCGGTCGGCTCCTCGATGAAGATCGCGAACTCGTCGCCACCGAGGCGCGCGACCGTGTCGCTGGCGCGCACGCACGCGACCAGCCGGTGCGAGGCCTCGACGAGCAGCGCGTCACCGGCGGCGTGTCCGAGGCTGTCATTGACCGTCTTGAAGTTGTCGAGATCGAGGAAGATCATCGCCAGCGGGAGCGACGGGCGTCGGCTCGCGCGCAGCAGCGCATGCTCCGCCCGATCGCGGAGCAGCGCGCGATTGGCGAGCCCGGTCAGCGGGTCGTGGAGGGCTTCATGCCGGAACCGCGCCTCGCGCTCGGCCCGCTCGGCGAGCAGGCGCGCATTGTCGCGCGCCGCGAGCAGCTGCCGCACGACGACGAGCGCCGTCAGCGTGATCGCGCCAAAGACGGCGCGGCCGACGTCGGAGGCCCACGCGGGTCGCACGACCGCGACGAGGATCGCGAAGCCGGCCGCGACCGAGAGGTACGGCAGAATGCTCGGACTCCCGCCGCGCGAGCGCGGCGCGTGCGATTCGGTCGTCGCGACCGTGAGCTGCAGGTAGGCCGCGAGCGCGCAGAGCGTGCCCTCGACGAGCCAGATCCAGTCGATCGAGTCGCCGGTGTGATAGGCGTCGAGGAGGCGCAGGTGGCCGTAGAGCAGATCGGCGACGAACCCGCAGCCGAGTGCGACGACGAGGACACGGAGCGGACGCTGCGCGGCGCTGGTCGGCGCGCGCGCCATGACGGCGGCGATCGCCACCAGCACGACGAGGTCGCCGACGGGAAAGGCGAGCGCCACGAGGCGGTCGCGGACGCTGCTCTGCTCGGCCAGCGCCGTCGGCTGCAGGACGAGATACCAGCTGACCATCGCGCCCCCGACGAAGACGGTCGCGATGTCGAGCCAGAAGCGCGCGCGCTCGCTGCGCGCGCGCGGTGCCGCCGGAAACGACAGGAGGCCCAGCACCCAGAGCGGGAAGCCGAGCAGCGAGATCGTGTCGTCCCAGATCGGCGTGTCCTCGATCCCCCGCACGAGCTCGAAGTACAGCCAGATCGTGTCGCCGATGAACGTGCAGAGACACGCCGCCGCGCCGAACCGCCACGCGCGCCGCGTCGCCGGGTCGAGTCCCTGGCGCCGCGAGGCGCGCCACGCGAGGATCGACGCGACGAGAAAGACGGGGAGGTAGTACCAGGAGAGCGTGACGTCCCGCGGCGCCGTCGGCCCCCACCAGAGGAGCCGGAGCAGGGTGTAGCCAAGCACATAGACACCGGCGCCGGCGATCCCCGCCGAACCGGTGTCGCTGACCCACCATCGACGTAGTGCCGCGAAGGCGACAGCGGAGGTGCGTCGCGTACCGATACCCTGATGGTTCCTGAAGGTCGAAGGAACGAAGCTATGAGCAGGACGACCATGCGTGCGCGCGGGAACAGCCCCGAGGCGACCGGCGTCCGGCTGCCACTGTCATGACCGTCGCGATCCCGAGTAAGCGGCCACGCGGCAACCGTTTACGGATCGCGCGGGCGCGATGGCAGGCGCTGGCTCCGTCGTGCGTGCGCCCGTATCTTGGGGCACCAGTGACGGGACAACCCGAGTGAACGGCGCCGATCTCCGAGACCAGCTGCAGGCGGCCCTCGCGGGCGCCTTCACCGTCGAGCGCGAGATCGGTCGCGGGGGGATGGCGACGGTCTTCCTCGCCCGCGACGAGAAGCACGAGCGACTGGTCGCGATCAAGGTGCTGCGTCCCGAGTTTGCCGCGACGCTCGGACCGGAACGGTTCCGCCGCGAGATCACGCTCGCCGCCGGCCTGCAGCACCCCCACATCCTGCCCGTCTTCGACTCCGGCGAGACGCCGGAGGGCCTGCTCTGGTTCTCGATGCCGTTCGTCGCCGGCGAGTCGCTGCGCGAGCGCCTGCGTCGCGAGCAGCGGCTGCCGTTCGAGGATGCGCTGCGCCTGACGCACGAACTCGCCGCCGCCCTCGACTACGCCCATCGCCGCGGCGTCGTCCATCGCGATGTGAAGCCCGAGAACGTCATGCTGACCGGCGAGGGCGAGGTGCTGCTCGCCGATTTCGGCATCGCGCGCTCGATCGCGAGCGGGGCCCAGTCGGCGACGCGCTCCGGCGGCGACGCGCTGACCGAGACCGGGTTCGCCGTCGGGACGCCGGCCTACATGAGCCCCGAGCAGGCGAGCGGGGAGCGCACGATCGACGCGCGATCGGACATCTTCTCGCTCGGGGCGGTCGCCTACGAGATGCTCGCCGGCGAACCGCCGTTCATCGCGTCCACGCCCCAGGCGATGATCGCCAAGATGCTGGTCACCGTCGCGCCGTCGGTGCGCGTCGTGCGCCCCGCGGTGCCGGCCGGGGTCGACCTCGCGATCCGGCGGGCGCTCGCGCAGCATCCGGGCGACCGCTTTGCGTCGGCGACCGACTTCGCGACCGCACTGGAGGCCGGGCGCGCACAGATCGATCCACCGACGCCTCGCCGGCGGATCCCCTGGACCGCCGCGCTCGCGGGCGCCGTGCTCCTCGCGCTGGTCCTCGTCGGCGCGTACGCGTCGCGGTCGCTCTTCGGCGGCCCGCGCGTGCCGACCGTCGCCGTCCTCCCGTTCGACAACCTCGGCGACTCCTCGGATGCGTACTTCGCCGACGGCATCACCGACGAGGTGCGCGGCAAGCTCGCGGCCCTCCACGGCCTGCGCGTCATCGCCAGCGGCAGCTCCGAACGCTACCGGCACTCCGGCAAGTCCCAGCAGCAGATCGCCGGCGAACTCGGCGTGCAATACCTCCTCGTCGGGCACGTCCGCTGGTTGCGCCACGGCCCCGGCGGCGATCGCGTCCGCGTCGACCCGGAACTCGTGCACGTCGGCACGAGCGGCGAGCCGGAGACGACCTGGCAGGAGGGGTTCGACGACGTTCTCTCGGATGTCTTCGCCGTGCAGACGCGGATCGCCAGCGAGGTCGCCGACCAGCTGCGCGTCCGCCTCGGATCCGGCGAGCGCGCGACGCTGGCCGACCAGCCGACGCGGAACCTCGACGCCTACGATGCCTACCTGCGTGGCCAGTCGTATGCCGTCCACGGCAACGATCCTGGCGCCCAGCGACGCGCGGCGGCGGCCTACCGGGAGGCCGTGCAACTCGATACCGGCTTCGCCGTCGCGTGGGCCGCGCTGTCGGCGACGTATTCCAACCTGTACGGGATGCAGCCGGCGCCGGCAATGGAAGACTCGGCGCGGATCGCCGGCGAGACCGCCGTGCGCGTCAAGCCGACGCTGCCCGAGGCACACGCGGCACTCAGCTACTACTACACCGCGGTGCGGCGCGACCTGCCGCGCGCCCTCGCCGAGGTCGAGCTGGGTCGACGCCTCGCCCCCAACAATGCGGCGCTGCTGCAGCGCCAGGGGTACGCGGAGGGGCATCTCGGGCACTGGGACGCGGCGGTCGCGCACCTCGATACCGCCGCCCGGCTCGATCCGCGCGACGACGGGATCCTCGGCGATCTCGGACTGACGCTGCTCTACGCCCGCCGGCCGGCGGACGCCGCCGTCACGCTCGACCGGGCGCTGGCGCTCGAGCCGACCAACGTCACGCATGTCGAATGGCGGATGCTGGTCGCGCTCTCGCTCGGCGATCTCGCCGGCGCGCACGCGGTGCAGCACGCGGCGCTGGCGAACGTCGACACGACGACGCTCGTCAGCTACATCGCCTCCGTCCGTGACCTCGGGTGGGCGCTCGATGCGCCGCTGCAGGGCGTGCTGCGCGGCCTCGGACCCGCGGCATTCGACGATGATCGGGCGACGTGGGGGCTCGCCCTCGCCGAGGAGGCATCGCGTCGCGGCGATTCGGCGGCGATGCGCGCCTACGCCGACACCGCACTACGCGCCCTGCCGGCGCAGCTCGTGTCGACGCACAACGATCCCGAGACCCACGCCCATTACGGCATCGCGCTCGCGTACCTCGGTCGCGACTCCGCCGCGATCGCGGCCGGTCGCGCGGCGGTCGCCGAGGAGCCGGCCTCGGTCGACTCGAGGGGCGGCGTGCTGATCCAGCATCTGCTCGTCAGGATCTATCTCTATACCGGTCACGCCGATCGCGCGATCGCCGAACTGCAGCCGCTGCTCGCCGCCCCGGGGTACCTGACGCCGGCGTGGTTGCAGATCGACCCCGATTTCGCCGCGGTGCGCCGCACGCCGGCGTTCGCCCGCCTCGCCGCGAGTCCCTGAACGGGATGCTTCGACGAGGATCGTCCCGCACGCACGCGTGGCGATGCGCAGACCCGCGCACCGCCACGCGATGAGGACCAGGACAGTCCCGAGCCGCGCTAGCGGACGGCGACCTCGCGCAGCTCGTGCAGCAGCACCGCCAGCTCCTCGTCGGCGCCGAGAGACGAGCCCTTTGGAGGCGCCTTCGTGCTGCTCCCCTGCTTGCATTCACCTGGCGGACCGGGAGGGGCCTTGGTGCTGCTCCCCTGCTTGCACTCCTGCGGGGCGGGCGGCGGCGGGGGGACCTTCGTGCTGCTTCCCTGCTTGCACTCGAACGACGTGACGGCGGGCGAGAGATCGATATCCAGAATCAGTTCACGGGTCTCGAACGGCATGGCGTGCTCCGGGCTCGAGGATCGGGTACCGCATCGGTGACCGCCGAATATCCACCGCGAAAAGCGCGA
>Ga0116229_10015546_pt1 | contig 10349 bp, 12 predicted proteins | sample S1TSphgellanicum_3_FD_87313 | JGI IMG/M metagenome (GOLD analysis project Ga0116229, IMG submission 87313) | Host-associated microbial communities from peat moss isolated from Minnesota, USA - S1T2_Fc - Sphagnum magellanicum MG | ecosystem: Host-associated > Plants > Peat moss > Unclassified...
CAGCGGCCAGCTTATTTCCGGCAGCCCGGCGACGTTGAATGTGGATTGGGGGAATGGGGCGGCGGCTTCCTCCATTGCGTTTAATCTCACTGGAACGACACTCGGCGCGCAAAAATTTGCTCTCGCGGGGCAGACGAATAATGGTTACGCGCCAGGGAATTACGAGGGCACCACCATAACCGCGAGCGGGCAGGTGCAGTCAACCTACAGCAATGGGCAGACGGTGAATGCGGGGACGCTGGGCATTGCCAATTTTATCAACCAGGAGGGGCTGCAGGCGAATTCTGGTAATTTGTATTCCCAAAGCGCGACGTCGGGTTCGGCGGTGGTGGATGCGCCGGGGACGGGGCAGGCTGGGACGCTGATCTCTGGGCAGCTTGAACAGTCGAATGCTTCAACCTCGGCGCTGCTGGTGCAGTTGATACAATACCAGCAGGCTTATCAGGCGAATGCGACGGTGATTCAGACCGAACAGTCTGACAGCACCAGGCTGTCGCAAATCTGATGTCGACGGACTCTCTTTTTACGACGATGGCGGGGCTGCAGGCGATTAGCGCCAATATGCAGGCTGTTGCCTCGAATCTTTCGAATGCGGCGACGACCGGGTATTTGGCCGTGCAGGTGGCGACGGAAGCGGCGCCTTATAACGGGCCGAACGCGCCGAGCGGGGCGGATGCGGTGGCGCTGACGCCGAACCCGGATTTGGCGCCGGGACCGCTGACGCAGACGGGCGACCCGTTGGATGTGGCGGTGGGCGGCGATGCGTGGATGCAGGTGCGGACCGGTGACGGGGTGGCGCTGACGCGTGATGGCAGCTTGCAGGTGACTACAGAGGGCATTTTGGCGGATGGGGCGGGTAACCCGGTTCTGAGTATTTCTGGCGAGCCGATTAGTGTGCCGGCGGTGAGCCGGCTGGTTATTTCGGCGGACGGGACTGTGTCTGGCGTTCTTGCGGGGCAGGTAGGGGCCACGCCGCAAAAATTTGGGCAGATTGGTTTGGTTGCGACGCCGAGCGGCGTTTTGACGCCGATGAGTGGGACGTTGTTTTTGGCGGCCGGAACGCAAGTGCAGCCGGCGATAAATGGGTCGCTGCATCAGGGTTATTTGAACCAGAGCAATGTGGACCCGACGCAGTCCATGATGGACCTGATCAATGATAGCCGGTCCTATCAGTTGCAGACGACGATGCTGAAAACACAGTCGGATAATAACGGCGCGCTCAATTCCCTTCTTTCGCAAGGATAGCTGAAGCATGGATCATGCCCTTGATACGATTGCGACTGGCTTGCAGGCGAGCCAGACCATGATGGATACGATTGCGGATAATCTTTCGAATGTGAATACGACGGGGTTTAAGTCGGAGACGCCGGAATTTCAGACTTTGTTGTATCAGGATGGAATTCAGCCGGGGTCGCAATCCACGGGGCAGACGGAATATCCTTCTGGGTTGGAACTTGGCACTGGTGTGAAAGTTGCGTCGATAAAAGATGTGGAAACGCAAGGGACGTTGAGCAGCACGGGGAACCCGCTGGATGTTGCGATTAATGGGGCGGGTTATTTTCAGGTTTTGCAGCCGGATGGGCAGATTGCCTATACGCGGGATGGGTCGTTTCAGGTGAATGGGACGGGGCAGCTGGTGAATTCCAGCGGCTATCAGGTGCTGCCGAATGTTACGATTCCGGCGAATGCGACGTCTGTGACCATTGGCACGGATGGGACGATTTCCGTGACCTTGCCGGGGGCGGCGACGGCGACGCAGATTGGGCAGATGCAGTTGGCGGGATTTGTGAACCCGCAAGGGCTGCAGCCGCTTGGCGGCAATTTGTTCGCCAGCACCTCTTCCAGCGGCAACGCGGTGGTGGCGGCGCCGCAGACGAATGGGCTTGGGTCGGTCAATCAGAGTTATCTGGAATCATCGAATGTGGATGTTGTGCAATCCATGGTGGATATGATTTCGGCTGAGCGGGCCTATCAGCTTGGGACGCAGGCGGCATCGGCGGTGGATAATCAGTTGAATTATCTGGCGCAGGCGGCGTCTGGCGCATGATGCGGTATTTTGCATTTTTGGTCCTGGCGGGGTGCGCCGCGGCGCCGGGGCCGCTGAGCACCATTAAGCCGGCGGCGTTTCCGGTGGCGGTGGCGGCACAGCCGGCGGCGATGGATGGGTCGGTTTATCCGGCGGTGAGTACTGGGTCTTTGTATGAGCCCCGAAAAGATTGGCGGATTGGGGATCTTGTCACCATTGATATTGTGGCGAGTGCTAGCGCGGCGAATACGGATAATGATTCGCTGACGCGCAAGGGCACGCTGAATGATGCGCTGACGAGTTTTATGGGCGTGCCGCTGACATTTGGGAGCATGAATGGAACGCCGTTTTCGCCGAATTTTGGCGCGACGAGCGACCAGGAATATTCTGGCGCTGGGTCAGCCGCCGCCTCTAACCAAGTGACCGGCCAGGTTGAGGCGGTGATTACACAGATTGATCCGAATGGGACGCTCACCCTCTCGGGGCGGACGAATGTTAATGTTAATGGGAACGTAACAAGTTTGTTGGTGACCGGCTATGCGAGCCCGGATGATATTGCGGCGAATACCACCATTAGTTCCAATAACATTGCGGGGATGAATGTGCAGTATGTGGGGGATGGGCCGATTAATGACGCGCATCAGGTGCCCTGGCTGCAACGGGTTCTTTCGAAGGTGTCGCCGTTTTGAGCGCGCGGTATTTTCCAGCTTCCCGTCATTCCCGCGGAAGCGGGAATCGTCTTCGGTCGGGCGCGGCAACAAAGAAGAGTCCCGCTTTCGCGGGAATGACGCGGGATGGAGCGTTGGCCATGAGGGCTGGTGTTAGACGCGTGTTGGCGGTGGCGTTTTTGGCGCATGTTGTTGTTCCGCGCGCCGCTCTGGCGGATGCAACGACCATCGGCGCGTTGGTTACTGTCGGCGGTGCGCCGACGAATCAGCTTTATGGGTATGGGCTGGTGGTGGGGTTGCCGGGGTCCGGCGACCAGACGACGGAAGTGCCTTATACGCAGCAGGCGATTTTGAACATGCTGCGTAATATGGGAATCGCGCTGCCGAATGTGACGTTTATGCAGCCGCAGGATGTGGCATCTGTGATTGTTACCGCCGAGGTGCCGGCTTTTGCGCATGCGGGGCAGCGCGTGGATGTGAGCGTTTCGGCGATGGGCAATGCGACGTCGCTGGCGGGGGGTGTGCTGCTGCCGACGCCGTTGCGGGGTGGGAACGGGCAGGTTTATGCGCAGGCGCAAGGGCCGTTGCTGGTGAGCGGCTATGCGGCGCGTGCGGGCGGCAATAGTTCCAGCGTTAATGTGCCGACCGTGGGGTCGCTGCCGGGCGGGGCGATAATGTCAACGACCATTCCGGCGGCTTTTTCGACGAATGGTGTGACGCAGCTTTTGCTTAACATTCCGAGCTATCAGACAGCGCAGCAGATTGCGGATTTGATTACCGCGCGATTTGGGACGGATGTTGCGACCGCGGTTTCGCCCGGTGAAGTTGATTTGCAGGTTTATGGCGGCAATGACGTGCGGTTTATGGCGGAGGTGCTGAATATTCCGATTACGCCGGCGGCGCAGGAGCCGACCATTGTTGTTGATGCCCAGAGCGGCACGATTGTTATGAATGCGGGGGTTTCTCTGGGGCCGGCGGTTGTTTCGCATGGCGATTTGACGGTGAATATTTCGACGCAAAATTCCGTTAGCCAGCCGGGGGCACTGAGCGGGGGCACGACGGTGGGTGTGCAGAATACCGCTGTGACCGCGAGCCAAAACCGGGCCAGCGTGGTGAATTTGCCGCATGCGGCGACACTGGCGGATGTTGCCCGGGCGCTGAACGCGGTGGGGGCGAGCCCGGCGGATTTGGTGGCGATTATCCAGGCGCTGAAAGAGGCCGGCGCCATTAACGGCAATATCAAGGTGATTTGATGAGCAATGTTGCCGCAATATCATCGGGGGTTTCGGTTTCGGTTTCGGCGAAGCCGACGCTGGCGCAGACCGCGACGCATATGGAGGGGATGCTGTGGTACCAGATGCTGTCTGGATTGAATGATACGGGCCTGGATGCCGGAAGCCTTGGCGCGGGCGGGGAAGAATTCCAGGATATGTTTTTGTACAGCGTCGCGCAGAATGATTTTGGCAAATACGATACGGCGTTGACCGCCGCCGCTGTTCGGCAATTGGGGGGGACGGCCAGTGTGGCGCCAGTTCCTCAGGCGGCGGCACCTGTAACGCCCGCCACGCAGCCGGTGAGCAGTGCGCCGGAAGCGGGCGCGACATTGCCGCAACAGGCCCAAAAATTTGCGAAAGAAGCGTGGCCAGCCATTCAGCAGGCGGCGCGGGCGCTGGATGTGTCGCCGGTGGCGATTCTGGCGCAAAGCGCGTTGGAAACGGGATGGGGTGCCGCGGCGGCGGGGAATAATTTGTTTGGCATCAAGGCTGGCGATGGGCAGAGCGGGACGGTGCGCAATACGCATGAAGTTGTCGATGGCGTTTTACAAGCGCAGACGGCTTCGTTCCGGGATTATTCGTCGATGTCGGAGAGCGTTTCTGATTATGTTTCCGAAATTCAAAAGAATTTTCAGGATGTGGTTGGGCAATCATCGGTGGGTGGGTTTGCCGATGCGCTGCAATCATCTGGTTATGCGACGGATTCCGGGTACGCGGCGAAGATTGTTAATATTTCTAATTCGCCGTTGATGCGGCAGGTTTTGCAAGCGGTGGGCGCCGCGACGGTGGAGTGATGATACCGAACGTGGAAATTGACTTGCGGACTTCGTCATTGAGAGCGCTGCAAAGCGGGCGTGGCAATCCATCTTTCTCTCTTAACGCAGGGGAAAGAACTGGATTGCTTCGCCGCCTCGCAATGACGGGTGATGGGGCAATCGCGATGATTGTTGTTCTGACGCCAAGCAAAACAACCAAAAATTTGAAGGTGGGCAAATGAGCGGTCTTACGGGTGCGATGAATACCGCGTTGTCTGGCATTAATGCGTTTGAAGCTGGGATTAATACGGTTTCGCAAAATCTGACCAATGAGACGACGCCGGGCTATGCGGTGGAAACCGTCAACCTGACGACGGCGATTGGCACGTTGGGGCAGCCGGGAAATGGGGTGCAGCCGGCGCAAATCAGCCGCGCGGCGGATGGGTTTGCCGCCGGGGTGCTGCGGGCCGCGAATAGCGCTGGGTCGGCGGCGACTGTGTTGGCCACGTCGCTGACCAATATTTCGAACGCGCTGCAAAATAGCGGGGATGTGCAGACAGCGATCAACCAGTTTTTTGAAGACGCGGGGAGCCTGGCGGCGGACCCGACCAGCGGCGGGGCGCGGCAGACTGTGCTGTCGGATGCGGGGAATGTGGCCAGCAGTTTTCAAAGTGCCGCTGGGTCGATCAGCCAGACGCAGGCCGGCGCCGTTACGGCGCTGGGGCAAAATGTTACGGCCGCGAATAATCTGCTTGGGCAGTTGAACGTGATTAACCAGGATTTGGAAGAATCCCCGAATGATCCGACGCTGGAGGACCAGCAGGAGGCGGCGTTGAATTCGCTCTCTAGTCTTCTGCCGCTGAGCGTGCTGCCGCAAACCGGGGGGCAGGTTATTGTGGCGGCCGGCGGGATTGTTTTGCTTGACCAGAGTGGGGTGAAAAATCTTGCCCTGAATGACGGGGACGGGGCGGCGCCTTCGATTACCGCGGGCACCGCGAATGCGCCGGTGGCCCTTAGCGAGACGGATGGCGCGATGGGGGCCAATATCGCGGCGTGGCAGGCGGGGGCGCAGGCGAACCAGGCGCTGGGGACGCTGGCGACCATTTTCGCGGCCAGCGTGAATACGGCGCAGGCGGAAGGCCTTACCGCAAGCGGCGGCCAGGGCGGGGCGTTGTTTGCCGTGCCGGGGCCGAGTGTTAGTGCCTCCGCTTCCAATACGGGGTCGGGAAACCTTACGGCGCAAATTGCGAATGCCAGCCAGTTGCCGGTGGATGGCGGGCCATTTGCCCTGGTATATGGCGCATCTGGCTGGCAGGCGACGGACCAGACGAGCGGGACGAGTTATCCGGTGACCGTGAACGCCGGCACGTTGAGTTTTGCGGGCTTGACGGTGAGCGTTGCGGGCACCCCGGCATCTGGTGATCAGTTCACCGTTAATCCGGCCCCTGCGGCGGCGGCGGCGATTGCCGCGGTGGAGACGGACCCGAACCAGATTGCCGCCGCGGACCCGTATGCGGCTTCCCCTGGCGCGTTGCAGAGCAGCGGCGCGATTGTTGATGAGAATGCTGGGACCGTTAGTTTTGGCAACGACAGCGTTACCAGCCAGCCTGCCGCCGGGGCCGCGCAAATTCCCGCCAGTTATTACGGGCAGACGCTACAAGTTTCTTTTACCTCGGCAACCGGCTTTAATGTTGAGACCACCAATAACCCGGCTTCGGTTATTGCGTCTGGAAATTTGACGAATGGGACTGGCAATATTGCCATTGCGTATCCGGCGGGGGCGGCGTCTGGCCAGTATTGGCAATTGCCGATAACGGGCACGCCGGCGGCGGGGGATATAGTCACGCTTTCCCCTGGTGGTTCCAGTAGCGGCAGCAATGCGACACGGCTGGCTGGGATTTGGACGGCGCCGGGAACGACGTCTCAGGGGACGTTGCAGGACGCGGTGATTGGGCTGGGGACAAGCCTTGGCGCCAATGCGCAGCAGGCGGCGGCGCTGGCGACATCCAGCGCCGCGCAGGTGACGGCGGCCACGACGAGTTTGCAGACAATTAGCGGGGTTTCGCCTGACCAGCAGGCGGTGGAACTGGTGAATTACCAGCAGGCTTATCAGGCCGCGGCGCAGGTGATTTCGGCGGCGCATACGATGTTTGAATCTCTTTTGACGGCTGTTGGGTGATGGCACGGGTGGTTTTTACTCATCCTCGCCGTCATTGCGAGCGTGGCGAAGCAATCTATCTTTATCGTGAAAAATTCCCGTGGAAGATGGATTGCAGCGCCTGGTTTCCGGCTCGCAATGACGGGGTGGATGGGTGAAGCCATGTTGGGTGTAACAACAATCTCAACAATGGTTCTGCCGCTCGGCGTTATACTGGGATTGTTGATGGCGGCGGCGTGGCTGGCGAAGAGGTTGCGGCATGGCGGATTGAGCCGTGCCGTCGCCCGGCCGGGAATTGAGATTCTTGCGTCGCGGCCGATGGGGTTGCAATCGAGTTTGTTGATTGTGGAGGCGGAAGGGCAGCGTTTTCTTATCGGCGCGGGGCGGAACGGGATACAGAGGATTGGCCGGCTTGGTATGGCGCGTTCCGCCGCCGCGGACGATGGAAAGATAGAACTGTGAGGCAGCGGCAGATTGCAACCGTTGCGATGTCGGTTGTTTTGGCCGCTTTCTTGTTCGGCTTTGCGGACGCAGCACCGGCGGATGGGCTCACCTTGCTTAGCACGGCCACGCAACAGGGAGATTCCGCCTATTCGCTGAACGTGCAGACCCTGCTGATCATTACGGGCCTGGCTTTTCTGCCCGGGATTTTGCTGTTGATGACGGCGTTCACGCGGATTATTATTGTGCTCTCCGTGCTGCGCCAGGCGCTGGGGCTGCAGACAACGCCGCCGAATATGGTGCTGGCCGCGCTGGCGCTGGCGCTGACGGTTTTTGTGATGCGCCCGGTTATTCAGCAGGAACAGAGAGACGCGATCCAGCCATATTTGGCAGGGCAAATTGGTTTTGATGATGCGCTGCAAAAGGCGGAACCGCCGATTCAACATTTTATGCTTTCGCAAACCCGTAAGGAGGCTTTGCATCTTTTCGTTGATCTCAGCGGCGGCACCTATGCCGGCGCGGCAGAAATTCCGTTCACGGTGCTGGTGCCGGCTTTTGCGACGTCGGAACTCGAAACCGCGTTTCAGATTGGTTTTTTGATCTATATTCCGTTTGTGCTGATCGATCTGGCTGTCGCGTCGGTTTTGATGTCGCTGGGGATGATCATGGTTTCACCGACCTTGATTTCGCTGCCGCTTAAATTGTTGATGTTCGTGTCGATCCATGGCTGGGTGCTGGTGCTGGGGTCGCTTGCGAATAGTTTTATCGCAACGCAGAGCTGAGTTTTTGGCAATTTATCTGACATTGTTGTGGCAAGCGCTTTCGGCGGAATTATCGGCGCTGACACCGATTATCGTGATTTTGCTTGTCACCGGCATTGGCGCGGCGATTCTTCAGGCGGCGCTGCAAATTGAGGATACGAGTTTGAGCCTGATTCCGCGTCTTTTTGTTATGCTGGGGCTGCCTTTGCTTGGCGGCGCGGCGTTGATGCATTCGTTTGAAACGCTGGCGATTGACTGGATAAGCCATGCCGGGGTGCTGGTGCGGCTGGCATGGGGCTGAGCGAGACGCAAATTCTCTGCTGGCTTGGTCATTTTATGTGGCCGTTTCTACGCATCACGGGCATGTTTTTGACAGCGCCGCTTTTTGGCTCGGCCTATATTCCGGCGCAGGTTAAAGCGGTGACGGCCGCGGCGCTTGCGGCGGCGCTTGCGTTTTGGCTGCCGAACCTGCCGCCTTTTCCGGGTGATCCGGCCTTGGCCATTTACCAGGGTATCACGCAAATTGCCTTTGGGGCGCTGCTGGGTATGTCCATGCAAATTATTGTCTCGGCGGTGGCCAGTGCTGGTGAACTGACGGGGCTTTCGGTGGGGTTGGGATTTGCCGAGTTGCAATTTCGGGAAGCGACCACGCCAACGCCGGTGCTTTACGACATGATGTATTGGGCCGGCACCATCGCTTTCGTGGCCACCGGCGGGCCCTTTCTGCTGTTTGCCGGGCTTGCCCATTCCTTCGCGGCGGGGGCGATGATCACCAGCCTGAATTCGTGGAATCAGCTGAGTTCCATGGGCGGGATGCTGATGACCACCGCGGTATGGCTCGCCATGCCGGTGCTGGCGGTGTCGCTGGCCATCAATCTTGCAATCGGGCTGACCTCGCTATTCGCGCCGCAGATGAATTTGTTGACCATCGGCTTTCCGGTGCTGATTCTGGCGGGGCTGTGGGTGTTTGTTGCCGCCATCCCATTCCTGGGGCGTGATTTTCATCACTTGCTGGTAACGGCTTTTCATACGCTGTCCGCCATGGAGCCCAATGGCTGAGGGTGATGGCGAAAAAAAGCATGCGCCTAGCGAACGCAAGCTGCTAGAGGCGGCGATGCAGGGGCAGGTGCGGCGGTCGGCCGATTTGCCGAAGGCGGCCGTGGTTGTGCTCGCGGCGGCGTTGGGCCTGGGTGCGGCGGCGGAAACCGGAGAACGGCTGGAAGGCTTGCTTGCAATTTTTTTGAGCCAGGCGGGGACGGCGCGGCCGGAAGCGGCGATGGGCTGGAGCAGCGCCATCCTCTCCATCATCGCGCCGCTGCTGGCGCTGATGGCCGGAATGGCCGCCGCGTCCAGCCTGTTTTCCGGCGGGTGGATTTTGAGTTTTGCGCAATTGAAGCTGGATGTTACGAAATTGGACCCGATGCATGGGCTTGGTGAAATTATCTCCGCCGCCAACCTGACGGAGGTTTTTAAATCAGCGCTTAAATTCATCGTCATCGGCGGCACGGGTGGCGCGATGATTTATGCCAAGGCCGCCGGGTTCGCGGCCTTGGCATCGGCCTCCAAGCCGAGCGGGGCGTTGCTGGTCTCGCTTTGTCTGCCCATTCTGGGCGCAATCTCCGCCGCGGTGATGGCCGTTGCCGGCGCCGATGCCGGGCTGCAATACTGGCTGCATCGGCGGAAGCTGCGAATGACGGATGCGGAAATGCGGAACGAAATGAAGGATTCGGTCGGCAACCCGCATGTCAAACAACGCCAGCGCGCCACCGCCAGGCGGATGGCGCGGGCCAGGCAAATGCGGCGCGTGCCGGAAGCCTCCGTCGTGGTCACCAATCCAACCCATTACGCCGTTGCCATACGCTATCGCCGCGGCGAGGATAACGCGCCGGTCCTGCTGGCCAAGGGCGTGGGGTTGCTCGCCGCCGAAATTGTCAGCCGCGCCCGCGGATACGGCATTCCCGTGGTGGAAGCGCCGCCGCTGGCCCGCGCGGTATACGCCCATGCGGAACCCGGCGACCATATCCCCGTCCCGCTCTACCGCGCCTGCGCCGAAGTGCTGGCCTATGTATGGAAAATCCAAAACTGGCGGCGCATGGGCGGCAACAAACCAAACCCGCCCCGGCCACGAACGCTCGACCTGGACCCTGGATGATGATGGGCTTGGGGTGTTGCCCGAAGGAAGTAAGGCCAAGGGGCTCTGCCCCTTGGAACCCCGCCAAAGGCTGAGCCTTTGGAATCCATTAATAAGGTTTTTGAAGAGGGGGGC
>Ga0116229_10015549_pt1 | contig 10348 bp, 9 predicted proteins | sample S1TSphgellanicum_3_FD_87313 | JGI IMG/M metagenome (GOLD analysis project Ga0116229, IMG submission 87313) | Host-associated microbial communities from peat moss isolated from Minnesota, USA - S1T2_Fc - Sphagnum magellanicum MG | ecosystem: Host-associated > Plants > Peat moss > Unclassified...
GATTGCCGAGCAGGGCGGCGCGGCCGCCCGGCGGCTGTTCGCCGATGTGCTGATCGCGTCCGCCAGCATTCCCGGGGTGTTTCCGCCGGTCATGATCCATGTGCGCAAGGATGGACGCGACTTCGAGGAGATGCACGTCGATGGCAGTGCGATGGCGTCGCTGTTCTTCCTGCCGGATCTGGCGGCGCTGCTGCCCAATCCGCTGGAAGCGCTGTATGGCGGTCAATTGTACGTGCTGATCAATGGGCCGATCCGCGCCTCGGCGCAGACCACGCGTGACCAGACGCTGTCGATCCTGAAGCGCAGCGCCGCCGCCACGCTGCAGGGCGGGACGCGCGCCGCGATCGAGATCGCGTACGCGGTGGCGCAGCGACACCACATGGGCATCGTGGTGGCGGCCGTACCCGATGACTACCCGTTTGCCGGCGCGCTGGAATTCGATGCCGCGGACATGCGGGCGCTGTTCGACTACGGCGAGCGCACCGCGCAGGCGGATCAGTTCTGGCGCGCGCCGATCGACGCGCTGGACGAAGGCCCCCTGCGGGTGGCCGATGACGCGGTCAAAGCCGACACGGTCAGCTACCTGACGGCCGTCCCCACGGGACACTGAGTCGCGAGCGCGCTAGACTCCTGCATCATCGACATGACGCCGCCGCTCGCTGAACCGACCCCGATCCGCGCATCGCCGCAGCGCGAGAAGCTGCTCTCGGCCTCGGCGCGCGTGAGCCGGGTGCTGCTGGAAGCCCCCGATGTGATGAGCGTCATGCCCACCGTACTGCGCGAGCTCGGGGAGGCCGCCGGCGTCGATCGCACCGCGCTCGCGGTGGTCGAGACCGATGCTTCCGGGGCCCGCTGGCTGGCGGTCAAGGGCGAGTGGGTGGCACCGGCAACTCCCGCTGAGCGCAGCCAGGTGGTGCGCATTGCCTGGGACGAGCAGCATTCGGGCGGTGCCTGCGAACGGCTGCGTGCCGGCCAGACGGTACACCTGCGGCCCGGCGCGTCCGAGCAAAAGCGCGCGTCCGAACCACAGCGGACGACGAGCATCGCCAGCTGCCGCGCCCGCAGCTCGGTGCTGGTGCCGTTTCAGATCGATGGCGTGCACGCGGGTGCCATCGGGTTCGATGATTGCCGACGGGCGCGCAAGTTCGAACCCGACGTCGTGTCGGCGCTGGAGATCGTCGCCAGCGTGGTCGGCGCCGCGCTGCATCGTGAGAAACTGGCGGCGGATGTGCGCGCCGAGCGTGACCGCGCGGCGGAGCAGCGTGTGGCCGAGGTGGCCAAGGCAAATGCCGCGCTGCGCGCCAACATCGAGTGGCTGGCCGGAGCCACTGACCCGCGCGGCTTCCTGGGCCAGATGCTGCTGGCGACCGTGCGCCAGTTCGATGCCTCGGCCGGCATCCTGCTGATGCTGAGCGCATCCGACCAGGAATGGCAGATTGCCGCGCACGTGCGCGGCGACGCGATCGAAGATGTCCCGTTCGTCGCCTCGATGCCGCACCCGGGGGAGATATTCACCGCGCTCGACCCGCCCAACCGCCAGCTGGCGCACTGGCCGGTCGAACGGCTGGCGACGCTCGGCTGGCCGGGCATGCTGGAGTATCACCGGCGCGAGGGCCACCAGGGCATCTATGTGATGCCGCTGCTGTTTGGCGATCGCACGCTGGGGCTGCTGGCGCTGGCGTTCCCGCACCTGATCGCGCTCAGCGGCGAGCAGCAGCAGTTACTGGCGGCACTGGCGCAGCAGATGACGCTCGCCATCGCCTTCAAGCGCCTGGCGCTGATCGGTCGCGACGCGGCGGTGCTCGCGGAGCGCAATCGCATCAGCCAGGAGATTCACGACGGGCTGGCGCAGGACTTCGTCGGCATCCTGATGCAGCTCGGCGCCGCGGAAGAGCGCCAGGACGCGGCGACGCTGGCGCAGGTGTTGACGCGCATCCGGGATCTGGCGCGCGACGGCCTGTCGGAGGCGCGGCGTTCGGTGCTGGCGCTGCGGCCGACCGATGCCCGCGCCGGCGGACTGGAGCTGGCGCTGCGACAGCTCACCGAGCGCTCGACCGTGAGTGGACGGGTGCACTGCGTGTTCGAAGGCGGCGGGGTACCGACCACGCTGTCGCCCGATGTCGAGCACGAACTGCTGCGCATCGCCCAGGAGGCGGTCAGCAATGCGGTGCGACATGCGCAGCCGAGCCGGGTGCAGATTGCGCTGGCGGTGGAGGGCGATCACCTGCAGCTCAGCGTCACCGACGATGGCTGCGGCATGCAGGAATTGCCCGAGAAGTATGCGCAGCAGGGATTCGGGCTCATCAACATGCGTGAGCGCGCGCAGGCGATCGGTGGCGAGTGGCAGATCGCCAGTCGTCCCGGGGACGGCACGCGCATCGTGGTGCGGGTGCCCAAGGGCGTGCGCGCGTGAATGCGGCATCCGCGATGCCCGCGGCCAGGATCCGCGTCGTGCTGGCCGATGACCATCCGGTGGTGCGCGATGGCCTGGCGGCGATCGTCAATCAGCAGCCGGACATGGAAGTGGTCGGCGAGGCGGGCGATGGCGAGCAGGCGATCGCGCTGTTCCATGCGCTCAAGCCGGACGTCATGGTGCTCGACCTGCGCATGCCCAAGCACGATGGGGTCAGCGTGGTGCAGCGTGTGATCGCGGCGGATCCGCAGGCACGCATGCTGATCATGACCACCTACGACGGCGACGAGGACATCTTCCGCAGCCTGAGCCAGGGGGCCAAGGGCTATATCCTGAAGGATGCGCCGCGGCAGGAGATCCTGACCGCGATCCGCGCGATCAACGAGGAGCGCACCTATACCTCGTCGTCGGTCGCCGCGAAGGCGCTGGTGCGCATGGGCAAGCCCACCCTCACCACGCGCGAGCTGAACGTGCTGCAACTGCTGGCGGAGGGCCTGAGCAACAAGGACATCGCACGCCGGCTCGACATCACCGAAGGCACCGCCAAGACGCACGTGAAGGCGATCCTGACGAAACTCGATGCCATCAGCCGCACCGAGGCGGTGACCGTGGCGCACCGGCGCGGACTGGTGCACCTGTAGGCTCGCTCAGAACCTATACGAGTAGCGCAGCTGCGCGAAATTCTCCCCTGGATTCGGGTGCTCGATGCCGGCATTGGAGAAGTGCTCGGCGCGTAATCCCAGCTCATGCTGCCGGTGCGCGCCAAAGTCGCGGCCGAAGCCAAACTCATCCCCGAAGTTGAACTCGGTACTGAAGTGTTTGCGGCCGCTGCGATACAGCGGCAGGATGAGGTTCGGACCGACGCCGATTTCCGCAAACCAGCCCGAGGCGCTGCCGCCGGGACGGGCGCGCAGCACCGGCGTCAGGCCGACCTGCGTCATCCACGAGTTGCCTTCGACGCCATGCTCATCGGTGGTCCAGCGGCCGAACGCGGCTTCGAAGTAGCCGCTCAAACTCGCCGGACCCCAATCGTGCCGCCACGGCCAGTCCCAGGTGAACCCGCCGATGTAGGCGTGCGTGTGCTCATCGCCGATGCCCGCCTGGGCAAAAGCGGTCGAGGGGATCAGATCATCGACTGCGCTCGGTGCCGCGCTGGCAGCAGCGGCCGCAGCAATCGAGGCAAAATGAACCAGCGACAGCGCGGCAATCGCTGTAATCGTAGGTGCGGAAAACGTGCGAACCGGCATGATGGCGTCTGCTTATCGCGGAGCCACGATCGGTCGCGATGGGAAACAGGATGGAGATCACGCCGCGAGTCCAGAATGCCCCGTTGGGGAGAGATTGTTGGTGTCTCTAGAGACGTCGGGGCATACTGGTTTGACGAAAGGGTCGTGAGGGGAAGGTTCATGGCACAGCCGTATTCCGGTGGCTGTCAGTGCGGCAAAGTCCGCTACGAAGTGCAGATGGAAATCAGCGAGGTATACGCCTGCAACTGCTCGCGCTGCCTGCGGCTCGGATCGTTGATGGCCTTCACGCCGGCCAGCGAATTCAAGCTGCTGTCCGGTGACGGTGCACTGACCACGTACGAATTCAACCAGCGCGTCATCCAGCACCAGTTCTGTGCGACCTGCGGCATCGAGCCGTTCGCTTTCGGGGTGCATCCGAAGACCGGTGTCAGGATCGCAGCGATCAATGTGCGGTGCCTGGACGGCATCGATCTGGATGCCCTGACGGTGAAGAACGTCGATGGCAAGAATCGATGAGGCACGGTGGCGATAGTGAGTGCGCCGCGGCCTGGATCGGTGGCGCCGCGGTAACGCTGTCTGACGCGCGAAGCAGGCAAAGTCACCTGTAAACGCCTTTCCGGGGCGATGCGTTTAAAGTGGGGAACGCGATCAGACTACGCACCATGAAACGCAACAATTCAGGCTCCAGACCGCTCGCCATCGCGATGAGCGCGGCGATTTCCCTCGGGCTACTTGGCGCGAGCGGCTGTGCCGCTACCGGAACGCGGACCAAGAGCGCCAGCGCTCCTTTGCCGGGCAAGCCGGCCTGCCTGTGGCTCCGCAACATCCAGGGTTGGGACGTTCTCGACAGCTCGACGATGATCGTTTACGCGCCACTCGCCAAGGATGCCTACCTGGTCAAGCTGTTCGAGCCGGTGCCGGATCTGAGCTTTCACGATCGCGTCGGCTTCGACGACGGCGATCACGATGGGCAGATCTGCAGCCTGGGCGACGATGTGATCGTGCGCGGATCGTTCGAACAGCACGTACCGATCACCGCGGTACGCGCGCTGACTCCCGACCAGGTCAAGCAGTTGAAGGCGGCCGCCAAGGCGCACGCGTGAGTCGAGGTCAATACTTCCAGTCGCACGACAGTCCAAGCGTGCGCGGTGGATACGTATAAGCGTAGTACAGCGACGAGCCGATGGCGTCCGAGTTTAGGTGCAGCACCGGCGATGAGTTCAACGCGTTGTGCATCGATAGCCGAAGCTCAGTGCTCGAGCGGATCAACCCCAATCGCAGATTGAGACGGTTGGTTGCAGGATCAGCGCGAAATCCGGGCGAGTAGCTGGTGGCGCGAGGATCATCCTCGGTGAATGGGCCGGGGTTATGGCTGGCAAAGATGTCATCCGCTGCGAGATACCCGACCACGAGCGGCGTCAACGGTTGCCGGTATTGGGCCGACACGGTACCGGTCCAGGGCGAGACCACCGACGGCAATTCACCAATCGCGGTGCCCCGGTCGACCACGACGTCGCCGTTACCGGTGACTACGGTCCGGTTGTAATGGGCATCGGTCAGGCCGAGCGCCAGGTGCAGTCGCAGCTGCTGCGTGAGCAGGGCATCCGCCGCCAGGTCAAAGCCGCTGCTGGTGGCGGCGCCGGCATTGGTGGTGTAGCCATTGCCGCAGATATCGGTGACGTGCTCCTGGATACCGTGCCAGCGGATCAGGTAGACGCTGGCGTTGATCTGCAGGCGCCGGTCGAGCAGCGTGTCCTTCGCCCCAAGTTCGTAGTTCCAGATGGCATCGGAACCGAACGCGGTTGGCACTGCGATGCCGTCACATTGCGCGGGCGCGCCGCCGCCGCCGGCGCGCGCACCTTTGGACACGGCGACGTAGAACAGGTTGAGATCGTCGAGGCTGTACGAGAGGTCGAAGCGCGGCGTGGCAGGCAGGGGCTGAAAACTGCCGATCGACTGCGTGAAAGGAGCCTCGGTGTTCGCAAACCCGCTCTCCTCGTCGGTCGCGTCGCCGCGTGCCCAGCCGCGTCGGGTGCCAATGCCGACTCTCCAGTGTGGCAGCGGCGGTGGCACCCAGTAGAGCTGTCCGAACACCGAGATCTCGGCCGCAAAGTAGCGGGTCGCGCTGTAGATTCCAGGCGTTGCCGGAGCCGCAATGGCATAGGCATCGGCGGTGCCGTGCTGGTGGGTGCGCCAATAGAACAGTCCGGCCACCCACGTCAGGGCTGTATCCGGTGCCGCGGATGCCAGCCGCAATTCCTGCGAGAATGCGGTCTCTCGCTGGGCGAGCAGATTCGGCACCGCCTGCAGGTAGGAGATCGGATACGCGGGCCCGAGCGGGTTGCCGCAGGTTCCGAAGTACGACATGCAGGCCGAGTTGGTTTCATCCTCGGTGGCGGCCGCGGTACGGTCGAAATAGGCGGTGACATCGGTCAACGCTACCGGGCCCAGCCCCTGCTCCAGTTTCACGGAACTGAGCGTGAAGCTGTCCCGATACGGCTGACGTAGCAGTTTTCCATTCAGGAAGCTGTCCTCGTCGGGATTGGACCAGGCGGTATAGAAGGTCGGCGTGTCGTGATGGTCGATCGATTGATATGTCAGTGACGGCACGATGTGCAACGACTCATCGGGTTCGAGCGTCAACCCGAGGCGCAGCGCCTTGCTGGTCGATCGGTTGGCATCCGGATCGACGATCGCATGGGTCAATGGATCGATGCGATCGATATAGCCGCCGTCGCTTCGATACCATGCACTCAGCCGGCCGCCGACCACATCCGGTACCAGCGGACCTCCGGCTGCGGCGTCAAACTCGAGACCGCTGCCGCCTTGCTGCGTGCTGGAGACCTCAACGTTCGACTGCGCGCTGAACGCGCTCAGGCTGGCTTCGTTCGGGATGAATCGCACTGCACCGGTCAGGGCGCTCGAGCCGAACAGCGTGCCCTGCGGGCCGCGCAGCACCTCGACCCGTGCCAGATCGAAGATTGCCGGATACGTATTTCGGAACACGTTGAACGAGGACTGTATCGGCACGTCGTCGATATAGATGCCGGTGGTCGGGGAGGATTTATTGTCGTTGATGCCACGGATGGCGATGTTGGTGAGGATGCCCGGACCATAGGTCGAATCGAAGTCGAACAGCAGGCCGGGGATCAGCGCGGCGATGTCGCTGATGCTCCTGACATCCATCGCCTGCAGCTCATCACCCGAAAGCACCGCGACGCTGATCGGCACCGCATCGAGGGCTTCCTGGCGTTTGTCTGCGGTCACCACGATCTGCGTAAGCTCGGTCGGGGCTGAGTTGGTGCCCGCGGCAGTGTGCTGCGGGACCGGAGCGGTGACAGCGCGTGCACGCGCCCGGACGGCGTAGATCTTGACCGTACGTGTGTTAAGAAACTGGAAGTCGAGTCCGGTGTCCTCGAGCAGCCTCCTCAAGGCCGCGGGCGCCGTCAGCCCGGACGCTACCGCGCGGGACGTTCGGCCTTGCGCCACCTCGTCCAGGTAGATGAGCTGCAGGCCGGTGGCCGCAGCAAAGGCATCCAGCGCCTGGGGCAGCGGTTGCGCGGCGATGGCGACTGACAGTGTGGATGGCGCAGCATCAGGTGCCGCCACCTGCGATGCTCTGATTCCCTGAGCGGCCGCAGTCAGTACAATAGTGAGCAGACAATGCGCGATGAATCGCGGCCGAAAAACCATGCGCCCCTAACGCTGGACTGGTGTTGTTTTAGTCCGGGCACAATAGACGACGATTGCGGTGATGCGCCAGCGTTTTCTACCCCCTGCGTGAAACCCGGATGCCGGTCGGCAGCTGGTCCACCTGCACGTGGTCGAGCGAGCGCAGGAAAATCGTGAAGGAGTCGATATCGTAGGCATTGAACACGCCACTGACCGGTAACGCGCTGAGTGCCGGATCGGTGATCGTGATCGTTACCGCATTATAGCGGCTGAATTCCGCGGCCAGCTCCCCCAGCGGCTGGTGCTTGAAGACGATCTGGCGCTGCAGCCAGGCTTCGGTCCGGGGCAGATCCGCTGCCGTCGGTGCATCCGGTAGCCGTCCGGAGTCGATCTGCAGCTGCTGGCCGGCGCTGACCTGTAACGACCCGGCTGCGAGGGACGTGGTAGCCATAGTCCCTGGTGCGGCATCGAACACGGCTACCTGGCCCTGGAGCACCGTGATCACCAGCGTATCCAGCCGGCGATTGACGTCGAACTCGGTGCCGACCGCCACGGTGCTGGTGTTGCCGCTGATCACGCGAAACGGCCGGGCGAGATCGTGCGCCACGTCGAAGAAGGCCTGGCCGTGATCGAGCTCGACACGCCGCTCGCCGCTCGAGAAGCGCACCCTCACGGCGCTGTCGCCGTTCAAGCGCAGCAGCGAGCCGTCCGGCAGGCGCCAGACCCCTTGCGCACCGCGCGCGGTCTGGTACGTCTTCGGCAGTCCCAGCCCCGGGCGGTCGAGTACGCCCCAGACGATGCCCGCAGCGGTCGCGGCTATGGCCGCGGCGATGACGGCAGCCGCGGCCAGCCGGCCCCAGCTCAGCGCGCGCGATCGCCGCCGGTCAGCGGGTCGCATGGGCGGGGCGGCGGTCGGCAACGCCGTCACATTGCCGGACGTGTCCGAGCGAGCCAGCTCGCGTAACTGGTCCAGCGATAGGGTCGAGTCGGCGGTCGCCGCCGCAAGATCCTGCTCGATCGCCGCCACCGCCAGGTACTCTTCTATGTGCAGTGGCGAGGACTTCAGCCAGGCGAAGAACGCCGCCTGTTCGCGCTCATCCATCGAGTCGGAGCGCTGCGCAGCGAACCATTCGGCGGCGCGGGCCGTGATCGCAGCGCGAATCTGATCGTCGGTGGGGCTCATGCGCTCACCGCAATCGCTCCATGCGTCGCCGGCAATGGGCCAGCGCCTGCCCCAGGTATTTCTGCACCATGTGATCTGAGATGCCGAGCTGCTCGGCGATCTGCTGGTAGTTGAGCCCATGCCGGTATTTCATCAGGACCGCTGCCCGGCACTTGGCAGGCAGCTGCCCGAGCACTTCGCGCAGCCGTACCACCCGGGCCTGCGTGTCCAGCAGTTCCTCGAATCCAAAGGTGCCGGACAATTCGGCCTGAATGCCGGGCTGATCCAGGTCAGTGGCGGCCGCCTGGCGGCGGTCGAGCACGGCATGCTCACTGAGCAGGTTACTCGCCACCGTATACAGATAGCCCTCAGGATTGTGGATGGCGTCGATGTCCTTGACGCGCAGCATGCGCAGATACACCTCCTGCACCAGGTCCGGCACCTCGGGCTTGGCCCTGACGCGCCGGTAAAAGAAGGCCTGCAGCGCGTTGCGGTGCTGCGAGAACAGGCGTTCGATCAAGGCCTTTCGTGGCTCGGCCATGGGCGGATCGGCGGTCCTTCGTCCTTGATGTACCTAGGAGGGTGAGTGGCCGGAATCGGTTACCACTATTTTCTGAGAATCCACAGCGTATCAGGGCTGCTCAGCCAGGTCGCCCGAGGGCATGCTGCGGCACAACATTCGGCGGTACTCCTGTCTGAAGGCCGTCGGTGCCCGCAAAATGCTGGTAGCGGTTTTAGTCGACCGGCACTCATATCAACCACAACAGGACGCCGGGGCGACCGGCGCGGCGCTGGATTGGTGCATGAGTGGAGACCATCTGTTTACACCCTGGGTGAACCGGTTCCTGCGCGAGTATCTGCGCAAGGAACGCCGGCTGTCTCGAAACACGCAAAATAGCTACCGCGAAACGCTCGCGCTGCTGTTGCAGTTCGCGAGCAAACAGGCCGGCGTGGACGTCGATCGTCTGTCGTTTGCGGACCTGGGGCCGGGGGCGGTGCGCGCGTTCCTCGATCACCTGGAGCTGGAGCGTCGTTGCAGCGTAGCCACGCGCAACCATCGCCTGAGCGTCATGCACTCGCTGGCGCAGTTCCTGTCCATCCAAAGCGTTCAGCCACAGTGGTGCAGCGAGATTCAAGCCATACCGTTCAAGAAGGAACCTTCGTCGCGACGCAACGATGTGCTCGAGGCAGAGGAGCTGCAGGCTCTACTGTGCGCCCCCAATCAGCGCACCCGCTTTGGGGCGCGCGACCGGGCATTGTTGCTGTTCCTCTATAACAGCGGCGCGCGTGCCGCCGAAGTCGCCAGGCTCAAGATCTGCGATCTGCAGCTGGAACCCACACCGTCGGTACGAGTGTCAGGGGTGGAAAAGCAGTTGCGGGTCTGTCCGCTGTGGCCGGCGACGGTGGCCCTGTTGCGGCCACTGGTCGCGGATCGATATTCCGCCGACCCGGTATTCACCTGCCGGAACGGCAAGCCGATGACTCGGTTCGGGATCTATGCTGCGGTGGTGGCCGCGGCCAAGATCGCGGCCAGGCGGCATTCGAGCATGGCGGGCCGGCGCATCAGTCCGCATACGATCCGCAATACGACCCGGGTGCATCTGATCCGTGCGGGGGTCGATGCGAGCGGCATTCAGTCGATGCTGGGGTCGTTTTCGGATGATGAGGATTCGAGCTATCTGGAGGCTGATTCGGGCAAGGGGTCGGCCCACCTCGAGATTGCTACAGTCGGCTTCCAATCAGTTGATTCAAGGATTCCCTATAGCCGCGACTGAGCTTCAGTACGGTTCCATCCTTCAACTGCACCGAGAACTCGCCGTTGGCAAGTGAGCGCAATTCAGCAACGCGTTGCAC
>Ga0116229_10015551_pt1 | contig 10346 bp, 9 predicted proteins | sample S1TSphgellanicum_3_FD_87313 | JGI IMG/M metagenome (GOLD analysis project Ga0116229, IMG submission 87313) | Host-associated microbial communities from peat moss isolated from Minnesota, USA - S1T2_Fc - Sphagnum magellanicum MG | ecosystem: Host-associated > Plants > Peat moss > Unclassified...
CTTCATTTTTTAATTTTTATTTCCCTTTTTTGGCAAAATTTCACCAATGAAAGAAATGCTACTACTTTGAAAAGAATCTCCAATTCAAACACAATACTTTGATCATCTTATTTTTCCAAACAAATTTTAAAAATATGACACTATTGACTTACCTATGTTGACAAAATCTTCCAAATATTTTTTGTTTTCCTTGGGTGATACTAATCTTGCTCAAGGTCACAATGGAAAGGAAATTTATCATATGTAACTTGTTTGTTGGTAGTGTTGGATGTTCAAAGAATTATCAAAAAATTCTTTTGTCTTCACAGTAAGTTGCAACATGTTTGCTTTATCCATTATTTGATTTACGCATTAAACTAAACATCAACCAAGGAAAGATTTGAAACTCAAAGGAAGGTCTTTGAAGTGTATGCTATGCTAATTTTCACATGTTATTGTGAGCATAGACACTTATGTATATTATAGTTATACATAAAATGTCCTAGATAGGGGATGAAATTATTCATTAGGGTTCAACAAGGGTTGAAATGTTACTTGAGCATTCAGTTTGTAAATTAATTTGCATTGGGTTCCATAATCAAGACCATATTTCTTTTAAGACTTGTCCAAACTCCTTTTAGTATAGATTTGCTAAAAGGAGTTAGATCTGATTATAATAGACTTATCCGTAAAGTCATCTGTCCTCACCTTGTCTTTGGGCCTCTTTTCAGCCCCAAACCGCTCTTTCAGTGGTCTCTGCAAAGCAAGGAAAGGGTATCAAATGTTTACTCAGCATCTAATGCACACGGTTTGAGAATAATTATAGTAGTAGTAATGGAGGTGTTCAAGAAAAAGGAAAGACAGGATGAAACTCAACTTAGGCTACCACAAAATTTGATGATTTTTTGCGTTTCAACCTCCTTGAATGCCAATGTATTCTTTGCAAAAAGAAATTTTGAATCTCACCCGGCTTATAACCAAACTCAAGGTTGTAGGACTATGTTTTCTTCACTTTACGGATAACTCTAATGCCCAAAACAAATCTTGAGGCAACCGACCCTCCTTTTGGCTATTAGCACACTCTCCACACTCACAACTCTTTTAGTAGGCCAAGGACATTACACCTAAATGTGCACCCACATTTGAGGAGATTACATTTGCAGGTCCATAGAGATGGAGACCAAAGATCTTGCTGTAGAGGGTAAGGAGGAGGAAGTACGTATAGGTCGAAAATTGAATCTCTAATAAAATTGTTTAATCGACTTAATCGCTCATTCAAAACTAGCTATCAAAACTACTTTCCGAGCTTGATTGTCTTTTTTCCATGATGATGATACTAGTGAATATGGTATTTGCAAACAAATAACATTGGACTAACTTGACAACCTCAACATGGAATCAACATGAATTTATAACAAGAAAATTGTTATTTCACATTTGATAGATAATTATTTGCCAATATTGTAAAAGAACACACTACAAACTTTGTGAATGATCTAATTTCAGATAGAAGACAAGATGGTAAAAGTCTTTCATATATCCAGATCATCATCTTATACACCTTTAAGATTACAAAAAGTCAGCACATTATAAATTATCACAAGCATACTAGTGCCATAACAACAATTCAAAATCCCAATTAATATATTTGCTATTAATGATAAACCTGAATTATCAACTCCCATTTTTCATAAGACTTATATGTTAGTTACTAACAAAATGAAAATTTATGTTTAGTCTCTAATGCCTAACTGACATCTTAGCAAACACTGCTTAAATGGAGAAGTCTTTCTTACAAGTTCATGTCTAACCAATGGCAAGTTGGTCAATTTAAGGGTCTATTATAAAACCAAAAGATTCTTCATTTTCTCTCACAATTTATTTAATTAATTAATTAATTATTTGTGTGTGGGGTTGGTTTGAGAAAAGTAAAATTTGAAAATCTTAGCATTTTAAAAAAGAATATAATTTGTACCAAAAGCTGGCCAAGGTAGGTAGGTAGGTAGGTTACTAGGCAGGTAGGTATCAAGGGTACCTACTCTTTTTATAAAATTAACAGGGAAGTCTAAAGATAAAGATTAACTGGGAAAAGAAATCTCATCCAAGAGCATGCACATGGTAGCCGTTAATTCTGGGATGACATTCATCTGGCCTCTGTTGTCTCTGTTCATCCATCCCTCTCCCCTTCCCCCCTCGTTCAAACGCCGAAGCGCGGGAGCGTCGATCGTTTGCCTGCGCGTTTCTTTTCTGGTGTTGCCCTTCTCGCGCCGCGACGTTGCTTTGCTCCCTGTTCTGTGGTTTTTTGTCGTAATTCTTGGTATCCGTTTGTTTGATGCTCGGAGGAATTTTTGTAGCTTGTACCCATTTCCATTTTTTGCTTTGGAGTTTGAAATTTTTGCAAATCGCACTTTATTTGCTTCCCATCAGTTTTGTTTCGCTTCCTTCTCGCAAGTTTCTACTCCTTTCTAGCTTCTCATGCATGAGCAGCTTCTGGATTGACTTCTTGCTGTTCCTGTTTCATTTTTCTTCTCCTGGCAAAGTTTTCGAGTCATTTGTTGGTAGTATAAAGTTCGAGTTTCTTCTTGTGAATTAGGTCAAAGATACGATTGTTCCATCAGCGGTTGTTGCAGGTATACCAAAATGAAGCGCAAGATTTGAAGTCAAAGGAGCAATGGAGGATAGGGGTGATGTGGTTGTTGGGACATCTGTGTTCAGTGAGTTCTTTACGAAAACCTTGTTTTGGGGTTGAAGATTTCCCATTGCCAACAACGAACAAAACCTTGCAACAATTGTAGTCACTCAAGATGGTGAGTGAATTTGGTTTGTGGTTTGTGGTTTGTGGTTTTGTGTTTTGGGTTTTTCTCTCTTTGGAATTTGGATGGGTATCAGGTGATTGTTTCAGTCCAGAAGTGCCGAAAATCAGTGCTGTGTACAAGCGACGCGAGAAGAAAAAAGATGAGAACCAAAAGCCACCGCCTGCACAGCAGCACCAATCAGCTGTTGCTTCTACTGCTGCAGCAGCTTTGAATGCCAGAAGAGCAGCAGATAATGTCTTTGTCTACACAGATGAAGTGTAAGTCTGTATTGCACTTTCATCCTTCCCCTTTGGAGGATTGCAGAACAGCATTTGAAACCCTAGTTTATGCATCTGAATCCATGGGCTAAGAAGACAAGAAGAGAGTAGCTGAAGCAATCTGAGAGATTCTGCTTGACATGTTTGGGTTCTGGGTTATAGAATTCTTGCAGGAATATTGAAGTTTCGCTTTAGGGTTTTACAAGGTCTTACATGTGTACCTGAGAGAAGAAGATGATTGTTATTGTACAAAATGTGCAATGGGTCTGAATGAGCTAGCTCTATTTCCTTACAAATCGAGAAAGAGAACTTCATCTACAAAATTTGTATTTTTTTGCACTGTGACAGTGGTTTTCTGAAAACCCAATTGAAAGCTCCTAGCAGGTATGAGAACAAGGATTGTTGTGTCCCCAAAAAGCTTCTTCCCCGCAGCTGGAACAATCGATCTCTCTCGTTCAGGTAAGCTTCATTGTTCTGTATGAGCTGTGCTGGTTTGTCATTTGTCTGCAAAAAGAGAAAAGAAAAATTCAGATTAGAAAAAATGCCTGCATTATGATAGAGGATTGTTTTGAAATTGAGCAAGAACCCATGCAGCTTGTAATGTCTCTTAAGAAGAATAGAGTAGTTTGGCATTGAGTTGTTATGTTAGCAGATGGCCCAGAGACTGAAAGGACACATATGCAACTTTTTCCAGATCTTTCATTTCATGATGGTATATTGTCCCTTCATAGGGGGTGACACTGACCTGGTTTCCTCCTGCAATTGTGGGCTTTGTACCCATGCTTTACATGCTGCTAATGGATGTTATGCCCTTGTGTAATGATTTGCCAAGCTGGGTCATTTGACTGTGGTCATTTTGGCACTACTTTTTTTTTTCTCTGTTTGGGGTTGTAGGGGAAGGCGGAGTAGCATACTGTCCAGTGATAGATTGCCACTGTCAGCAATTTCCAGTAATGGGGCTGGTGATTCAAAGGCACAGGAGGAAGGGAATTCTACTGATAGCAGTGCCTCTATCTCATGCAAACCTATTACTAATGAGTTGAAAGGAAATCTTCAGGGTCAATCACACAGCAGGCAGTGGTTGCCCCACAATGTGAGTTTCCTGCTTGGCATAATTGTTTCTCCGTTTGTAGGGGTTCTGACCTAGCCATTGTTCACAGTCTTTGCATTCCTGCTAGCTTCATCTAGCCATGCTGTTCTGCTCATCTCTAGAGTCAGATCTAACCCAGTTGTCTCTTTATTTTATGCTGTATTGTAACAGAAGCCCCAGAGACCATGGGCTGGTGTTTCATTAGCTTTTGTGAAAGAACAGCAGGCCTTCTTTGCGGACATTGATGCTTTCAATCTAGATGAGAAGGAAGTGTATTTTGGTCCATCTCCACAAGAGCCAGAGGAGGACAGATTGGAACCTCAAGCAGCTCAAGATGAGTTGAGTAATTTCCACCATCCCAACAAGCCACTGGAGGCTGTACCAGAGGAAGGTTCAGCAAAGATTACCTCACAGATGCTTGATGATCTGCTAACTGCCGCCCTGGTCACCCCACAACCCTCGTATTTGCAAACAGGTTGCAAGAATGTTCCAGTCCAGATGTCCCCAAAAAGTGCATTCACACAAGGGTTTCCCACAAGCAGGACAGTGTTGCGCACATCTTTTGGCTTTCCTAAGTTATCTCTCTTTAGCAAACTCCTGGATAGTGAGCAAGCGATACCTTCTCCTGAAACATTGAGGGATGAAACATCCAGACAAAGTCTCCCAGGTGCTTGCAGCAGATCGTCATTTTCTGCCAATTACAGGGCAAGTGAAGAGGGCTTATTCTTTGACTCGCAATCATTGATCAGTGGATTGGAGTCTTTGCAAATCAGGGAAGAGGATAACCAGGTGGACTGTAGCAAGATAGATTTGTGCACCCCTATACTTGAGGAGGACAACTGTCTTGGAGCCATTTCAGAAGAAGAATTTCCTGGAGGCAAGGTAAAGTCCCATCTCCTGATAGGTCAGTCAAGATGGGTGGACTGGACCACTGGCTTGCTTGTAGAGACAATTCACGTTGAAAAGAGGACTGTGATATTCTTACTGAAAGGAGAAGTTTCATGGAATTTTGGACAGAGTATCATTCACTGATCTGGAGCCTGAGAACTGAGAACAGTTATCTTCAATGTGGACTTTCCTTATCTATATATATAGTTGTATCCACCACAAAGGAGCTCTGTGGTTGATGGGTAGGTGGCAAATGATGATGACAAAGATGCTGGTGGGCACATGGTGGAAACGGAATTCCTCTCTGTGTTTGATACTCTACTGCGAGAGTGTGCTCAAGGACAACAGCAAAGCTTAAGAGAGGCCATTTCTGAGTTTTGGCAAGTACACTGGTCCTGCTCACTGGCTTTAATGTGCAAGCGTCTCTGAGTCCCATCTTTGCAGAGGTTTTCTTCATCACATGGCTGTGGTTTGCTGGCCATTGACTGCACATGAATTCTATGCCAGGTCCTTTGTTGGTTGGGTCTGCTTGGCCTGCTTTTTCCGATATTGTTGTTCTATTTCAACATGATGGCTTGTGCAGATGTGATGCTGTGATGAATCTATGAAGCAGGTTTTGGCAGATATTGATCAATGCCAGGAGCATGGTTGTTCCTCAATCTCTGTTCCACCTCACCAATTTGAGATATAAAGTCTTTGATTATGCTTTATGAGCAGTGACCTGGAGGAAATTGTGAAGCTGGGAGAAGGTACATATGGGGAGGCTTTCAAAGGAGGTGGGAATGTGTTCAAGATTGTTCCCATGGACGGTGACTTCCAAGTGAATGGTGAGATTCAGAAGGTAAATTCAATCGCAAGATCTGAACTTTGCTTCAATGCTATGCATTTGCTGTGTGTGATATATATCTCCCACAAAAAGTGCATAGATGATGATGATGATGATGATGATGGGGTTTTTTTATGCCTTTTACAAACTGTTGCAGACATCAGCTGAGATATTAAGTGAGGTTCTTCTCCACAACACATTGAATAAGCTGCGTGGTGATTCTACTTCATTCAACATGTGTACAAATTTTATTCACACCAAAGCGTAAGGGTACTCCATTTTTTTTCCAGAGTTTGTCTCACTGACATGACTCAAATTACTGATAGAATAGAGCTGGATCTCATTGTACAAATGCCCATCTCATTAACTATGGTTTCAAGAGATCTGGTCATGGCAGACCATGGGATGACCATAGATGATGTTGTACCATAAGATAGCATTGCCAAATTCCAATTGTGTGAAGTAGGGATCTTTCTGTCTTCTTGTTGGCAGTTGAGATCAGATGCTCATGGTCACAATTTTTCTTCTATGGCAGCACCCGCATATGTCAAGGCACTTACGACTCTGACTTGGTTCGTGCCTGGGAGGATTATGATGCCACTCGCACTTCTGAAAATGAGCATCCAATGCTCTTCCCAGACAAGCAGGTCTTCTGCTCTATCCTGGCACAGGATAACAAGGCAACATTTGTGACTAATTTTGTACATTAATGCACATGAAAAATTCTGCAGCCAAAACTGTTTTGTTGTCATGTTATTGATGTGCAGTTCTTCTAATGATAGACATGGGTGCAGTTGTATGTAGTGTTTGTGTTGGCAGATGGAGGACAGGATTTGGAGAGTTTTGTGCTATCTGATTTTGATGAAGCTCGTAGTGTCCTGTTCCAGGTAACAATTGGGTACCACAGCTATGTATAAATCAAAGGTTCAAATTAGATGGTGCGGTTGAAGTCCCTGCATGTTGTCTCATTTGGTGCTACTACTTATTTGCCAGAAGCTGTCATAAGACTCATCAGCAGCAAGTTTGTGTTGCAAAACATGGTCATAGTTCAGAATATTTCAAAACACCAACTATAATAATCATTGCTATCTGCAGGCTACAGTACTTGTGCAGCATGAGCAGAGACATCTAGTGTTTATATTGCAATGAAGCTAATATGCTAGTGACTCACCCAACCATTTTACAATCTGCATGGGATGTAGGTAGTGCTTGCACTTGCTGTGGCAGAGGAAGCTTTCCAATTTGAGCACCGGGACTTACACTGGTTGATTCTTCTACCTAGTTGCGTTGCATCCTACTGGCACATACTTGTGTAGCGAGAGCTAACTGTAGTCTGCTTTAAGTATGATATACATTAGCTATGGTGTAACCACCACTGAATTGGGACCAGAAATAGTAGTTAAAAAACAAGCATCTCTCAGTAAGTGGTGGCGGCTTGAAGCTGAGGAATCTGATGCCTTTCCAGGGATTGAGACTTGCACCCAAAGCATTGGGTTAAAAAAAAAAACCCTACAGAAAGGGCCTGTACTTGGAGCTTGTCTTTGTATCCAAGCAAAATTATAGGATCCCAAATTCCTTACTCCATTGTGCTATGAACAGCTTATCTTGGGTCACATCTAATTCCTTTCACACTAAAGAGCGGGCTGAGCTGAGTAAGTCCTTAAAGCATTGAGCCAGTTTTCAGTTCTTGGTCCAACTTGACCATGTACTTCATGTCATGGCCATGTGGTGTGCAGGGGCAATCTTGTGTTGGCAAGGTGTAAAGAGCGTGCTATTCCCTATCGATTGCTTGGTCAGAGCAAGCTGGTGAAATCTTTTGGCATCTCTTTGTCTCTTATTGACTTCACTCTCTCACGTCTTGATACAGGTTCTCAGACTCATCCTCCTTGTCACTCTCTTGTTCTTTGTCTATTGATATGTCCATCAAGGATAGAACTATAATAGGAAGTGGATAAAAAAGCTTGAGATTGTGTTGGTGTGGACCCTGTTAATCAATCAATCAATTCATCAAGTACCTCCTAAGTATTGGGGGTTGCTGTGCAGGTAAACAAGTGCAGTTCACCAATTTGTCGGCAGACCCTGTTATCTTTGAAGGCCCCAAAGGCGACATCCAGGTCCAAGTCACCATACTATTGATTTCTGTGTACACTTTATTTGCTAGCTCTTGCTTTCAGTTTTACACCTCTGATGCTCTGGTACTTTTAGTTTCACTTTATCAAACTGTATGAACCACAGCAATTCTGACTAGTGCTCAAATTTTGCCATGGCTGCAGTTCGATACATATCGCAGGATGCTCAAATTAACCAAAGGACAATGGGAAGGGCGGTAAGGGTGCATTTTGCTGTGTTCATAGCTCATGAACAAAATGCCTTGGTTTATTGTTCAAAATCAAGTGAGGGTCAGTTTCTTAATGACCTTTCATGAAAAGAACATGTATAATTTTCTCATGAAGGTGGTGTGAGCACACCCTCCTTGTAGGTATGACAATCAACTAAAAGGGTTCTAGTTGCTGGTCTATTATAGTTTGAAATGTGACCACACTAGGATACCCATTCTCTGATACTTTTCTCTTTTAGGAAAGGAGAGTCCTAAATTCGGCACTACACAATGTCTCAAAGAAAGAGAGTGCACTAGATTTGATTCCTGCATTATTTTCTTTGCCTCTGATCAATCATGGTAGCTGCTGACAGGTTCCTCAAAACCAACTGCCTCTGGATCCACTACCTTGCAGATATTCTTCTGAGCAAAAAGTCCTTCGTAAGTTCTTCTGCTTCTGTCATGTTCAAATTTCTTACTGACAATCTGAAAATGTAAACTGTGCAAGTTTGTGAATATCCATTGCAAACAAGAAGTAATCTGTGATGTTGTTTCTGGTATATATTGTGCCAGAAGAGGATGAATCATATGAGCATGTTTAGGGTCATGTAGACTAGGCAGTAACATTACGAATGTTTTTCTCTCACAAAATGTAAATCTGGTTGATTAAATTGCAGAGCTGCTCAGAGCAAGATTAGGGTCATGTAGACTAATAGGCAGTAACATTACGAATGTCTCTCACACAAAATGTAAATCTGGTTGATTAAAATTGCAGAGCTGCTCAGAGCAAGACAAGCGCTCACTTCGGGCATTTCGAAAACGGGTGCTACTGTATGAGTGTGCAGGTGCTGCTGTGCAAGATGACTTCTTTGATGGCATGTTGTTAGATTCCTTGGAATAAAAAATTTGTGGTTGCTAGTAGTATGCATGCCATTGTTGATCCATTTTTTGGTTGGGGTACCGATCAAGTACTGCTGAAGGTTTGGGTGAACATTCTAGTGGGAGTTTTTACAATTAGAGTCTTGTACGTGTTTAGAATTGTTTGAAAAAAAAAAACTGCCCACGAGGCACCAGACTCTGCAAGCAAATTGTGGTGTTGTCTTTTGGTGACAATCTCCAGGCAACCATCGTTTGATTGTACACAATTGTACCTGTGACTGATGTTTTGTAAGAATCTGCTGACAAGCGTAAGAACCCACTGCATGAAATTGTGTTGTGTGCATGTACATTGCAATGGTTACTATGTACTAACCATCCACATGAAATTGTGTTGTGTGCATGCACATTGCAATGGTTGCTATGTACTAACCATCCACATGCGCCCACCTACCTAATAGCCACCAAGTGCCTTAAACCTTCTTACCTACCTACCTACCTACTTACTTACCTACCTACCTACCTACATATTAACCAATTAAATTCTCTACCTACTTCTTTACCTATGTAGGTAACCTATGTTGGGGGAAAGGTGGGGAAATGTTGGAGGTTTACCAAGGTGGAACCATGGTAACTAACCCATGATTGAATGTAACAAGGGTAGCATGTCCTATATAAACCTACACCTTGTAACCCTGTAACAAGGTACCATGTACTAGTAGTAGTAGTAGTAAGGGGGGGAGAAGGGAGAGCATGTACCTACCATGCACCTTTGATGCTGTTTTTGCTCACCATAATTCCTCCCTCTCTTTGTGCTTCTTTTGCAAAATCCTTGTGCTCATTCTCACCCTAATATGTGTAGTTTGTACCTGCCTGGATTGTGTACTAGGTACCCTAGTACCTAGGCTGGTTAGGCACTAATTAATTATTTTTTGGAATTACTGCCAAAAATTCTGAAAAAAAAATCTATACCTGCCATGCTGAAAATCTGAAAGAAATTCCCCTCAAGCACGCTAGCTTTATTACATTATCTAGTATAGTACCTACTTTTAAATAAATAAATAAATAAAAATATATATATATATATTACTGCCAAAAGTAGATGAAAAAAAAAATTTATTACTATTTTACAAGAAGAGAAATTTTGGGCAAAGAATATGGGATGAAGTGTGGTGCTATTGGGAACACATTGGGAACACCAAATACCCAAAAATGTCAATCCATGAAACAAAGGAAAGTGAAAATGAAGGTACCCGTGTAGTTATAACTAGTGGGTACCCTTAACCCTAGTCCATGC
>Ga0116229_10015554_pt1 | contig 10344 bp, 8 predicted proteins | sample S1TSphgellanicum_3_FD_87313 | JGI IMG/M metagenome (GOLD analysis project Ga0116229, IMG submission 87313) | Host-associated microbial communities from peat moss isolated from Minnesota, USA - S1T2_Fc - Sphagnum magellanicum MG | ecosystem: Host-associated > Plants > Peat moss > Unclassified...
ACCTTTGCGCTTGGCGTGAGTCTCAGAAAGATCTGGCTCGAAATCGGCATCCATGCGCACCTGTGCGCCGCTGCCCTTGCCGCGCTGACCTACACGGGGAATTTCCCCCCGCTTCCCCCTGCCACCCAACAGGCCCTGCTTTGCGCCTATCTCGCCGTCTTCCTCCTCTGGTCCATCGTCTGGACCCGGCGGCTGGGTGCGAAGGGCTTCGCAAGTCTTCAAGCGGGTACGGACGAGGCGGCCGCCCGCGCTGAAGTGCCGGTATTGATCGCGCTTTTTTTTGTGACGATCACCTGCTATCTCGGGATAGAGAGGTGGCTGCTCGACTCTGCGGACTTTGCTCTCGTGGCCGGCGCAGTGAGCCTTGGACTCGTGGCGCTCGCGCTGCCCTCCTATGGTCTGCTCTCGAAAACCTGCCTGAAGGAGGCGGCTCTCGTGCTTGCCGCCTTGAGTGCAGCCGCCGGATGTCAACAGACGGATTGGAGTTGGGAACTGAAGGGTCCTCTCTTATGGGCCGAGGGTGTGCTCTTGACCCTCACCACGGTACCGAGAACTGGCGTACGGGCTTGGCTCGCTCGGGCACTCGTTCTGGTCGGGTTCGTCGGCACGATCTCGGTCGACGACTACTGGATTGCCCTGTTGGCGCTCGTGGTGAGTTTCGCGATGTCGCTGTGGGGGAGCCAGGTCGCGGCGAAAGATGGCTGGCTCCACATGGTGCTCTGCGTTTTCGCGACCTGGGTCTTGGCCGCAGCACTTGAGCAAGGTGTCTTCGGCGGCCGGAGCGACGACGGATTGCCGATCGATCTGGCAGCAGCCATTGCACTTTTTCTGGCAGCCCTTGCGAATCAGTGGTCAAAGCCTGGGGCATCAGCAATACCCAAGGCTTACAGCCTCGTCGCACTCATTGGTTGGAGCGCCGTCCTTTTGACGCCACCCGGGCGCGATGAGGTGCTGCAGCTGGCTCTCCTGATCGGGCCCGTCCTCGCACTGTTGGCGTGGAGTCTCTGGGTCCCCGGCAGCGCCTCACGCCGCTTCACGTCGGTGCCCTTGGGGATCACGGTCCAGGTCTTCTTCTTGATCCCGTTCCTTGTCGCCTTGAAGCAGCAAGATAGCCCCACGACGCTTGCTGCTCTGGCGGGTCTGGGATTTGTGGGCTTTGCCTGGATGGTCGACTTGGGATTGATCCATCGGCTCTGGCGTCTGGATGGGACTCGCTCGCTCGGCCCGACTCCCGGGCTGACCTCCACCCTCGCAGTGCTCGCAGCGGCGCTTGCGCTACTGATCCCGGAACACAAGAGCGCGCAAGCGCTGTGGCTCTCGGGCGCAGCCCTTCCTCTGGCCTGCCACGCCTGGGCCCGTTTCTCGAAGACTCCAGAGGCGAGTGTGCGAGGCGTATGCGCTGCAACGCTCGCCCTTCTCGGTGGATATTTCTGGATCGCGCTGCACTTTGGCTCCAGCGAGCACGCCTGGTTCCTGCTCACCACGAGTGAGCTTCTGCCGGTTTTGACGGCCGCGCTGGGCGTTGGATTTCTGTTCTGGAATTCGCGTCTGGGTGAGCGCCGTGCCTGGCAGGCTGCGGCGGCGATCTGCGTCGCGGCCATGGTCAAGCTCCTCTTTTCCCTGGGTGCTGCATTCCTCTCGCCTCTGGGGATTGCGGGGGCGCTACTTTGCATGGGGGCGCTGTTTCTCTTGGCGGGGTATCTGGCGCCACTCCCTCCGCAACGCCAGTCCGAGGGCAGGGAGGGTCCTGCCACGGTGCCGCCGCCGGCTTCCCTTCAGGTTCCTCTCCAGTGACAGCGTACTAGGGCGATGTTGCGGCCGCCAGCCGGGGCCTGAAACTGCAATCGCGCGGCGGTTCAGAGCACTCCGAGTGTTCAGTCGAACGCGCGCATCTGCTTCTCAGCCCGTACGATACAATCGGATCGTGCTCGATCCGCTCGGGCCGGGAGCCCGGAGGATCGCCCGGGTCCGTGGATTTGCAGCTCTTTTCCAAGGTCGCGTGCCGCAAGGTTCGCGCACTCGTGTATGCCGGTCTCCCCGCCGAGTGAACGCGACGCAACACTTCCTGAGTCGACGCGCATCGTTGGGCTCGGCGCATCGGCGGGCGGCCTTGCGGTCCTGGAACAATTTCTCGCCCACGTCCCGTCGCAAAGCGGCTTGGCCTACGTGGTGGTTCAGCACTTAGACCCCACACACAAGGCCATGCTGAGCGAACTCCTGCAGAGGGCGACGCCCATGAAGGTGCGTGAGGTCACCGACTCACTGCAGGTCGAAGCCGATGCGGTCTATGTGATCCCCCCCGACAGCGAGTTGACGCTCGTGGGCGGCAAACTCCACCTCACCAAACCGGTCCAGCCGCGGGGCCAGCGGCTCCCCATTGACGTACTCTTCGCGTCCCTGGCGCGTGCTCAAGGGGAACGGTCGATCGGCGTGGTCCTCTCGGGCATGGGCTCGGACGGTACCTTGGGCTTACTCGAGATCAAGAGTCAAGGGGGTCTCACCTTGGCGCAGCAGCCCGAGTCGGCCCAGTTCGACTCGATGCCCAGGAGCGCCATCGCGGCGGGTTGCGTGGACATCGTGGCTCTGCCCGCCGACATGCCCGAGCGAATCCTGAAGGTCGCAGGGATCCGGCATGAGCCCAGCGGTAGAACCAGCGAGCCCGCGGCGGAAGACGGTTCTCAACCGCTGCCCGCCATCCTGGACTTGGTTCGTGCGCGAAGTAAACATGACCTCTCGTCCTATAAATCCAGCACGCTGTTGCGCCGGATCGAACGACGCGTGGCCGTCCACGGCCTTGCTTCAGTGGCGGCCTATGAAGCCTTCCTGCGCGAGAACCCGCACGAGATCGATCTCTTGTTTGCGGAGATTCTCATTGGCGTGACCGGATTCTTCCGGGATCCCGCTGTCTGGAAAGAACTCAAGGAAAACATACTGCCCGAGTTCCTGGCCCGGCGGCCCGCAGGGGCACGGCTGCGCGCGTGGGTGGTGGGCTGCTCGACTGGCGAAGAGGCCTATTCGCTCGCAATGCTCTTCGACGAGGTCTGCGGAGGTGTCACGGGAGCCAGTCACGGTATGATACAGATCTTCGCCACGGACCTTAGTCTTGATGGGATCGCCGCGGCACGCCGGGGCCTCTATCCGGCCATCCTGACCCGGGAGATGGAGCCTGAACGCGTGGCCCGATTCTTTAGTAAAAGGGGCGCGGACTTGCTCGTTGACAAGAGGATCCGCGAGATGGTGCTCTTTGCCCAGCACGACGTGATCCTGGACCCGCCCTTCACCAAACTCGATCTCCTTCTTTGCCGCAACCTCTTGATTTACTTCAACGCCGCCTTGCAGCGAAGGCTCATGCCGCTGTTCCATTACAGTCTGAAGCCGGGCGGCGTGCTCGTGTTGGGCAGTGCCGAGACGGTCGGTCGCGCACAGGCCTTGTTCTCGCCCATCTCCCCGAAGTCGAGGATCTATCGCCGTAAAGACTATGCGGCCACAGCCGCCCTCGTCGATTTCCCGATCAATCGCCTTCAATTCTCGCGCCCCAGTGCAAAGGAGTCTGCCTTGGATCACCCGAGCTCTGCGATCGACAACCTCCAGTTCCTCGCCGACCAGATTCTGCTGAAGGAATTCGCGCCACCCGCAGTGCTGGTCAACGAACGGGGTGACATCGTCTATATCAGCGGGCGCACGGGTCGGTATCTCGAGCCCGCCGCAGGCAAGGCAAATTGGAACATCCACGTCATGGCACGCCCGGGGATCCGCACGCAATTGGCGGTTGCTCTCAGGCAAGCCTTGCAGGACAAGAAGTCGGTCGAGTTGAATGATCTGCGCATCGAGGAGGATCCCGGGCGCCCGGTGCACATCATGGTCGAAGCGATCCAGGAACCCAAGGCACTCGCCGGTATGGTGATGATCGTGTTTCGGGAGGCTCCGGAGGCAGCCCCGGGTAAATCCCCAAGGCGGCGGCAAGCGAGGGGCGGCGACCCGACCCTGGCCGCGGAACTCGAGCGTTCGCGCGAGGAGATCCGGGCCTTGCGGCAGGAGATGAGCGCCTCCTCCGAGGAATTGCAGGCGACCAACGAGGAGTTGCAATCGACCAACGAGGAGCTCCAATCGGCCAACGAGGAGCTCACCACCTCCAAAGAGGAAGCGCAGTCGATGAACGAGGAACTGCAGACGATCAATGGCGAGCTCCAGTCCAAGCTGGACGATCTCGCCCTGGCGCAGAGCGATATGCAGAATCTTCTGAACAGTACAAACATCGCAACATTGTTCCTCGATAGCGAGTTGCATGTGAGACGCTTCACGGACAAGGCCATTGACATCTTTCATCTGCGCGAAGGCGATGTCGGCCGGCCCCTGAGCGATCTGGCCAGCATGCTCATCTATCCCGAACTCCATGCGGATGCGAAGGAGACGTTGCGCACGCTCGTGCCTTCGGAGAAAGAGGTGGCTACGACAGAAGGCAGGTGGTACTCGGTGCGCATCATGCCCTATCGCACGCTTGCCAACGTCATCCAGGGCGCGGTGATCACCTTTTTCGACATCAGCGCAGCGAAGGAACTTGAGTCCCGTTTGCGCAAGGTTTAAAGTCTGTACCGGTCTGTAGTTAACGAGGAGACCCTCCCACCATGACCCGTGATTTCTTGGAAGTAGAGCGCCAGTTGAACCTGCGCTTAAAGGCCATATCGCAATTGGCCGGACATCAGGCGCCCACTCCCACGGGGCCAACTGTCCCTGCCGCACTGGGCGTGCTCTACAAACTCGCGTCGTCCCCCGAGACCGCCCCGGAGGCGCTCGCGGTGCTGCATGAACTCCAGGTTCATCAGGTCGAGCTCGAAATCCAGGGTGAGGAACTGAGCCGCTCGGTTGTCGAGTGTGAGGCGGCGCTCTTGCGTCAGACTCAGCTCTATGACTTCGCACCGGTTGGAAGCTTCACTGTCGAGTTCGACACAACGGTCCACGAAATGAATCTGCGGGGTGCCCAATTGCTCGGGTGTGAACGCGACGCCGTTCTGGGACGGCGCCTCGAGCGCTTTCTCACCGAGCCCGGCGCGCGTGCGCTGCACGAGTTGCTCGCTAACGTTAGCGCTGGAAGACCGCATAAGGCGTGCCTCGTAGAATTGAGGTCCGATACTGGCACGTCGGACAGCGTGTATGCCTCGGCCGAGGCCGACCCGGCTGGGGAACGCTTCCTCTTGGCCCTCTTCGAGGCGGGCGAAAGAAGCGCTGGGCCTCAGAGCGAACGGCGGCAGCGCTAAGTAGGAGGGTTCAAGGATGGCTTGGCCGCCGGGGTGCGCGGAAGCAGGCGGTCGTACTCCTTCTTGACGACCGCGTAGCACTCGCAGCTGCGCGCCTCAAGTCCAGCCCGGTCAGCGACCACGATATGGCCGCGCGAGTACCGAATCAATCCAGCTTTCTGCAGCTTCAGCGCGACCGCCGTCACGCCCTCCCGGCGCACGCCAAGCAGATTGGCGATCGACTCCTGGGTCATCTTCAGCTCGTTGCCCGACAGGCGGTCCAAACTGAGCAGCAGCCAGCGGCACAACTGCTGATCGACTGTGTGGAGGCGGTTGCACACTGCCGTCTGCGCCATCTGTGTGATGAGAGCCTGGGTATAGCGTAAGAAGAGTTGGAGCGTCCTGGCGGATTCATTGAAGTCGTCCAACAGCGTGCGCGCCCCGAGCCGCAAGCCCCGCCCCGTGCTTTGAACCACGGCGCGGCTGGGGGTGGATTCCCCGCCCAGAAGCCGCGATACCCCAACGAGCCCCTCGTTGCCGACCATGGCGATCTCGGTGGAGGCCCCACTTTCTGTCACATAAAGGAGCGATACGATCGAAGTCGTCGGAAAATAGACGTACTCGAGCTTGGCTCCCGACTCGTAGAGCACGTCACCCAAGCTCATCGTGATCGGCTCAAGGCGCGCCATCCATCGCGTCTCCACGTCGCGGGGAAGTGCCGCGAGCAATCGGTTCGTACTCGTTTCGTGGCCACCGATCACGTAAAGGCTCCTAGGCACCTTGGATTGATCATCACAGACTCAGAGTGCCCTTATCAGAGCACGAGGCGGGGGATCAATCAACGCACAAGCACATAACCCCTTCGGCTGATGGCACATCATGCTGCGCTCTGGCAGCCTCGGAACTAGCCGATGAGCGGGACGGCATGCGCCGGCGATGCGCACCGATGCGCACTGATCCTGAACGAGCCGAGTCTGACTGATGGTCGGGGCGCATTGCCAGGAACGCCTGGTACGAGATGATCGAGGCAGTCATGCAAAGTGGTGACCAGAACAGTAGAGCGGTTCGCTACGCCGGCGGCGTGCGCAACATGCACTGCCCATTGACGATCAGGTGATTCACCACGTGCGTGACCCCCGGTGCCCGCCAGGCGGCCCAGGCGGCCGCTTCGCGTTGCGTGCGAGAGGCGGCCGCTCCGGTCAGGGTGACCGTGCCATCGCCCCGAACGTCGACCTGAACGAGCGCCTCATCAACCTCTTCGTCTTCAACCAGAGCGGTCTTGACATCTTGGGCCACCCGGTCGTGCCGGACCGTTATGGCGTCAGTCACTCCACGCACGCCCGCTACTGCCGCTGCGACCCTGCGCGCGGCGTCGCGCTGGAATTGCCACTTCACGTGCCCAGATAGCGTAATCCAGCCCGACTCGGCCTGGGCCACCACGGCGCTGGGCACGAAGAGGTGGCGCTGCAGGGAGCCGCTCACGCGTGCCGCCAGGTCAGAATCGGCCTCCGGCGGCGCGGGCAGCGGTGAAGTGGGGGGAGGGATCGGGCTTGGGTTCGCGCGCGCGTCGGCGCGGCTATACCTCATGGACTACCTGCAATTCGTTGTCGACTTCCGTGACACCCGGGGCGCTCCAGGCCGCCCAGGTGGCCTCGGTACGTTCCTCCAAGGTGCGCGCAGTACCCGAGAGGGTCACCTTTCCTCCGGTCGCCAAGACATTGATGCGGTCCGCATTGACCCATGAATTACGCCGCAAGGTGGTCTCGATGGCTTTGTGCACGTCAGAGGCGTCTGCCTCTGGAACGAGGGTGATCTCGTTGGTGACCCCGAGGACTCCGCTCATGTACCGGACCGCGCGTTCTGCCGCGTTGCGCTCGAACTGCCATTGGGTGGTGCCCGACAAGGTGACCCAGCCCTGGTCGACCGTGACCTGCACGCTGACCGGGACCCAGACGTGCCAGTAGAGCGCACTCGCCACTGCGACCGCCAGGTCAGCATCACTGTCATCACGCGACTCGAGGTGGTGCACGTCGAGTTCGTCGACCAATATCCTCACACCCGCAATCCGATGGACCACCCGTTCGGCGGCCCTCTTCTCGGCATAGAAGGAAACTTTGCCGGTCAGGGTGACGACCCCGTTCGCAGCGCTCACTGTGATTCGGTCTGCGGTCACTGAAGGCTCCCAGAGGAGCGCTTCGCGCACATCCGATTCGAGCTCTTGGTCGGTTTTCATGGGATTCCTACTGAGGCGTGAAAGCGCAGTCTAGGCGCCGGGCGGACCGGGGTCCGTGCGCCGCCCCACACCTCTCGTGCCCAAGGCAGTACTGCCCCCTTCGGGCGTGCTGGCTTCTCCCAGACTTGCTATGTCCCGGGGTTGCCACGCCTTCTTGCGTGCTGAAAATACATTGACGGGTAGTCCGAAGCTCTTAAACACCGCTTCAGCACCACTTTCGGGCCTGTTCTTCCCGTCCCCCGGTCGAACGGGATCTGGAAGGAGCAGCAGATGTGAATAGGTCACATAAGCCGCGCGAATTCCTTACTCGTTCGGGGAACTCTGCCGCCGTACAGTGGAGTCATCGGATCAACGCAACTCGCGAAGATCCACGAACCCAAACCGGAGAACACCATGAACAGCCAATACAACACCAGCTCGGTCCGCCTCGACAACGTCCTGTCGATCTTGGTCATCGTCGCCGTCACGGGCTCTGCCGGCTTCGCGGCCATCGCCTCAGCTCTCGCGCCACTCGCGGCCTGAAAAAGCCCCCCTGGTAGAGCCGTGAGGGACAAGGCCTAGCTGGATAGTTCCTTCTGATTCTGGATCACGCGCGAGACGAGGCCATAGGCGATCGCTTCTTCGGCCGACATCCAGAAGTTCCGATCCGTATCGGTCACAACCTTCTCGTAGGGTTGTCCTGTTTCACGCACGATCTGCCGGTTGATCCGTTCGCGGATCTTGACGATCTCCTTGGCTTCGATCGCGATGTCGGAGGCCGGTCCACGCACTCCACCTAAGGGTTGGTGCAACAGAAAGCGCGTATTGGGCAGGCAATAGCGGCGCTCCTTCAGGCCCGCCAGAAAAATCATCGCTCCAGCGCTTGCCACCCACCCGGTACCGATCAGGCGCACAGGCACCTGGGCGTCCACGAAGCGGATGATGTCATGGATCGTGTCGCCACTTTCCACATGCCCGCCCGGGGAATTCACGTACACATCGATTGGTTTGGAACCGTCGCCTGCCAAACCCAAAAGACGCGCGGTCACGTCGCGCGCGAGCTTGTCGTTGATCGCCCCAAAAATCAGCACGATCCGCTGCTTGAAGAGGCGCCGCTCGAGTTCGCCGATCGGCGAGGACAGTGTGGCGTTCTCGTCCGGTTCGCTGGGATCAGGACCCAAGGGCTCAGGAATATCGGGATCGTCGGGTTCGGGCTGGGAGACGGGTAGAAAGCCGGGTAGGGAAATCGATTTCATAGGAGAGTGCTCGGTGGATGAGGGATGCCGGGATCTTGCGCGCGGCCTATTCTATACAGTTCCTCGACCGACCGGGATCTGACCCGGCAGCTGCGGCGGTGCCCCGCTTCCTCGAAGGGGCCCTGGGCACGAACCTTGCGGGAGTACTTCCCGCGCGGCCCATCTGATTCACTTGAAGGGCAACGACGAAGTCCCATATACGAATGCCCAGGACGCGCCTTTCGGTAGGGGCCGAACCAGCATTCTTGCCTGGCCGCCACACAACTGTCCATCCCAAGGCTTTCATGCAGAGAACCTTTGTTCGACTTGCCCTCTTGACCGCGCTCTTTCATGCCTACATCGGCTGGCGGATTTTCCCGGACCTCGAGCTCGGGCCGGTCGGGATGGGTCTGGGTGTCGTCTTCTTGCTGATCTCCTCCGTGTTCACGCCCTTGGGCGTCCTCGCGCGCTGGATCAAGCCCCACAAGCTCGCCGACCGCATCGCCTGGGTGGGGCTCATCCTGATGGGACTTTATTCGTCGCTTCTGGTCCTAACGCTCCTGCGTGACGTCTTTCTCCTCTTGGCAAGCCTTGCGGTATACGCTCTACCTTCGCTGGGTGGTCTGGGCGAACTGCGCCATATCACAGCGCTCATCGTCCCCTCACTCGCACTGTTTCTCACCCTTCTCGGCTTTGGCAATGCAAGGCGCCGCGCCCAGGTGATTCAGGTGGATGTTCCCATCCGGGATCTGCCCGAAGCGCTACAGGGGTTTCGGATCGCACAGATCAGCGACATTCATGTCGGCCCGACAATCAAAAAGCCCTATCTCGCCAAGATCGTCGCAGCGGTCAATGCGCTCGATGCCGATCTGATCGCCATCACCGGCGATCTCGTGGATGGCTCGGTGACCGAACTGTCCGACCAGACCGCACCATTGGCGGGACTCGCGGCGCGCCATGGCACCTTCTTCGTGACGGGCAACCATGAATATTATTCTGGCGCCGTCGAGTGGACAGAGGAGTTAAAGCGTCTTGGTCTGAACGTGCTCTTAAACGAACATGTCGTGCTGGAGCACGAAGGCGCATCGCTTGTCGTTGCGGGTGTGACGGACTACACCGCGCACCATTACGATCCCGCCCAAAAGAGCGACCCCGATGCCGCGCTCGCGGGTGCGCCGCTTCACGTGCGCGTGCGCGTGCTGCTCGCCCATCAACCGCGAACCGCGCCCGCCGCCGAGCGCGCAGGATTCTCCCTGCAGCTGTCCGGACACACCCATGGCGGACAGTTCTTCCCATGGAATTTCTTCGTCAGACTGCAACAACCCTTCACTGCGGGGCTGCATCGCCTGGGCGAGTTGTGGGTCTACACCAGCCGCGGCACCGGCTACTGGGGACCGCCCAAGCGCGTGGGCGCGCCCTCCGAGATCACGCATTTGCGCCTCGTGGCCGCCGCATGACAAAAGCCCGGGCTCGCGCCTGATCTCGAGCGTGCCCCGTGCCGGCCTCTCCGCGCGGGCAAGCGGTGTCCGCGAGGCCGGAAGGTTCTGCGGGTTATGCGATAATTCGTCTTTACCCGCCCGCCCAGTCTATGAGCCGCGCTATCGAGCTTGTGTACACGTTTTCCGGCGCCACCGCTCTCTCGGATTTTCGCATCGCCCGGCTC
>Ga0116229_10015555_pt1 | contig 10344 bp, 6 predicted proteins | sample S1TSphgellanicum_3_FD_87313 | JGI IMG/M metagenome (GOLD analysis project Ga0116229, IMG submission 87313) | Host-associated microbial communities from peat moss isolated from Minnesota, USA - S1T2_Fc - Sphagnum magellanicum MG | ecosystem: Host-associated > Plants > Peat moss > Unclassified...
CAGCGAGGGATAGTCGACGGCGAGGGCGAGGGCGAGCGCCGTGAAACTCTTGGTCACCGAACCGATCTCGAATCCCGTGTTCAGCGAGACCGGAATTTTCGTCGACCGGTCCTGGACGCCGGTAACATACGTGTAGGTCGTCCCGTGGTAGTAAACGTCGACCGCCACGCCCGGAGCGTTGTACACCTTGACGCCGGCAGCGACGTCGTTCTTGACGATCTGCTCCAGCGTCGACTGAGTTACCAAGCTACTGACTCGGCTCAGCGGGGTGAGTGGTCCTGAATCGCTCGTCCCAAGCGGCAGCCCCGGCGACGCGGCCCCCCCGATGCCGGCACAACCGCTCAGCGCGGCTGTCGCAACGATGACGAGTGAACGCCGAAGCACCGGTCGCATACAAAGCTCCCGCTGGATGATGAGATGTGAAGCGCATTAAGACGGCTTCGACCGCTTCACCTGCATGCGCGCGAGCGCCGGCGTACCCGGCGGGGTCCTCGACGACGTAGAGCGCGCTGTCGGCCGCAACGGCGAGGTCCATCGTGTCGGCGTCTCCGGTTCGCGCCAGGCGGAGCTCACGCTCCGGCCGTGCCGGTCGCCGCCCAGGATCGCGACGCGTGCGAGATGCTGCAAGTCATAGCGCAAGATGCGGTCGTGGCTCGAGTCGGCAGCAGGGCGTGGCGTTCGTCGGCGACGACGCGCCCGTCGTCCGCGACTGCGACCCGCGATGAGTCGCTGCACGCAGTCAGGCAAAACCCCGTTAAGACAGCTAACACCTTGGGCAATCGCGACTGACGGGGAGCGCGTGGCCATGCTCGAACGTGGGCGTATGAGCGCCAGCGCCGGTCGACCCGCCTACGGTGCGCTTCCTACGGGGACGGTGACCTATGCCTTCACCGACATCGAAGGCAGCACGCTGCGCTGGGAACGCGACCGGACCGCCATGCAAGCCGCGGTGCGCCGGCACGACGAGCTGATGCGCGCGGCGATCGCCGAGCACGGCGGCCATGTCTTCAAGACGATGGGCGACGCGTTCTGCGCGGCGTTCGCCCACCCTGAGGATGCCGTCGCGGCCCTGCTCGCAGCCCAACGTGCGCTAACGGCCGAGGATTTCTCGGCGGTCGACGGGATCCGCGTGCGTGCGGCGATCCACACCGGAACCGCCGACGAACGCGACGGCGATTATTTCGGTCTGTCGGTGAATCGGGTGGCGCGGCTGCTAGCGGTCGGGCACGGCGGTCAGGTGCTGATCTCCGGCGTCACGGCGGATCTCGTCCGCGGCGACTTGCCGCCGCAGGCGAGCCTGGGCGATCTCGGCGAGCATCGGCTGCGCGACCTCACGCGCCCGGAACGCGTCTATCAGTTGCTCGCTCCTGACCTCACGGCCACGTTCCCGCCATTGCGGTCGATCGACGCCCGGCCGAACAACTTGCCGCGGATGCTAACGTCGTTCGTCGGTCGCGAAAGCGAGATTGCCGAGATCACGGCGCTTTTCCACGCGCACCAACTCGTGACGCTCGTTGGGTCGGGAGGAGTCGGCAAGACGCGCACGGCGCTCCAAGTCGCGGCGAAGATGCTTGACGATGCGAGCGACGGCGTATGGTTCGTCGAACTTGCACCGCTGACGCGCGGCGAGTACGTTCCCACGACCGTCGCGCAGGCGCTCGGTCTGACGCTCCCACCCGAGGGCGATCTCCTGGAGAGCCTGGTGCGCGCGCTCAAAGACAAGCAGATGCTGCTCCTATTCGATAACTGCGAGCACTTGGTCGAGGCGGCGGCACGCGGCGTCTCGGCGCTCCTGCGCGGGTGCCCGAAGGTCCGAATCCTTGCCTCCAGCCGCCAAGGTCTCGGCGTCGCCGGCGAGCAGACGTACCGGCTTCCGTCGCTCGGCGTCCCGAACGAAGACGAGACCGCTCGCTTGACCTCAAGCGACGCGCTACAGTCTGAGGCGGTCGCGCTCTTCGTCGAACGGGCACGCGCCGTCGACAGAAGCTTCGCGCTCACCGATCAGAATGCGCCGGTCGTGGCCGACATCTGCCGGCGCCTGGACGGCATCCCCCTGGCGATCGAACTTGCCGCGGCGCGAATCAGGATGCTCAGTCCACGGCAACTGCGCGAGCGGCTCGACGAGCGCTTTCGCGTGCTGACCGGCGGTAGCCGCGACGCTTTACCGCGCCAGCAAACGTTGCGGGCGTTGATCGACTGGAGCCACGATCTGCTCGACGAGCGCGAGCGTACGCTGTTCCGTCGCTTGGGCATCTTCGTGAACGGCTTCACCCTCGAAGGCGCGGCTGCGGTCGGCAGTGGCGCTGACCTTGACGAACTCGACGCGTTCGACGTGCTGGCGTCGCTCGTCGACAAGTCGCTGGTGCTCGCCGAGCCGCACGGCGACTCGCTGCGCTACCGGCTGCTGGAATCGACTCGCGTCCATGCGCTGGAGAAGCTCGACGCCGCGGGCGAACGCGCGGCGATTGCGAGCCGGCACCTCCGCTATCTGCGTAACTTCTTTGCGAAGCTAGAGGAACGACGCGACCGGACGGGCCGCCTGACGGAAACGGAGCAGGCGGTGCAGACCGAACTCGAGGACGTGCGGTCCGCGCTCGACGTCGCGTTAGCACAGTCCGAGGCGACCGAAGGCGGCGAGATTCTCGCGAGCATCGGGAGGTCATGGCGTGCCGTGGGACTCGAGGCTGAGGCCGCCGCTCGGTGCGAGCAATACTTGGAAGCCCTTCCCAGCGACAACTCGCAGCTTCTCGCTAGACTCGCAAGCGCGCTGTCGTATCACCTCTCCAACTGTGGCCGCACGGTTCGGGCAATTGAGGTTGCTACTGTGGCGGTGACCTTCGCGCGGGAAAGCGGCGACCCATCGACGCTCGCCCAGACGCTGACGCAGTGCGCGTCGAGATCCGTTATTGCAGGGCGGCTTGACGCGGCGGAAGCGGAGCTTGCGGAAGCCGAAAGGATCCCGGAAGCGTCGGCGTCCCCGGGCATATCTCTCTTGTTGCTTGAAACGCGGGCGATATTGAGTTTAGAGCGCGGCGACTTTGAGACGGCCGCGCGTACGCTCGAGCACCTCCGCAAGGAGCAGCACGCACTCGGGAACGCCGGCAATGAGTTCATTACGACGCTGAACCTGGCGGAGGTCGAGCACGAGCGCGGGCGGACGCCGCGAGCGATCGCGATTCTGCAGGAAACCGTTGAAGTGGCGCGGTCCGCCGCTTCTAAGAAGTTCCTTACGGCGTTGCTCCTAAATCTTGCCGGCTACCTCGCGGCGGTCGACGATCTTCCCGGGGCTGTCGCGGCAGCTCGCGAAGCGATCGAGATCAACGCGTCTCGCGAGCCGGACCACGTCTATGTCGCGATTGCGTGCGAGCACCTGGCGCTCGTTTACGCGCTGCGCGGAGATCTGACGCGTGCGGCCATTCTGGAAGGCTACGCCGACGCCACCTTTGCCCGACACGGATTCGAGCGCGAACTCACCGAGTCCACGACGCACGACCGTCTCAGCGCGCTGCTGCGCGCTGGACTCGTGCCCGGCGAACTCGCGCGAGTGACGGCCGAGGGCGCGGCCCTCGCGCCGGAAGCGGCGATCGCTCTCGCGCTCGACCAGCCCTAAGCACTCGAGCGGCCTCGGAGAACTTCAGCGGTCGCGGCCGCGAACCGGTAACCGCGGCGCCGGTGCTCGGTGCGGCTCGCCGCAGCCGCCCAGATGGCGCACGAAGATATGCAAAACGAGCCCGCGTTTTCACGCGAGCTCGTTTGCCGATTCGGATTGGTTAGGCTTAGTTGCCCATCCAGACGTTTTCGAGGGTGCCGGCCGCGCTCTGGCCTTGAACCGAGTAGATCGATTCGCTGCCGTTGCGAGCATCGTACATCGCCGATGCGCGGTCGTAGTGGACGGTGAGGCCGAGGTGGGTGTCGAGGTACGTGCCGTAGCCCGTGCCGGCGACGCCGTTGAAGTAGGCGGAGGTTGCGTTGGCGCCCAGGGCCATCCCTCGTGCGATCGTCGTGTTCATCGAGTCTTCGCCGAGCAGCATGATCGTGCGGAACCCGAGGGCGCGATGCAGGCCCTTGAAGACCGGCCACCAGTAGGTGAACGCGTTGTAGCCGTTGCCGGTCGTGACTTGCTTGTCGTAGAACGACGGGATCACTTCGCAGGAGTCGATGATCCAGGTCGCGAGGTTGCCGCCGGTTGCGGCGCCGAAGCCCGGGTTGCTGCCGGTACCGATTTCCCAGACGTACCACGGGTCGCCGGTGCTCAGGACGTTGCCGATCGTCGTGTTTTCATACCAGTCGCCGTGCGGGTTCGTGTACCCGACGTTGACGGAGTTGAGGTAGTAGTTCGCGTCGGCCAGCACTTCAAAGGAGTACGCCCAGAAGTACTGCGTGCGGACGATTGGCGGACCGTACCAGTTCGCGGGCACCGAGTCGAAGCCGCTGAGGTAGGCGTTGGCCATGTCGAGGCAGTTCGCGCCGGTCGTGCAATCGCGGTTGACGTACTGGCCGAGCGTGATTTCGCTCGGATTGCCCATCGGGTGCATACCGGAGTCGCGGTGGGCAACCGGGGCCGTCGGAGACTGTTCGGGAACCGGGTCGTGGCCGATCGCCGGAATCGCTTCGGCGAGCTTGCCGATCGGCACGAAGCCGCGGATGTGATCTTGCAAGCTTCCGGGCGCGCCGAGCGTCGCCATGAACTCATACACCGGCTGCAAGAACTGCGCGTCGCCGTCGAAATACACGGGCTTCACGCTGTCGACCGAGATCGCGCCGTAGCGGCTTTGGAACGGCCGCAGCTGCGCGGCGATTTCGGCTTTCACTTGGGCGCTGGTTGCCGTCGGAGCGACCGTGCCGGCGGGCTCGGCCGCTTTCCAAACGCGAACGAAGGCGCGGATCGAACCGTCGTTGCCGACGCCGACCGTCAGGTGGGAGCCGTTGCCCTCGACCGGCAGACCGGCGGCGTAGCGGGCCGCGGGAATGTAGGTGAAGAGCACTTTCGGCGCGCTCTCGGCATGCGTCGAACCGTCGGCCGCGTGCGAGGCGGCGGCGGCGAACACGGGCGCCGCATCGCCGAGGCGGACCTGGGTCGCATCCTTCGGGACGACGTCGGCACGTGAGAAGACGCTGCTCGCGACGCGAGCCAGGAATTCGGGGCGCGCCGTGGCGCCGCTCTCGACGCTGAAGTCGGGGAAGATCTGGGATTCGCCGGTGCGGCCGTCGGCGAAGGCGTGCAGGACGCCCTTGCTGTCACGGGCCGTCAGGCGCGAACCTTCCATGGCGAACGGCTGCGTGCCGTGGAGCGCTTCGCCCAGGAACGCGGTCGGTGCCGCGGTGCCCGCGAGGCGGAAGAGCGGCAGGGGCTTGGTGACGGTCTGGACCGTCGTTTCGAAGGTCACGCCGCCGACGTTTTGCGCGGCTGCGGCCGGCGCCGGAGCGGCACCCGCCATTGCGGCGAGCGTGGCCGTGAGCGTCACGCCGGCGACGGTGCGCCGGGTCGAGGTCGAGTTCTGGTGGTTCATTGGTGGACTCCCAAAAGCGAGAAGTTGTTATGAACCGACCTTATCGCTTAGGGACTTCCGCCGACAGAACGACCTATACGCTCTACCCGTACGGTATAGGCGTACAGATGCAGTGTAGGCTGCGATGCGTTCGCGCACCGGCGGTACCGCCATACAGGCGCACACCGAGCGCGCCCACGCCGAGCACGCGCACGCCGAGGGAGATGGCGATCAGCCCGCACGCCGGATGGCAGGAAAGCGCACGACGCCTCGGTGGACCGGCAAGCGCGCGGCACCCTGCGCGCTTAGCCCGGTGTGGAACGGGTCGCGGGCGCTACCGCGGCGTGGGTGATCCCCACGTGCTGGCGCGCTGGGCGTTGGCCTTGAGCGCGGCCGCGCATTCCGTGGCGCGATCCTTGCCGGCGTTCTGCGTTACGCATTGGTTGAGCAGCGAGTTCGCGAGGTCCATCTTCGCCTTCCAATCCTCGCCATCGTGGTGCAACGTCTGCGCGTGCCACGATGCGAGGTAGGCATTGACGTAGTCGTCGTGGCCGTCGCACGATTGTTCCGATCTGTCGTCGTTGCTGAGCGCCTTCTTCGAGGCCGCCCAGCCGGCGTCGCTCGTCGGATCGGAATTCGCCGCGTAGTCTTTGGCGATGTTGGTTTCGTGGCTCAGGCACCAATCGCGCCGGTCGCGCACCTCTTGCAATTGTGACCGGATGTCTGCCGAGGCCGGGGCGATGCCGGCGCCGGCGAAGAGGCCGACAAGAAACGAGCAAATCGCGAGCGTCCGGATCATTGTCGGATTCATCATTTCGCTCCCCTCGTTAGGTGCGACCCGTACGCCGCCGCGCCGGGCCGCAAATGCCGACGCGAATTTCGCTTCGCGGCTAGCGAGCTCTTTTTTTCCTCGCGCCGCGCCGCCAGGCAGGCGTTCTCAGGCGGTTGACGCAAGAACGCCGAGACGGCTACCTGCGGAGGATTGCATGAACTCGGAATTGGTCGATTACATTCTCATGGTCGTGTTCGCGGGCGTGATCCTCTTCATTCCGACGGCGTGGATCTTGCTCGGCATCAAGTCGTACGGCACGGGCGACTACCACCAGCCGTAGCTGCCGATCGTCTCGAGCGATTTCGCGACCGCGGGCGCTCCCGGCTGGCGCGAACGCCGCTCTCTTGAATCTCCTCTTGCGCGACCGCTGAGAGTGAGGCCAATGACGTCGTCGTCCCGGTTGCCACGACCAACGCATCCCCGGTGGTAAGGCCGAAAACGCCCTCCGCGCTCGGTGAAGCCGCCGCGGCCGTCTGGAACGCCGAAAACTATCGCGCCCTCGGGCTGCTGCACAAACTCGACGCGCCAGGTGCGGCTGCGTTGCGCGCTCGCGTCTACCTGCGTACCGGCGGATTGGCCCTCGCCGTACGCGAGTTCGAAACGCGCGCCGCGCTGGCCGTCACCGAGCCGGCTGAGGGGATCGCGCTCGCCACGTCGGCGATTTTCGCGCTCTGCGCGTCGGGCGAGTTCGAGCGCGCCGAGACCATCGTGCGGTGGGCAGCGTCGTCGCTGCGCGATAACAGCGACCCACTGTTGCGCATCGAGCGCCACTACATGGCGGCCGTGAGCGACTTCATGCGTGGCGACGCGATCGCCGGCGAACGTGAAGCGGTCACCGCCCTCGAGTTCGTCAGCCGGTTCCCGCACGCCGAGGCCGTGAACGAATTCCAGTGGGAAACGAACCATTTGCGCGCCCGGCTACTCGATCTCTTGGGCGTGCAAGCGATGGTTCGCGGCGACTTCAAAAAACAGGAAGAGCTACTGGTCGAAGCGCTGCTGCACGTACGCCTGGTCCGCAACCGCGAGTATTGGCTCGAGGCTTCGCTGCTCTCGAACCTCGCGGTCCTCGTGAAGCATTTCCCGTGGACGCGGGGTAAGCAGATGCTCGTGGCGCACGCGTCGGTCATTCCCTGGAATTCCGAACTCGAACTCAAGCGCAACTACATCAAGCTCGGCCTGCGTCAGCACCGCCGGATCTTCGGCGACGATACGCAGAGCGGCGGAGTCTTGACCGATACCGCACCGTCGTTGGCCTGGCGGATTTATAGTTGCGTGGAATTGCTGCTCTGCGAAGAATGGAACGACGCGCAATCGTTCGCGGCTGAAATTCGTTACGGCCGGTCGCTCGCGGAGCGCGTGGATTTCGACCAGACGCGCGGCGAGGAGGTCTCCGCGTTGCTCTCGTTAGCGGCTCTCGTGGCGACGGAAGATCCCCAAGCAGCTCGCGAGTTGCGCGCGCGCTACGCGGGCAAGATGGCGACCGTTTCGCCCGCCTACGTCGTCGTGCGTTCACCCGTGCGCTTCGCCCAGGAAGCCTTCGCCGACGGATGCATCGCGAAAGCGGACGGCGCACATTCCGAGGCACAGGCGCTATTGCAACGAGCCGCCGGGCTGTGGTCGCAGTTGGGGCTCGTGCCGTGGGCCGCGGCCGCCGGCCTCGAGCGATACCCGGTTTCCAGGGACGTCACCGACCTCGCCGCGGCTCGTTCGTTCGTCAAAGCTTACCCGGCCACGGATTTCGGACGGCGTCTGAAACAGGCCCTGCTGGCTGCCGAGAACTGCGAGAGCGGTGACTTCATTTACGTCAACCCTTGGCGGATGGAGGCCGAGGATTTGTCGAAACAAAGCGAGGTCGTGCGCAAACGGGGGCAGAACGCAATCCCGCGCTAACTCACTTAGCCGGCGCTCGATGAGGAGCTTGATGTAGAATGTTCAAATTCCAGACCGGTGACGCTCGCGCAACCGCGCGGCTCGTAGCCTTCGCAACGACGACTGCCGTGGCGCTAGCGCCGCTCGCCGCCTTCGCGGACTACGACTCCGTCGGCAAGCCGTTCCCTCTGTGGGTTTTCCTGATCCCCGGCGCGGGCATAATCGCCCTCGCGGCCGCGCTAGTCGCCAAGGGCGCGGTCGAACGCGGCCGCTAGAAGCGACCTAGAGCTACGGGAGCCCGCGGTCGGAAGCCGGGCGGCGAAACCGGCTGCTTCCCCGCGTCCCCGGAGATCGGGGGGATATGTCCCCTGGTTAAGGCGATTTGCCCGCTGCGCAAAGCCATGGCGCCACGCGTAGGCCGTTCGCCCGAGTAGAGCCGCGGGAGTCCGCGCTGGGGATCGGGGGACGTGTTCCCGTTTAAACGGGAGTCGTGTTGCGCGCAACCGTAACTGAGATAGCCGTGCAAACCGAACCGCGTAAGGACGAACTCCCCAAGACCTACGAACCGGCGGCCGTTGAGGCGCGCCGCTATGCGGAGTGGCTGTCGACCGGCGTTTTCCACGACGAGCCCGATCCGGCTCGGCCGCCCTTCGTCATCTCGATGCCGCCGCCTAACATCACGGGCCGCGCGCACCTCGGCCACGGGTCGACCTGGACACCGATGGATATCCTGACCCGGTATCACCGGATGCTCGGGGATAATACGAGCTGGATTCCCGGCCAGGACCACGCAGCGATCGCAACCGAGGCGGTGCTCGTCCGGGAACTTGCCAAGGAGGGGCACACCCGCAACGGGATCGGACGCGAGGCCTTCATCGCGCGCGCTTGGCGCTGGCGCGAACAGTACGGCAGCGAGATCTACGAACAGTTTCGCGCCCTGGGTTTCGGTCCCGACTGGGAGCGCGACCGCTTCACGCTCGACCCGGGACTCTCGGCGGCGGTCGTCAAGGCGTTCGTCCAACTCTATCGCGAGGGCCTGATCTATCGTGGCACGCGTTTGGTCAATTGGGACCCGGTCTCGCAGTCGACCCTGTCCGACGCCGAAGTCGAGGACGAAGAGCGCGACGGTTTCCTCTGGCAGATCCGTTACCCGAGTACGGACGGCACGTTCGCGATCGAGGTTGCGACCACGCGCCCCGAGACGATGCTGGGCGACGTCGCGATCGCGGTCCATCCCGAGGACGAACGCTACGCGGGGCTGATCGGGAAGCGCGTCTTGGTGCCGCTGGCCGGGCGCGCGATTCCGATCGTCGCCGACGGCGCGGTCGAGCGCGACTTCGGCACGGGTGCCGTCAAGGTGACGCCCGCGCACGATCCGCTCGACAACGAAATCGGGGAGCGCCACGCGCTTCCGGCGATCAGCGTGATCGGGTTCGACGGTAGGATGACCGGCGAAGTGCCCGCGGCCTACGCGGGCCTCGATCGCTTCGACGCCCGCCGTGCGGTGGTATCCGATTTGGAACGTAGCGGCGCGCTGATCGCAACGACGCCGCGACGCCACGTCGTACCGGTCAGTTCGCGCAGCGGTGCGGTCGTCGAACCGCTGCTCTCGTTGCAATGGTTCTGCAAGATGGAATCGCTGGCGGCGCCGGCGCTCGAAGCGTACCGCAGCGGGCGGTTGCGTTTCGTGCCCGAACGCTTCGGCCGCACGTACGAAGCGTGGCTCGAGAAGATCAAGGACTGGAACGTCTCGCGCCAAGTCTGGTGGGGTCATCAGCTGCCGGTCTGGTACACTCCCGGCGACGAGGCCGTGGTGGCCGAAAGCGAAGACGAAGCGCGCGCGATCGCACGCGAGCGTTTCGGCACGACCGAGTTACGGCGCGATCCCGACACGCTCGATACGTGGTTCTCGAGCGGGCTTTGGCCGTTTTCCATTCTCGGCTGGCCCGAGCGCACGCTGGAACTCCAGAACTGGTATCCCAACCAGGTGATGATCACCGGCCGCGAGATCATCTTTCTGTGGGTCGCGCGCATGGTGATGCTCGGCCTCAAGTTCGTGGGCGACATCCCGTTCAAGGACGTCTTCATCTCGCCGCTGGTCTTCGACATGCAAGGCCGCAAGATGTCCAAGAGCCTCGGCAACGGGATCGACCC
>Ga0116229_10015556_pt1 | contig 10344 bp, 7 predicted proteins | sample S1TSphgellanicum_3_FD_87313 | JGI IMG/M metagenome (GOLD analysis project Ga0116229, IMG submission 87313) | Host-associated microbial communities from peat moss isolated from Minnesota, USA - S1T2_Fc - Sphagnum magellanicum MG | ecosystem: Host-associated > Plants > Peat moss > Unclassified...
GATCGACAACGGATCTAACAATGAGGTACTATTGTTTGCGATTTGTTGGTTCCCATTTTTTTTTTTTTTTAAATTTTTAATTTATAAATTGTGTTTGTTTTTTGTGGTTTTTTGTTTTTTTTTTTTTTGGTTTTTTTTTTTTTTTTTTTCTCTCTTTAATTAATATTTTTAATTTAATTTTAAACTTTGATTTTTTTGATATAATTTTTTTCCCTGAAACATTAACAAAAGTAGTCAAATTTACTCTCCCAAAAAAAATAAAAATTCAAGACTTTCCAAAATCATTTTGTTGAGAAAACAGCAAAATTTGTTTGTAAAAAAGCACTGCTTGTGGTTGTTGACATGGTATAATTTTTATTTTTATTTTTTCAATTTTGTGATGTTGCTCAAGTGATCATCCAAAACAATATTTAACCAAATTCAACAATATTCAAAATATGAAATTAGAAAAATAAAAATAAAAATTAACCACCCATAAATGTTGGTAGGCAGTTGTATATATTTATTTATTTATTTATTTAAAGAACAGAGAATCTTTGACAGAATTTTTTTTTTTTAAAAATTCCAAAATGAAACTTGGATCAGTGATTTATTTGGCAAATTTTCACCATTTTGCAAAAAATATTTTGAAAAATAATATTCTGTCACAAATTCCAAGTTTTTTTTAAAGGAAAAAAAAATCGCCACAATTGCCTACAATATGAAAGGGTACTTAAGATTTTCTACTTTCATATTTTGAATGTCGCCAAATTTGGCTATGTACACTAATGGGATGACCCCCCACTGCCTCGGATACCGCGATAACCGAGATCCTGAAACACGGGCTCCAAGTCCCGATCTGCGGCTCTGCCCCTCAGATGTCATCACCTCGATCGGAGCAGACGACCCGAGCGGCGACCATCTTCGTGTACACACACACACAAGACGATCGCTCGCTGCGGGTGCAGCAGCCGGCGTGCAAGCTCGCGAGCTGCTTCCAAATCTTCCGCCTTCGTCTTCGACTCGATTGCAGATGATTGGGATTCAACAGAAAATTCACCAGCGGCCCAGCATCTATCTCTTTTGGTTTTTTTTTAAAAAACCAAACAATACCAAATTCCTTTTTTTCTTCAGCTGAAGCTTGGGTGTGTCCTTGAGCAATGGGGAGAGTGTAGAGGAGCCGGGGCTTGTTATGCAGTATGTAGAAGAGAGGTTTTTGTGTGTGTAGAGATCTTCTGTTGCTGAGCAGCAGTTGTGATTAGTGAGCTAGAGATTTGATGGAAAGAAGAAGATGGTGATGAGAAGTGGGTGGAAGTCAGAACCGCAACAGGGGAACAGTCGGTTGAATGTGTCTTGGCTGTTTGAGAACGGAGGAGGAGTGAGGAGTTTAGAGCTTGCGGAAGAAGAAGAGTAGAAGAAGAAGAAGAAGCTGGAGGTTGTGGAGGTTTGGATTGTTGGGGATTTGTGTCTGCTCATCATCATCAATGGCTGGAGACTTGCAGGGTCGTGAAGGAACAGATACCTATGATGATGAAGACATTGTGGTTGAGCATGAGTTCTCAGTGGAAGATCTGCAATCTCCAGTACAAGAGAGGGAAGCATGTAACATGGAGTCAGCAGCAGTAGAGGGAACTGCTTTTGATGGGCTCATGATAGAGGTCAAGGAAGAAGAAGACACTCATGTTGCCACTGCAGTAGGTTCAGTGGAACTGGCTTTGGAGGAGGAGGGCGACATAAACCTGCAGCAGCAGCCGCAGACAGTGTCTGTACAAGAGTCACGCGAGCACCCATATGAAAAAGCTTCATCAGGTGTCGAAGCAACTGATGCACAAGAAAAGAATCTTGATGATGCACCAATGCACAACAGATGTGGAGTTGCTGCGATGCTGAGTAGAGATCATCATCTCCAAGAGGTTGGAAGAGAGCAGCTTGAAGACTGTGCCAATGTGACTGAAATAGAACCACGTACAGGCAGTGAAGAAGAAGCTTTGTTGGGTGGTGAAGCAGCAGCTTCTCCAGGTGCACCACCACCATCTGAAGGAGTCATAGAGACAAAGGATGGAGTTGGTCTTCTCAAAGGAGAAGAAAAAAAACCAGTGCATGAGGATGATGATGCTATTATTATGGCAGCCACTTGTGAAGTGGAGGAGGAGGACGATGACAGAGCTGCTGCTGTTGCTGCTGCTGCAGAAGATGATGGCATTGCTTTGCTGCCCATGGATACAAGCCAGAAGACTATAGCAACAACCACAAGTGATCAAGGTAGCAAGGAAGCGATGGCTCTATTCACTGAAGGTATGTTCTCTGGCTTCAGGGTTTCAGAGTCCTTGCATTCTATCCTTGAGAGACTACACCAGCTTGGAGGTCTGTTGTTGTTTGGGATTCTACAGGATTGCTCAAAACATTTGCACCAGGTGAATGATGACTCCATTTTGGTTCTCAGCCATGACAGGAGGAGGAGCCTTACAAGTGAATGCAGCTGGTGGAGAAGAACAAAGTGATTCTGAAGGGGGGCTAGATTCTTGGGAGATCAAACAGAGGAAATCGGAAAGTGCTTGTAACACCAAGCTTACACTTGGACAACCAGTTGTTACAACATCTGAGCTTGTTGTGGATGATTTGCCAGTTATCTCAATGGTGGCACCTACCGACTTGATTACTGCTGTCACAACGTACGGTGATTCAGTGGCTGCAAGGGAGGAGGTTCTGCTGTCAGGGGGTTTTCAGCATGGTCCTCAGCAGGTGGTTGATGAGCATCAGCTGCATGTGGATACCGACAAGCACCTTGAGCAGGCACAAATTCATGCACAAGAAACAATGGCAACTGCAACAGCTGTTCTTGCACAGAGCCAGCTTGTATGGGCACGCATTCACTCACAGCACCCTTCAGACTTGGGAGCTGCACGTGAGGTTCAAATTGCTTCTTTAGCAGCAACTGTGGCAGCTGCTGCCTCTGTTGCAAAAGCTGCTGTTGAAGCTGCGAGAGCAATTGGAGCAGCTTCTTCCAATGTAGTGGCACCATCCCAGAGTCTTCCATTCAGGGCTGCCCAAGCAACAAGCAATGAGCATCCTCAACAGAACACAAATAGAGCAATAATAGAAATTCGCCAAAATGTGGAGGCACTAGAATCTGTGGTTCAAGCAGCTGGATTTGCAGCACAAGCGGCCACGCAGGGAGCTGTGATGGCCATAGGAAATCCACTAAAGCAGGCAACCAGAATGGCAAATTATTGGAAGAGAAAAGTAGCAGAGATGGAGGGAGATGCCAATCCCAAAGGGAGAAAAAACCAATCTCACAAGAAAACAAAGCTCGCAAAGTCTCGAGGGGTTGGTGAAATCTTTTCTGGAAAGAAGACACCCAAAAAGCAAGCACTCTGGACTCAAAGCTCACCAGGAACAACACCACTGAAGAAATTGAAAGGCAAGGAAGGACTTCATCATACTGGAAGCTCACCAGTAACAATGCCAAAGAAAATGAAGGATAAGCAAGCACTGCATACCAGAAGCTCACCAGTAACAACAACGCCAAAGAAGATGAAGGATAACAAGCAAGCACTTCATTGTTCTGGAAGCTCACCAAGGACAACACCAAAGAAAAAGAAGGAAAAGAATGTATCATCATCCTCATCATCTAAGAGAGAGGTGTTCATCAAGGGGAAGGCAGTTGAGCAGGGCAAGAAGGCAGGAGATGTGGGAAAGAGTCAATCAAAGAAAAATGCTGCTGCTGCTGCTGCTGCTAAGAAGCAGAAGAAGAAGATGACTGCAATGCCAGAAATGACTCCAAGGTATGCTGCACTGCAGTTAGCTGGTGTTGCCACAACTCAGAGCCCAGACCTCAGGGAGCTTGTAACAAGGAACAACACCCCTGAAGTTATCAGCGAGGGATCAGTTGTGGAGGTCAGAGCTGTTTCTGGAGTTTTGCATTCTCACCACAGACCTCTCTCTCCTCTCTCCCCCTACATGCACAACAAGATGGAGGTTTCTTACCCTTCTTGTTGCCTTGGTATTCTTTAAGTTTCTAGGGGTACATGGTTGATGCTGCTTCACCAGTGGTTTTATATGTATGGCACACATGCAGGTCATGTCTGAGGAGGAAGGTTTGCGTGGTGGATGGTTTTCTGCAAAGGTTCTTACATTAACTAAAACAGAAGCGTTGGTGGTTTATGATGAACTCCTTACAGACGATGGTCATCTCTCTCTCTCTCTCTCTCTCTCTCTCTTTCCCTCCTCAGTGTTTTTTGTCACTGCTCTCAATCTTGTAACCTAAATCTTGTCTGTCATGTGGTAGCTGGAGCTAAGATGTTTTCATTTCTTTGTCTAGTAGCTGTTTTGATGTGTGGATAGTCTGTCACAGTTGGTTGCTTTTACATTGCAAAAATGAATATATAAAGGGTTCTTCAAGGTATATTATCATCATGTGTAATCTGGTTTCTTTCTATGCATTCTTGCAGGAAGCTCTAATCTGAAGGAGTGGTTTCCTCTGAAGGATTCAGTTGTAGGGAATGGCATACTGCGGCGGATGCGTCCAGTGCATCCTTTTGTGTTCATCAAGGATGGGGGCTCAAGGGCACGCCGCCGTGTAGCTCTGGGTTCTCAAATTTGGTCTGTTGGAGATCATGTAGATGCCTTCCTCCAGGATGGGTAAGGATGTCACCTCTTGTCCCTTGTGAAGGAACCACCAGTAATGTGATTTTGACCAGAATCTCTCCAGCATCAGTTGATTTCCAGAGAACAAGCCATGGAAAGAAAAAGGAACATGCATTGTTGATTCTTTTCTGAGGACAAAAGTTTTCCTTGAGAGAATTTCTGATTTAGACCAAAAAATTGGAAACATGTCAAAGAGTTTTGTAAGAGGATCAAATGTTGGATTGGCAACTGAATGACTCCAGGTGGTGGGAAGGAGTTGTGAAGGATGTCAAAGACATGGACGAAAACAAGATCACCCTTTACTTTCCAGGTTTGCAGAAAGTGTTGTAAACCAGGGTTGAACATCTTTTGAACTTCTTGATGGATGTTGAGATGATCGCAAGACTTGTTTTGTCAGGATGTTTGTGTTGTTGTAACAGATAGTATTCCCTATTATTGAGGGAGATACTGTCAGTTTCTCATTAGTTGAGCATCGAGTCACAAAGCTTTGACCCTGAATCTGTTGTCAATCCTCGCATCCAAACGAGACCTGCTGACTCTACTTCAGGAGTTATCTAAATCTTGAGTAGTACATCTTTTCTGTGTTCTTTGTGTGAGTTTCCATTCTGTGTGATGATGAGCTTAGAAGGTGGTTTTGTGTATCTGCAGGTGAAGATGACACAGCAGTTGTCAAGACATGGAATGTGAGGCCATCCTTAACTTGGAAAGATGGTGTGTGGGGGCCATGGACAGGTTCTGGGAAGGATGAGGTAAGGGAGCTATTGAATACTTGCACACTGCTCTTACACAAAGGTTCACTCTTTGTTCAGCACAGTGGGAAAAGTCCTGAGAAGCTTAAGAAAGTTCCATCTTCTTGAAGAGAGCTTGGGAGTGGACATGGTTGTGATAAACATTTGGTTCCCGTGGCTTTTTTTGTTCCAGGGTGGTCAATTTGCAAAACAACAGAAATATGAGAGCAGCCCCAATGTTAAAGGAAAGAAATTGACCAAAAAGAGGAAGCTTTTGGAATTAAGAGAGGATGCTCCTGAGGCAGATTCACCTCCGAGAAGTGTTCCACGGTTGCTGCCTGAGGGCAACACATTAAGTAGTGTCAGTCATGCACATCACAAGCTTGCAGAGGTCAGTAATGCATTGTCGACTCCTCCCAAGCACCGGCTTTCTTCTGCTGCTGCTGCCACGGTTACCATACCAAAATCTACCAAAAAAAAGCTCAAGGCACCAGAACCTGGGGTGCCAATGACCAGACAACAAAGTGCAGCAGATAGTGATGAACATCAGAGACCAAGGAACCCAAAGCTGCCAACTCCCCGGGTATGCTTTTTAACAATGTTTGTGCATGAAGATCTATCCATTAGTAAAGAGCAAGAGGCAAGATCTGTTTCAGTTTTACACTCGTTATTTCCTGATAGTGAATTTGAAGATTTCCTGAGATGGGGAGTTCTTCACATGGGGTAATGATCTGCATCAGTGTCCATGAATGCTGGTAACTTTGCATGAGATTTACTGAATTTGTTGCCTGATGTTTCCATACCTTTTTTCTTGGTGTATGCAGCGCTGCTTGGAACGAGCATGAGTTCTTCCCATGGAATTGAAAAACAGAAAAAAGCTTCTGAGCAAAAACACTGACATGTAAAAACAACACCTTGTAAATTGCTGGACTACCAGTTCAAGTCTTTGGAGAAGTGCAGATCCATTTCAGGAACTGGGTTTCAGGTGCTTGTCTTTCATCAGCTTATATCAAATTGTTTGATCTGCACCCAAAAGATTGGATTACTTTCCGACACCTTTCTCATTGTCCCACCTCAATTCAAGTTCTTGGGCTTTGGCTTTGTGTGTATAGTGGACTGGCTATGAGCATTTTTGTAGCCAACAAGAATGCTCCACCTGCTTCCTGGGTCCTTGGGCTTGGACCTTGGTGTAAAATTCACAGACCTAACTTTGAGCATTTTAGCCAATAAGAATGCTCCATCTTTAGTGTGGGGTAATCCTATATTTGAAATTCAGTGTTATCATGACCCTCACCTTGTGTCAAATTTTAGTCTATATTTCAATATCATCACCAATTTCATATGTTCCAAATGTCAATATTAGTCCAAGACTGGTTCAAATACAATGTATTTTTTTTGTATTCCAAATATTGGGTTTCTAAAAAGAACTTTGGAAATATGAATATCATCCACATTACCCAATGCTCATCTGCTCCAAGTGACCACTGTGCCATGAAATAAGTTGTTCTAAGAACAAGACCAGGGAGGAGCGAAGTATCGCACTATCAACACAAGACTCCACTCAAGATGCTCAAACTCACCCCAACAAGACATAAACTGCTCAGTATTGATTAAAAAATGGCATCAAAATAGCACATTGGACCAACTTGTGACATACAACAGAAGACATAAGTGCCCTTTTTTGAGAATAGAACTGAGAGACTGCTTGTTATACAAATTCTGCCACTAGCTAAAGGTAGACCACTGTCCTGGCCACCTAGAGAAGGCAGTCATCCTTCCAAAACATTTGCACTCCCACCGAGTCAGAAGTTTTATGATTTGACTCAGATGGCACTTTATGAAACACCTCACATGTGTGTAAGGGTTTAAGAATTTCCTATGCAATGGTCCTATCATCTATTGGTGACAAAACCTAGATCATAAAATACTTTGTTTGTGAGCTTCTAACTCCAAATTAATGTCCAGGATTTGAGTAGGTGGAGGGGAGAAAATTGTTTCATCAGCTGGGTTGACTGCCACTAACTCACTTTCTTTGATAGGCACCATACTAGAAATGGGGAGGGGCTGAATGGAGGAAGATGGTGCAGGCATCATATCTATGCCATCTTCTGAAACATGTTCTGGTGAACTTCCTGGTGTGTTTACCCTTGTCTTCAGGTAGAACTTGTCGTCTCTAATATCATATGCCTCTGAAGTGCGTACCTCCTGGCAAAGTGAGCAAGGTGCACAGAACAACCACTGTATGCAATCGGTCAGCCCAGGTTGCCCACAACACCATGTTTTTGAAGGTAGATTGTATCTTTCTCTCATCCGAATCCTCCAAAAGCCCCCATAGAGTAAACCAAACACACTCAAAACAACTCCTGTTGCTGCCAAAGCATGGCGGACATTCCTGCATAAAGTATTATACCACAGGTACATTAGACACAGAGGCTGCTGACCCCAATCCCTGACACTGAAAATAGATGAAGACTAACTTAACTTTGCAAGTCAAATGGAAGCAATTTTGTACATTAGACACAGAAGTAATGTGTCCAGATTCAGATCAGAGAGCATATTACTGGATAAAAATCCATAGATTCAATCTGACATGGTCATCAACCAAAGCACTTGAAGTCCCTGTTCTGTGGCTCAACAAAAGCTGGCTCACAGGACCACACATACTAAACTCCATAAGCAGAAGCATGTATTTTGTTAGAGCATACCTGTTACTGACGTTAACTGCCGCAACATTGAACACCAGACAGGGGGCAGAGCACAGGAGGAGAAAGGTAGCAATGTGCACATAACGATTGCCAAATCCCATCCGGTCCAAATTCCAGCCGAATACACATGCAAGACAAGTTATTGAGAGTAGAGTTATTGTGGGCTCCTTATAACAATCAAACAGACCCCCATCCCACTGTGGATTCTCAACAGGCCTTCCATCTCTGGATGCAAATGACATCCTCTTCTCAAGCAGATCGTAATTTTCCTGCAAGTGGAATATAGAGGGATGCCTTGTGGCTTGACCTCTCTCAGATTTATCTGCTTCAGTTTCATCTTCATCAAGTCTGTCCGGCACCTTGTCTTCTGCCACAAAATCCTTTCCCAGAGGACTCACGGAATTGTAGATCCCTGCTGCAGCTGCAGCTCCAAAAGAGGTAGCAAGGGTGATGCCAACACCAATTGCAGGTCGGTTTGCTCTTTTGTAGCCCCAATTTAGTCCACAAAGTGCATACTGTGCAAAGCAATTCAAATGCAGCAGAAGCACAACCACAAGCATGTGAGACCATTCATTGGGCTTCCGCAATCCCCCTTTGCAATACACATCTCGCAGCTTTATGATGTCTTTAGGCCGCCACCGGATCAACCACACCATATGCAGGATTCGTGTGGGATGCACATAAAGCACCATGAGAGTGAAAAGAGCATTCAGTATTTGATTCGAAACTTCATACCAAGTATCCCTGTCACTTTTCTTTGGAATTACTTCGTCCAACATCCCCACCAAAACCATGAAGAGGATTGCCCCTGACACTGCAACTCCCAACACCCATACGAGGAGTGCTAGATTCTTGGGATTTTGAAGCCATATCTTGGCCTGCTCCTTCAATACCTGCCACTTCACCTCTCCGATAAGAGGCAGTGTGATTCCATCCCTCAAAGTGAACTCTTTTGGTGAAGGTGTTTGCTTAGAGACCTCTTCCCTTTCCTCTTTGAGCCGTGCAAAAGTTGCTGATGGTGTAAGAAGGATTTTGACAGGTTTCATTAAGGCTTCTGCGATAGGAGATGCTGGTTGAGGAGAACTGTTCCCACTTGCCTCTCCATGCTTCACACGTCTTGATTTCTTGTGTCTGGAATTACTTGTGTCTGAGCCAGTCTCAGAACCATCCACACTGTCCCTTCGACTTCCTAGCAAGTCTCTCAGAGACCATGAATGAAACTCAGCTTTAGGATCATCACTTGGTTTTGCCCCAACATCTTGAGCCCCATTTTCACCCTTGACAGCTTTGCCTTTCCTGCTCCTTGGAGTGCTCTCTTCCGTCCCTGTTTCAGATCCTTCTGTGTTTCTCCTTTGACTTGTGAGCAGGTCTCGAAAAGACCATCCCCTAAAATCAGCTTGCAAATAATTGATGGTCTTCTCACCTGCATTATTGCTTCCTGTTTCCATCTTTGTGTTCTGCGGATTACTACCTATAGGGGCAGTCAAGTGTGGAACCTAACTTCAGGTTCATCCATTTGCTCCCCCTTTCACCCTGATCCCCATAGCAACCAGAAGATCAAGTCAGGTTGGGAGTCTTGTCAGTGTCAATTGATACAAAGTGTCAACCATATTCAAACTATTCTGTACATCAAAGAAGAGCAGTCTATTTTCGTTTATATTCCAATCTGGTCACAAGAATCTGCTGCAATCTAGAATTACATATGCAGCAGAGTGTGCACCTGAGGGGAAAAATCAGCTTGCAAGTTGCACAATATGTTGACAACCAAAAGGGACTCCACACCCCATCCTCTCCTCCTCCACGACCAACTCCACGAAACATATGCCTGCAGTCCAGAAACACAGAAACAGGTTCACAAACACTGTCCAAGCAATTTATGCAGATGCCTGGTCAGAATTTACAGCAATAAATCCAAACATTCGATGCCATATTGGATTGGATTGTATTCCACATGTAGAAAAATGCTAAAGAAATGTCCTGCCATATTTCCTTGCTTGTGTTGTAATCCCCCAGAAGGTACCTGCAAAATTGATTTTCTTCTGCTCTGGAAAACCAAAGTGAGTACAACACATGCACAAACAGAAACATTCCATATGACACAATAGAATGAAGATCTGATGCACCTATGATCACTGATTTGTGTGGCATACTGACCCTCACACTTCCAAATAATTACAAACCTTGCTGTGGCAACTTCATATGGACAGGCCACACAGTTCACAATTCCATGCATAACCCCTGGAGTGCACATGTTCTTGTCTTTCAAACCAAAACTTTCTCTTGCA
>Ga0116229_10015557_pt1 | contig 10343 bp, 5 predicted proteins | sample S1TSphgellanicum_3_FD_87313 | JGI IMG/M metagenome (GOLD analysis project Ga0116229, IMG submission 87313) | Host-associated microbial communities from peat moss isolated from Minnesota, USA - S1T2_Fc - Sphagnum magellanicum MG | ecosystem: Host-associated > Plants > Peat moss > Unclassified...
AAACAAAAAAATAGAAAAAACCATCAACTATCCTCTCCCTTGTCACCTTCTGCTTTTGGTTGCACGGATCCCTTTTCATCCAATAGGTCTTCATTTCATCAAGATTTCACTCCACCACATTTTAGCGTACAATATGAGTTTTACAAAAGATGGTGTTTTCTTTTTGGGGGGTTTAGTTTGAAAGACCAAAACATGTGAAAAGAAAAGATTGACACGAACCAAACATGTATGAATTGTCCCTTCAACTTCATAAGCATCATAAAGCTTTATGGAAAGTCTTTGTTTATTCAATCATAAGGCTTGAATGATAGATTTCTTCATGACTTCAATGCCAACCAAAGGTTTGCATTACTCCTACATTACTACATTGGTTATATGTCCAAAAGATAATTGGTTGCTATTAAAGTAGCTTGGGAAAATTGGAAAGTGAAGCCAAAGAACTTGTGGTCTTTTATGGGAACATATTCAAGGAAAGATCAAGGTTTAATAGTAACAAAGTAAGCAATTATTGACCTTAGCACAAATCTCAAGTGCTTTCATTAATAAGTTTCTATTGCAAGAGTGTGTATGTCGATCCCTCATTAGATACATGTAGGTAATTATTTTCCATAATTATGGAGTGATACAAAACTATTGATGGCATCGGAATCTTTTTAAATTTTAAAATAGTACATTTAAATATAAAACTAAATCACATATCAATACAATAAGACGAACAAACAAAACACACATATTATGTCCTTTATCCATAACATAAAACAAATTAGAATATGGATCATGAACATGAAGGTGAAAAATATATATATTACAGAGGTGTATTTCAAAAAAAAAATGATCGTATTAAAAGAAATAGGTTGTAACATTCATTTTTATTTAGTCATGAAAACATGCATATTTTTTCATAAAATCAATCAATTGAAGAACTTTTTAACTTTTGTATTCATAATGGAAGAAAAGTGAATGGGAATATGTAAAATTTGTTAATGAACAAGGTAATTATACACATTTGATTTTTTATTTAATTAATAATTTCAATTTTTTATATTTGTCTTTAATTTATGTTGGAATCAATTGATATCATTTAGGACAATAATCATTGAATGAAAGGTGAATTAATAATTTTTTTCCATCAAATAATAATTAATTTAATTGACAAGGAGGAATTCACCATTGTTGTTGACCACCAAGATGGTAGATATATATTTTTGGAATTAATTTTAAAATATCATTGATTATCAAATTAACTCGAATTTAATGTAACAATCTAAAACCATTAAAATGGTTATAAAATGTATTTTTTTGGTTTAAAAATAATGAATGCATAACAAATAACTTGGAAAGAAGAATGCTTGGAATATTGTATGCATTGTTTTGATCATATGAAGGAGAAACCAATTGAAATATGACATTTTTTGAATGTAGAATCACTATTCATAAATGAAAAAAAGATCAAGTAAAAATAATACTTTTAAATTATGGCTTATTTCTTCCATCAAAAGCTTTTTAAATGAACATAACAAACATCTTAAAAGAAAAACTAATGATAGCCACATACACCATGTGTAAAGATTGCATTTTGATCAAAAGATCACAAACTTACTAAGCTTCATAGAAATTTCATGCAAAATCTGGTTTTCATAAGTTCATACAAAAATTGCATATATTACATGCCATGTTAATATGAACAATATTTGTATGTATTGAATATTTTAAATACTCAAATTGATGAACATTGTTTTTGAATGACATATATGAATGTTCATGTATTGTACACAAAAATCACATAATTTTATGCAAAATTACATCACAATAATTGCATGGATCTTTAATTAAAATGTGAATCATACATACTTCACATCAAAACAACATAAGTAGAAAATACACATTATATATATATATATATATAGTGCCATTTTTACACTTTGAAGCCCACAAATTTTGCACAAACATATTGTTTTACGATTTTTGCACAAATTCTATTGAAATTTTATGATATTGAAAAAAAATTGAGGAAAAGGAAGGATAGGTTTTGTGACAAACTATACAAATATATATGTAATGTAATATTATTTATAAAATTTCCTGAAATCAATTATGCAAGCCATTTTATGAGAATAAGTATTATTAAAAAATTACAAAAGAACATAATCAACCAACATTTTTCACCATTGAAAGTGCTTGAAAAATAAGGGATTATCTAGGCTTGGGTTATCTTTTCATCATTTTAAAGACTATAAATTTAATACAATGACAATGTAGTACATCCCCACATGCACAAACTTATAAAACACTACAAACTTTCAAACATAACAAATGTGGCATGTTTATTTTGATTTTAACATAAAATATAAGATAATTTTGAAGTTTTATGTAACACTTACCAAAGAAATAATATATATGTTGTATGACTGTTCATAAATTCAACTTTTTGTTCATGGGATGAAATTATCGATGAATGTCCATGTCTCATCCATTAATATTTATAATTCATTTATAACATAGATATTTAAAAGATTATCTAAAAAAGTTTTGTTAAAAATGGAGTTCATGGAAGCTTATTGTAACTTTGACAACATGATTCGCAAACATGTATAAATAAACGTAATGCAACTCCTTAACTTTTATCTAGTCACATTAAAAAAGGTGCAAATTTATAGCTAGTTTAGTTGCAACTTACATTTGTGATTAAAAATGTTATAATTGTCTATGACAAGTTAGTCATGAAATGCAATTTCATAAATCATGACATTAAACAACAATGGTTGAATGAGTTTCATGTTTATGTTATATAATGTCACTTGTTAACATGACACATACTACCTATCACTCTAGCTTAATCCATGCAATTTTTTTGTGATTATATTGGTAAGTGCTTTTATCACACCATGTGTACTTTCCAAGGAATAAATCATTACATGACAAATGGCAACATCTTCAAATTTTAGTAATTTAAAATTTTAAATAATTCAATGCATATTTGTGTGCTCCAATTTCGACAAATTAAGATCCATACATGGGGCACACAATCATTAAACCTTTACATTTATAGATCTCATGGCCAAAGATTGTCCATGTGTAGTGCATAGATTATATGTAATATGGTTCAAGGTTTGGGTTCACATAAATAAGTTGTCAATTGTACAACCAATAGTTTGCCACATGTGAAGCATAATTTTTTTAATCAAAATTTTGTTAGGTTTAAGGTGAATAGCAACAATACAATGGTTTTGTATGTTAGCCATGTGTAAGGAAAATATTCGTTATGAAAAGTTTCACCAATTTAATTAGGGTTTGAGTTTGACCAATTATATTAAGGTCAGTGTTTGACCAATTTGATTCATAATTTTGTAAATTGTATGGCCCATGGGCTACCACATGCAAAACACAAATTCATCCTTGTGATTTATTGTTGAAGGTTTACTACCCCAAAGGGATTGCTTTTCTTTAAACATAAAAATACATGAGAAAAAACATAAGGTGCCATATATTAGTTGCTGAAAATTATAATTTAATTAGTTCTACAAGAGGGTTATATATTCTAAAAACCTATTTATAATTAATATAAAGTATGGTTTAATCTTCTCTCTCTCTCTCTCTCTCTCTATATATATATATATGTTAGGTATTAATTGTTAGTAGGTTCAATTAATATTATTGGTAGATTGTTTTCCATATGTTTAACACAAAATGAAATTTGTGACATGAATATGGGATTCATTGATTGGTGTTAAAAATAATTTTATGCATCCCACAAGATATTGATGTGTTGGTTAAAAGTTGTTGTTGCTTTGTTGCCTCGCAAAATGGACACCCTTATGTTGATAAGTTTATGAATTATAATTGCCTTAATGTGCTTCAAGGTGCTCCTTTTATGCACCACCATATATGGACTAAAAACAACACCTCTAAATGATGGCAAACTTTTGTGCTTAACATCCTTGGTAATTTTCTTTTTTATATCTAGTTGTAGTTGTTTTTGAAAAGAACTATACGAAATGAAATTGGATTCTATTCATTAGGGAATATTTATTAGTGAGTCTCGAGTTGTTTGTTTATTCATATGCTCATTCCTTGTGCAATATTTGTTTGATTAAAAAAAAGACATCACAATCTTTCAATGTGGCCCTCACCCAATACCCCCCAAACAACACCTTGTTTGATGCAAATAATGTAGAACTTGAACGTTTAATGTTCCCCCAAGGGGTAGTACACTTTCAACATGCAAGTTATTTCCACATTGAAAAAGTCTTGTGAAAAATTATGGGATGTTAAGAAAAAATATCACAATTCGACAATTCACATGTATGGAATTCAACTTGAAATCTAATATTTTAATATCAAAGGAAGCAAAAACTCATTAGTTTTTACTTAGTCTTTCATATGTGTATTAGATTTCTATGAAGTTACTACCCATTACATCCTTCAACTTGAGCTATGGTGGATCAACATTCAAATTCAAAGGACTTGTAATGAAATATTGATTTTGACATTTCATTCCATAACATTCACAAGTTGAAATATAAACCACAACTCTTCAAATTGTTGATCCATGGTGCACAAGTGCACACCCCCTATCTTCCAATGTTTTATATCACACATGGTATAATAACCTCCTTTTCATTCAAAATATTAAGCAATGTAATGAAATTCCTTATCCTAAATTGCACACTCACAACAACCTATTTTGCACATGCTTATGGTTTTAAAAATCACTATTCACAAGATGGATCTAGTTCATGATCATTAATACCCTTGAATTTTCATCACAAATATTAATTTAATGTAGCTAAAAAAATCACAAATTAGACAATGTACTATTATCTAGACCTCCAAAAAGACTACTATCTATGGTACTCCTTCAACTATATGTTTTAAAATATTTTCAATGTGAAATCTTAAATTTCATGTTTATTTTTCATTTGGGAGTTTACAAATAAAACCCTCATTACTCCATCCCCCCCTCAATCCCCAAAAGCAATTGTAACACACCCATCACAACTAGATTATGCATGATTATTAAACCAATTATTGTCATTGTATGATACCATTTCATCTTGTCTTATGTGCACAACACCTTACAAACACAAGAACATAATGAAGTATTCACACCAATCCAAGGCCCAAATAATGATTTTAAAAATAAAAACTTAATATTAAAAAATTCAACTTTAATTTTCACCCTTCCCATTTTAGAACAAGTGAGCAATGTGCACTTTGAATTTCAAACTCCTTGTTATACCTTACTAGTTGAGTCCTTTTTAGTGCCACTTGAGCAAAGTATAAACACACAAGGATACTTGTAGAAAACATTTGAAATTGCGTAACTTTTAATCAATGCAAATTGGTATTATTAAATAAGTTGAAATTGTTGATTTGTTGTTTCTTGGAATAGATTCTTAAATCCAATGTAATATGCATTGAAATATTATAATCAAATTAAATTTGAATATGATGTCCACTAATGTTGATTATACTGAACCACAATCAAAAGGTGTAATATCTAGATATTTATATTTGATTTTTGGTGTGTATTACTAAAAAATGAAGAAGGATTAAAGATTTTTATTCAATATTGGTTTATTGTCAAATTTGTCTAAACCTTATTAAAGATAATTGTCAATTTATATTAAAAGATAAATTCTACTTATCTTTTAGTTTAAAAAATAATTCTAGTAGGATAGCCTAATAACTTAAAAAAATTAATAATACTAAGTTCACTTACTATCCCCTTGGGAAGGTGACATTAACTAATTCTAGTTAGTTTTTAGAAGGTGTTAGTTGGCCATATAGTTGCCACTAAAAAGTAGGACCTAGGGGAAAATTTGGAGAAACTAGCTAATTTACAAGAGAGATAAGCTGCGGGGACTTGGGCCTAAAAGGAAGTCTAAGTTTAGTTTGGGAAAGGACATTTTCCCATTCTATCCTTTCTTTCATTTTACCATAGTAGATGGTGTATGCGTTTTCTTTTTTGTACTTGAAGAACTTTTGGAAACAACAAAGGACTTATGGTTTTGCATTGAGATTTCAAAAAAAATTCCATGTGTGTATGTATGTTATTTTCTTGGTGTAAAAATGGTAGTGTTTGTAGTAGAAGAAGTAGAGACATAGGGAGGTAGGCTACCATTGTCATGGCATACCCAATAAGAGGTACACGAGGTAATAACAAGGCTATCCAAGGTACCCTTGGACCCCCCTTTGTTTGTTTATTTGTCTTTCTTCTTCATTGGTTTATTTTTATTTTTTTTGTTATTTCTTTCTTTTGTGAGAGTACCAACTTGTACTGAACAACAATTATGTTGCAAGGTAGGATTATTGTGGATGCAAGAATTCCAAGTAAACCTCATAAGATTGTTTGTTACAATAGGTGGTAACATTAATAGATGTCCTAGGTGGTCATATATGTTGTAGGAAAATTATCACAAGTGGGTAGAACTCTAAATATGCTTTCATAACAATTCTTCTTTTTATTTGTTTATATATTCAAAGTAGTTGCATCTCCCTTTTATTTTTTATTTTCTTTATCCACATATTTGGTAATTTGTTGGATCTTGAAGGCTAGTACTTAACCCCTTGATGTGAACTATTTATAGCCACTATATCTACATTTTCCTATGACTAATCACCACTTTGGCTACATTGAACCCTTGAAAATTGTAACTTTGCACCCATCCTCCTTTAACATGTACCCTTCAAGTTGTAACCACATCTTCCCCTTATTGTTTCCTTCTGACCTCCCATGAACATTTGTTTTTCATGTTTTCTTTCAAGCTACAAGCAAGCCACCCAACAAATAGTTACAAGCAAAACCATCAAGTAGCCACCAACTAGTAAGCACCTAACAAGTAATGCAATCCAACAAACTAGCAAGCAACTATAAACCAACATGTTGGTAAGCAATCATGAGTTGATGAACCCACAAACAACTACAAGTTAGCTAGCCATTGAATATCCTCAAGTTAATTAGCTAGTGAATAAACCATAGCCAAGGCAAATAACTACAATAAATTAGCATAAGAGCTGTTTTATTTCCTTTGAGAAAAATTAGTAAGAGCAAGTTTTGCTAGATGCTACATTGTAATTACAATAGGAGCAAGTGAGTCCCTAGTAGTGCTTCAAGAAGTCCAACAATGAAAGTAAGGCAAATTTTACATAAATGGAAAAGGAAAAAAAAAGTAAAGTCGGAAGAAATGTTTTTAAGGATTTGGTTTGTTTGGTAAATCAACAATGCCATGAGGAGTAACTTGGTAGGATTTTTTTGACATTGAAAATGAGATAATGTCTAGATAGATTTTGGAATAAACATAATTGTTGAAGATACGGTGTGATTGAAGAAGGATTTGATTGTTTCAGGGAGGTTAATAATGGTGGTGTTTTGTTGTTGGATGAGACCTTAATTTAGGGTGTGGGAAAGGTTAGAATTCAAGTGAAGTAAGTTTTGGCCAACCTAGGTTATGCAAATTCTTGCAAGATAGTAGTGGTGATATGAAGTGTTAAAAATTTGGTGTAGACCAAAATTACATTTTAAAATTTGAACTTATTTTAAGTATGGAACATGGGGCTAGTAATGGGAAATCTATAGTGCCTAGTCACATGAAAATTTCTTGGGCATGTGTATAGATTTGAGCATGTACCCCCTTTCAAATTTCAAATATAACACCATGTTATTGTTAATATGTTGTTCAATGAAAGGTGAATAATATTGTGTATTACATGCAAGGTGTAACAAATAAATGTTCTTTAATCACCATGCATATTGGAATCACAATTGTATATTGCAACTACCATCCAAAGAATGAACCACATTGGTGTTGAAGTCAAGTAACATAATGTTTTTCCATTCACATAGCATTTGTGAAATTTGTAGATTTCTTACAATGGACAAAATTGGACCAGTCACCAATAAGGTCAAAATTGACATGCAAGTACTACTTGAAACTTATTCATTGTTACAAAGGATCAATGGCTTGTATGATGAAACATATGAAGCTCCTTTCCAAGGGCAAGTGTGCCTTGGACAAAACAAATGGGTTTGTATCCATTCCAAATTTAGAATGCCATCAAAAAATAGCTCAAGGATCATTGGCAAAAATGCCCATAAGGTCATTTAAAACTATATCTTTGATACATGAGTTGAATGAATAGTTGTGCAAAAAAAGATTTTCCAAGTTATTGTCATGGGCACAAAAATTATAACATATGATGAAAGGATATGTCTAAGTTTAAATCCAAATTTTTATTGTTATTAAAAAAAGTAAATGTAATCACAAAAAAAATAGAACAAGGCCATGGTGTAAGATTGTACTTCAAACTACTATTGAACATAATAGGGGTCCTATCTTTATTTATACCCCTCTGAGGACCTAACTCAAAAAAGCTTCCATTGAGGTTTTCATATGCCCACCGACTAGGGAAGTTTTTAAAGAAACTTCTTAATTACAAATGAACTACAAGTTAAATACTAATTAATTAAGAATGAACTAGGAGTTTATTGTAAATCAACTAAAAGTTCACTAGAAATGAATTAGAAAAGCTGGAAAAACTAAAGGTGAATTAAAGGTAAATTGAAAACGAATTGAAAATTAACTAAAAATTAATTAAAAATTAATTATGAATCATGAATGAACATTGATATGAATGAACTCCATTCATCATGTGAAAGTGATGTCCATAACAATTTGAGAATTAGGGGAGTGCAATAGACAATCACAAGAATAAATAAATTAATGCGTGTGGCACATATCATACATTTTTTCATTCACAAATCTAGTGGTTGTGCCACATGTGTTAATCATTTTTTTTAGTGACATATATCAATTTATTCACATTACAACATATATTGTGGATATAACATATCATGCTTATGTACATATCATAGGTGCCTAGACTTACAAGTGAAATTTAATTAAAAAAATTGTTTTTTTTTGTGTCTTTGTGCAAACTTTTAATCATTTTTGTTATTACCTTCATAATAGTAGCCAACATGTACATGTTACAAATGTCCATGTAGAAATGGATGGGGATTATCTAAGTTGATGCACCATAGTACTAAACTTTTTCGTGATTTAATCATCACTTTTGTATTTGTTTTCACAACCACTTTAGCCCATGTGCATGTTACATTGGCTCATCATAATGAATGAATATATTCTAAGCCAAAAATATCACATTTGTTAGTTTTCATAACTCGTTCTTGAGTTTTATTAATGGTTTCAGAAAATTATTTATTATATGTACATTCATTATTACTTTCATCAAATTATGTGATGTTGCTAAACATTTTGAATTAATGTTGACATAGAATCCCACCTCATATGAAATGTTTATTTCTTTCAACCATTGATGAATTTACATAAGACGTAAGAGTGTCATGGAAAGTTAAAAACCAAGTAAAAATATACTTGATTCATCCAAGTACATGTTATAACCCATTGACGTTTAGTTGATTTTATAAAAATAAAACTTATGCTTAAATCATTATTTAAAAATGGGTGCAAGGTTATGGGGTGGGTTATGAATAGTGATGTTTTAAAGGTTACTTGAAATTTTTTAAATTAAATCATTTTTTTGCATTAATATCTAGATAGGTCTTCATTTTGAAAGAAAAGATTGTTAAAAGTGTTGAATTAGCTAAATGAAACAAACGTTTATATGATTCTATTCTTTTAATGGGCATTAACTTTTGGATTTAACAATAAGAAATCACAATGATACCAAATCAATTGGCGTCAATATTTCCATTGGAGTTATGATATATTAGACAAACAATTAGTGTGATTAAATGATGATTTAAATAATAAAATTCAAACAAAAAATTTCCCTTACAAAATAAAAAAATTCTCATCCAAATGCAAGCACTTCTATAAAACATGAGCATCCATCATTTCCACACATTATACTTGAGATTGGGTCAAGCTAAATATTTATGCCCAATTCCTACTCCAATTCTTCCCTATACAAAAGGATTTGGACCAATAATTCTTTTTATGTGAAATTTCAAAAAAAAAAAACATCTTGTCACAAATTCACCGATGTTTTTGAAAAATAATTAATCACCAAAACATTCAAAAAGAAAATCTAAGAAACATTTAAAAAGTCATCAAATTTTAAATACGTGGTTCAAATAGGTAGCCAAAAATATATAAGAATGTTTTAAATTTGTAGCATTCATATTTTGGTAGTAATCAAATTTGGCTAAATCACCTTATGGATGATCAACCACCTTGGTCAAATCACAAAATTGAAAAAAAAAAAAAAAAAAAAAAAAAAAAAAAAAAAAAAAAAAAAAAAAAAAAAAAAAAAAACCAAAAAAAAACAAAAAAAAACAAAAATAAAACTTATATTCT
>Ga0116229_10015558_pt1 | contig 10343 bp, 6 predicted proteins | sample S1TSphgellanicum_3_FD_87313 | JGI IMG/M metagenome (GOLD analysis project Ga0116229, IMG submission 87313) | Host-associated microbial communities from peat moss isolated from Minnesota, USA - S1T2_Fc - Sphagnum magellanicum MG | ecosystem: Host-associated > Plants > Peat moss > Unclassified...
AAGTCACATAGACATCCAACTCTAGGGAGTTTCTCTTCAACATGTGCAAAAGTGGGCAGAGGATTGAGGCCTCGTTTTTAAGAAAAATTCTTACAATTTTTTAATTTTTATTTCAAAAATGACATGAAAGGAATAATGTTTTGAAATTTGTGTAAAGGTAAGTTACCTTTTTAAAAAAATTAAAAAAAAATCCTCCTAAGGTACTCACTCCAACCCCCTAACATTAAAAGAGGAGCTGGACTGCAACATATAGCTAAGTAGCTAGTAACCATATTGTTTAAAAAAAATTTACATTGAACTTTGGAAACTGACTTGGTGATGATAAGTTATTGTAGTCTTCCAATAGGATTTGTCAGAAGAGGTCACCCCAAACTTAAACTTTAAAATGCATGTCTGTTACACTTAAACCCAGCCAGGGTTTGTGGTCAGGCTAGCAGGCTCCTGCCTTATTTGGGTACTACTACTAGCTTCTATGAGAGAAAGAGAGGAAAGAGAGAGAGAGAGAGAGAGAGAGAGAGAGTGAGTTGGTTCATGGAATCTAATTGTTTTGTTTTGTTATTATGATAGAAAGAATGTGCTCATTTACTAATAATGAAAGGGGGTCATTAACAAGAGAAAATAAATTAAAAAAAAAATTGTGTCAGATTATTGGGATGTGGTCTTGTTTAATGGATTGTTACAGACAGTTTTTTGTAATTTGTTTTTCACACAAATTGTTCATGATTAGGCTCACTTACATCATCAGTCTGACTCCTCCTTTGTATTGTGTGCCCCCCTTGCACAAAGCATCATCGTTTTGCGCATTTTAGCTCACTCGGTGCTCAATATCCAATTCATTCCTCTGAAGCTGTTCATATTTCTTTAAGCACACAACATATACATTTATGTATGTAGATTTCAGTTCATGTTGTACAGGAAACGACAAATATGATGATGAGATCGAGATCTGGTTCATAGTCTTTTCTGTTTGTTTGCAGCTTGTTTCCACATTGAGAGAAGGACTCTCTCTCTCTCTCTCTCATGCAGCACCTGGGTCAGTTTGACACAACTTATATTATTTTCAGAAATGTTGAAAGAATTTCTTGAGATAATGTATATATCATTTGTTCAAATGGAATCCTCAACATTAATTAATTATTTGACAAACACACGTTGTCAAAGTGATCAATATTACGTCAGCCACAAAATTGCACTAAATTGCCATGTTTACAATGGAGAATTTGGGTTTGATTGTGGGTGATGATTCTACATTGAGATGGGTAAGTCACAGCCTAATGATTTTGAGTTATGTTGTTGGTTGTGCATATTTGTTAACATTTATGATTTTTAGTTGTCATGGGTAACTGGACCAGTCCCTGAACCAAAATTTGATAGCTGTTTAGCATTGGATTTTTTAAAATTTCAATAATTTGAGTGATTATCGGACAACTAGCTATTCTCAATAAAGATCAAAATTTACATTAATCAAAGAAGCACCCATTTTGTTTGAATGATATGTGGATAAGTTAGTGGATCCCAATGAAAACTGCAAAGCAAGATGCGGAGGAAAGTTGGAGCCAGTATTGGGTGGTTCTCACTAGGATCCTCGGTTTTGAGATCCTAGTGTCACATTTTATGACTAACACTTGTCACCCAAGTGAGACAATGTTATTGAGAATCAATTATTCTAATTATTGTGTTTAAATTATTTTTTTGAGCATTGAGTTGAATTTATGAGAGATATAGAATCTGGTTGTCAAGGCAATAGATAAAACCACCCATTAGCAAACACATATCTATCATCAAACATATTTAATATTTCTTTCATTCCATAATCAAATTGAATGATTTTTGTGTCATTGTACACACAAATTAGAGAGCTTCAAAATAAACCAAAACACCTAAAAAAGGGGGAATACAAGGAACAAAATGGAAGGACCCATGTTCAAGAATTTTAAAAAACCACTTAAGAGGGCGAACCACAAAGGGAACATCAAGTTTTTGAACCCTCTTATCACAAGAAGCATATCAAATAAAGAAAGGAGAAGACCTTTAAAAAGACGCCTAGCCTAGAAGAACCTTCACCTACAATAATAACATGTTTCAAAATAGAGATCGCTTGCACACGTTTTAACACCACTAACACCTTTTGCCTATAAAATGCATACAAAATTGAAAGAGGAAGACCTCCAATGCCCTTTGCTCCCCATGCCATGTTGGCACATTGATGAAAAAATTCATCCACCTACTTTGGTGTAAACATTCGAAAACTTGTACAACAAAAAAAAAAACATATTTGTTGGGAACCAATTGTGATAAAGACCATCTTTCACTTGAGTCACAACTATCACAATAACTTCATAAGAAATAATAGCTCGTGAAACCAAATCAATTCGAGTGGAGTCGATGATCATAGCATTTGTCAACATGCATACATTAATAACACAATGTTGATTTGATAACATGAAGACTATAGGGCAAATAGTAGAAGGACATGGGTCTGCTTTCATGAAACATGAAATCCTGCATTTCTTACAATGGCTATGAAAACATTTTGCATAACATCATGCAAAGTTGTCCTTTCCCCACCATGCATGTAGCGAAAAATGTGAATCCACATAAAATCCAAAGGCTAGCTACAAATGTAGTGTGATACCCCCAAAGACTAAAAGATGGGAAGGATTCAATTTAATGTGCAATGTGGTGGAGAAAACATTTGAAAGCAAGTGAAAAAAAAGAATGATTGGGCATGCTAACAACTAAGGACTTGCACCTAGCCTCGCACACAACCTCACACACACTTAATGTGAATCAAAAAGTAAATCAGAAAAAATATTAGCAAAAGAATGGTCATGTAATCTTTTTGAAATATTTTTTAAAAACAATCCACACTTTTTTCAACTAACTGCCCAAAAGGGGGGACACATGCTACAACCTTCGAAGGAAAAAGCTCACATGCTAATAATTTATTTCAATTATTTTGAAAAAATAAATTTAGAGCTTTTTCATGTTTTAGTCCCATATCTTCTTCATTTTTAGTCTATGTTGAGTCATTTAAAACTTGATGAGAGCATCAACTAAGGTTTTACAAAACTTTTTTGTATTTCAAAAGCAAAGATGCAACAATCCACAAATTTAAGCTGTTTTAATTCTCTATCACCAATCATTGAACCCCTCATACCAAATGCCCCATACCTTCACCATAAATTTGAAAATTGGATATGAAAATCAACTATTATCATGTTTGTGAAAATCATCTTATTTGAGAACTGACTTATTTTTTAAAACTTTAATATGACACTCTCATCAATTCTCATAAGTTAAATTTTTAAAAAATAAAAAAATTGGGTTGATTATCTCAAGTGTTGAGAAGAACCGAAACTGATGATTCTCATCAAAAAGAGAAAATTGCCCAACATTAGTTCAAACCCATGAAATAGTAATCAAACAACCTTCCTTTCCTAGACCTTCCTAGATAAGTTCCAATGTTCATAAAAAAGATGAACCTGGGCCCTCCCCACAAACTCAGGGAAGCTCTCTCCCTCTCTCTATCTCTTAAGTGCTAGGCTAATCTATTGACATCCAATTTGGTTCCTCCACAAAATCCATCCACACGCATCTTGAAAGTCTGCGATTCATTCATCAATTTGGAACATGTTCTCCAAGGATCACCCAAAAGGAGAGGACAATGGAAGCATCCCCACCCTCAACCTTGTAAAAGGGACTTTGTTTGAGGGGGAGGGATTTGATCAATGGCAGGTGATAGGTGTGTGGGAGCGAATTTAAGAGTGCAGTGCACACTATGGGACTATATATGTAAAGGAAGCTTACCAATGTGCAAGAACTTTCAATGAGTCCTACAATGATGAATCAAGGAATATCCCCCACACAATGCAACACCTAAGCTCCCCATATCTACTCACAAACAATAGAAAAATGCAATCCATCACGTAGTGGATCTATCATGTACCCTAAAAACATGCATATCCACCAAATAGAAAAGAAAAAAAAAGAAGATTAGCAAAAGGAGGAAAATAATGATATGTGTATTATGAAATGGGAACAATTTGTCGTAGATTTTTTCTTTTCTTGATTAATAACAAATTTGGGGCATTTGATGAAATAAAGGTGTAAAATACCAATCACTTCAAACTTACTTAGTTGTAAACATAATTGCATGTCAGATGACCTCATTTACTTCATGCATAACAATAATTTGTATTCCTTGACATAAGATTAAAAAACACATTTAGTAAGCCAATAGGTTATGTTGGAGTTGGAGTTGGGTTGGGTTGGTAACTTGAGTTAGGTTGGTTTAGGTTTGGGGGAAAGAAAAATACTAAAATTGAGTTTTGCAAAATTTCCTATTTTGTTTTGTTTTGTTTTTTTATTTTTGCAGCTGGGGGTGATTCTTCCACTAATAATGTGTCAATCCATCATGCATCGTGGGTTTTACATCCGTCCACAAATACAAAGTCATCATCGTCTTCATCCATCCAGCCATCCATGATCCATCAATGATTCAGTGCCTAGTGGGTTTCGCAATCCATCCACAAACATGAAGTCATCATCATCTACTCATGCATCATTCATCCATCCACCCATCATCATACATGCCCCATGGGTTTTACAATCCGTCCATGAACACGAAGTCGTCATCATCCACTCATGCGCCATCCATCCATCCATCCATCCATCATGCCTCCTTGGTTTTGCATCCGTCCACTCCCCTGGTTGGTTTCTGGTGTGTCCGCTGCTGCTCGACTCCTGCACCATGTTTTCTCCTCTCTCTCTCTCTCTCTCTCTCTCTCTCTCCTTCCTGCTCGTCTTCTTCTTCATCATCATCTTCTTTGTCTTTCTTCTGCATCAATCATCTCGGTAGTGTAATTGCAGAGTGCACAGTAGTAGCCTGCTTTTTGGCTTCTTTTTCCCTTTTTTCTTGGTGGGTTTTTCTGTTTTTTGCAGCGAGAGTTTGTAGAAAACTTATTTGTGCAATGTTACTAATTGCTGCAGCAGCAGCAACAACAACTACTGGAAGCAAAGCTTCTTTTGTCCAGCTCTTCCTCTAGTACTCCTCGACTTCTAGTTCCTGTACTCAATGATATGAATGCTATTGCAGCAGCAGCAGCAGCAGATTGTATCCATCCATCCATCCAGAGATAGATATATTAATCCAGACTTGATGTCTGTCTATATTCTTAAGAATTGTTCATGTTATGATTTTGATTACATATTTTCGTCAGTCTTGGAGCAATGGATCAGTTTACTGCTAGAGAATATCATGTACTAGTAGTGTCATGAGCTGCAACTTGCTTAGTCCTGTACTCCTCTTCATTTCTGTTTCTTCTTTTGGTTTTTTTCATTTTTGTTTGTTTTGTTTCCTTAAAACCAGCAGTTAGCTATAAGCTTCTGTAAGTCTTGTTGCAAGGGTTACGAGTACTCGTGCAGCACAGTTTTTATTATACCGAGTTTCAGCTTCAGATCTTAATATGAATATTTCTATTATAATTTCTGCACGTCGTAGTAGTCCAGTACTGATCCATTTGGAAAACCATCTCGTTTTTGGCTGCCGGCTGATCATTCATTAGTTGCGGAGAGAGAAAGAGACAGAGAGAGGGACAGAGAGGAGCTAGAGTTTGCAAGAATGAGTACTAGAGTGGCGTTAGCTGCTGCTGCAGCAGCAGCAGCAGCAGCAGGTGACGATCTGCGAAGAGGGGCGTGGACTGCGGAAGAAGATGAGAAGCTGCTAGCTTACGTTGGCTCACATGGTACAGGACACTGGCGTAGCGTTGGCAGGAAAGCAGGTAATAATGCTTCATGTTTCTACTCACTTGCGTTGCTGCAGAAGTAGTAGTAGTACTGGTCTTTTCTATTATTCTTCTTGTTCTTGTTGTTCTTCTGTGATGGAAACTTGCTTGCTCTAAGTCTGATGGAGAAGTGTATTACTGGATGCTGCATGATGTGATGGTTTTGCAGGTCTGCAGAGATGTGGCAAGAGTTGTCGCTTACGCTGGACTAACTACTTGCGCCCTAACATCCGCCATGGAAGCTTCACTCCTGATGAAGAAGACCTCATTGTCAAGCTCCATTCCTCTCTTGGCAGCAGGTTGTTGATCCATTAGCGGGCGCTTATAAGTCTTTTACTAGCTCTGATATAATAATATCATGCAGTGATTCTTCTTCTTCTTCGATTCTCATGTTGCTCGATACAGGACCTGCTGCTGCATGCGGCGGGGGAATTGGGTTGCAGCATCAGCTAGCACTTGACATGGTGTTTTGAATTTGTCTCTCATGTTCTACATGTTGTTGTTGTATTAGATGGTCTCTCATAGCTGCCAAGATGCCAGGGCGCACGGACAACGACATCAAGAACCATTGGAATACGCGGCTGAAGAAGAAGCTGTGTAACATGGGCATCGACCCTGTTACGCACAAACCCATCTCAGAGCTCCTGCGCGACATTGCAGCAGTGGAGGACGCGCGGGCCACCGGGGGAGCTTCAGCTGCTGCAGGACTAGGCAATCCGGTAATACAACAATCAACTCTCCATTCAAACCTGACCACCACAAACCCTTCCTTCCTTCTTTCCTCCGATCATCATCAGCATCATCTTATATTGTCGCATGCTCAGCTGATGATCGGACTGTTGTCATGATCCTTTTTCTCATCCTTCGCTTCAAAACTAATCCGCTGCGAGTTTGATGATGATGCATGCATGCGGTGGGGACGGTGGTCACGCATACAGATGGTAGCTGGGGAAGAAGCCCGCAGGTGCTTCAGCGACAACCTTCTGCGGAAAGCTGTGCGTGACTATACAAGGACATCTTCCACTGCAGCAGCTGCTGCTGGACCGTCTAAGTACGACTCTCTCTCTTGTGCAGCCGCCACGGATCACGTCTTCAATCTCGATCACCAGAGCTGCTCTGATCATCAGCAGCTCGGCCGGCAGACAGCTGATCATTGTGATGTATCGGCGATGGCACATAGCAGTTTAATACAGAATGAAGCTGCTGCGGAAGATGATCTGCATTCCTCATGGGAGCATTCGATCACGTCCACCACGCGGTCCAACTGCAGCATGCAGGCCGGGGGCCAAGACAACAACAGCTGCTGCAGTGATCAGGTGGATGCGGCGGTCGAGCTCTCCTCCTGCTGCAGGTCCAGCAGCTGCTCCCGCAGCCCAGCTGCTTCTGATCGCGGCACTACATTCCAAAGCTTGCAGCAGGTCATGAATTCTTCTCCTCCTTCTCGCTCCTGCAAGAACAATACTATTATGCAGCACCAGAGCAGCAGCAGCAGCTTCCAATCAGCAGCAGCTGTCATCCGCATGCAGCAAGCTGCAGCAGCTTGTGAGGAGCCCGCAATTGGCTGCAGAAGAAACAACTTCAATCTAGTTACGGATCAATGTCTTGCAGCAGATACGTCCTACTGCAATCCCGCCACTTCCAACTTCCATCAGCAGCTCTCAGCAGCAACAGCAGCTAGTGACAGGACGTCCTCAACATCATCAAATTCTCTGGTGAGTGCCTGCAGCAGACCTGCAGCACTGCATTTCTTGCCTATGCAGCAGGATCATCATCATGCGGCAGCTCATCTCCCTGCTGCTGCTGCTGCATGCAGCAGCAGCTGGCCCTGCAGCACAATCATGAATGGTACGGCCTGCACGTCCTGCTGCAGTGCAAGCTACTTAGATCACCAACAAGCTGCAATTCCCAGCTCCACCAACATGAAGCTCCAGCAGTTGCCGCCTACAAGCTGCATGAGATTCAGCACTGTAGAGCAACCCGACTTGCAGCTGCTGCAGATGAAGCGCCTGCAACAGCAGCAACAACCAACAGGGCTAGCTAATTTCAATTACCACCCAGCTGCAGCTGAAGCAGCAGCAACAGCAGCTAGTGTCACTGCTCCTGCTCCACGTTTCTCACATTCCATATTGCAGCAGCAGCAGCAGGAGGAGGATTTCAAAAGACCACAGTCAAGTTTGCACCAGCAGCTAATGCAGCAGCAGGATCATCATCGTCATCACCATCATCATCGTCAGCTGGATCAGGTTGTAAGCTCCTCCAGTGCAGCCAGACGTCAGTATAATCAGAGTCCTGCTGCTTCTTTCAACTTGCAGCAAGCATCAGCTGCAGGCTCCCAAGAAGCAGCAGTAGCAGCAGCTCCATATCTCAGTCTCAGAGAACCACTATCACCAGTAGCAGCAGCAGCTTACAACAACACTGACCCAGCTGCTGTCACCCCTGCAGCACCTCAACTGTTGTTGTCCAGTTTTGCTGCTAGACCTCCAGCAGCAGCAGCTCCTCTCTCTAGCTTCAATGGACCTGCAGCTGCTTTGATATCCAGCTTCAGTAGTAGTACTGCAGGACCCATGACTCATGTGGCTCAGAGTACTGGGATTCGAACAGCTCATAGCCATCACTACGATCTTCAAAGCCCTAGAATGGTCCTTTGGGATTTCCAGGAGTAGAGAAATGTTCGTAAGTCCGGATCATTGGGGAGCTCCAAGATCATCATCCCACCTGCTTGCATGCAATCCCATCATCTTGTCAAGATATCCAGCTTCTTGCAGTATATGTCAGTTGTGATGCCAGCAGTTTTGTACACTGGTTTAGGGCTTTAGGCTGATCATTCATTCATCCACAGCTGCTGCTCTTGCTTGCTGCTGCTGCTGCTGCTAACATGTGATCTCTCTCTCTCTCTCTCTCTCTCTCATTTCCAAGCTCCTTCCTGCAACCAAATTGCAGACAATTTGTTGGCAGATACAATCAAATTGTTTCTCTACAACAACTGTGCCTTAGATGAGAAATTCTTGAGAAAGAAATTTAGCAGTTCTACCACCCTTCAAGGTTGGTCTTCACACACAGGCATGTTTGTTTTGGATTTGGAAATTTTATGCCAAATGAAAGGATTTTTCACATGTGATTGGTAAATTTTTTTTTTTAAAAACAAGAAGATGCATGATGAGAACTCATGAAATTCATTGTTTTGAAGGCGGTGGTACCAAATTGTTGAATGAACCAGTACTCTTACCAGTATGTATATTCAGCTTTTTTCATGTGTAAGAGGATTTCTGGCATCACAAACCCTAAATAATGATCTAACAGTTTGGAAGCACCAACAAACTTTGCAGCTTCAAAGTACTGAGAATTGCATGAATTGACCATTTATGAATATAGAACTAAAACATACATAAGTATTATTTGAGAGGGTTAGTCAAGAACAAATTTCAACATGCATTCTCTCTCTCGGGAGTAGGTTTTCTCTGAAGTACTAGATCTCTAACTTTGTGTAAGACAATTGGGTGATGCTTAAATTGTTCAAAATGATACGTCTCAAAGTGGGCACCATAATGCAGAAGTTCAAGAAGAAATCACAGGAGATAACATTATATAACTAGATCAGGTCAACTGGTTTTTTGCATTCTGTGAGTTGAATGTTGAAATTTTGTTTTTTGGGTACTACATAATAAAAGTAAACTGGTGTCCTAGTGACTGTGCAAGAGGCAATGATGCGTTGTCAGACTGTGTTTTTGCTTCTGATGGAAACAGTTCAGGATTCTTGTTTCTGAAGGGAAGAGTACTGCACGACAATTGGTGTTTGAAAGCAGAGTGTTGTTGCTTGACTTTTAGTACCCAGGACTCTCAGGAGGTACACATGGAAACTCAAAAGCAACCCAAAAGAAAGCACAAGAAAAGAAAAAAGCAACTTTGTATATTGAGTTGTACTCTCTTATCTTTGGCATTTTGTTTTCATTGTGAGTACAAGGAGAGACTGCATCAAATTTCAGAAAGGAATTTCTTTATTGTGTACTCATGAGAAGCAATGTAAACAATTCATATATTCCAATTGTTTGAGCAACAAGAGCTTTAAAAATGCTCAGTGCAAAAAGTGTTCATCAACAATTTGTGATTGAACCTTTGGTAAACACCAGCAGGGCATGAATGATAAATCCCCTAGTATGTCAATAGTGGTATTTCAAACTTGGTGTTGGAAGCATATTCAACAAAAGATTTAGAATCATCTCAAAAACTGACCCCAAGAGTGTGGATCTATTAGGATAATATACAGGTTTTATTGGATTGGTGTTTGACAACCTTAGGTTGGCAAATTCATGGCCTTGATCAAGTATTGGAGGAAATTGGTGAATTTAAAAGTTGGAAAAAATTACTAGACCAAAAAATTGCCTACTACCCACCATGTTTTTCAGTTGCATGTGTACATGAAGAAAACCTCTTGCAACCAATCTAGGTATGTAGTTCCTATGTGTGCACAAAGCTGCAAACAACAAAATGAAAGGAAGTCTTTTGCACAGCATGTTTGAAATACTGGAAAGTTTGTTCATGGCTACTACTACTACTACT
>Ga0116229_10015559_pt1 | contig 10342 bp, 8 predicted proteins | sample S1TSphgellanicum_3_FD_87313 | JGI IMG/M metagenome (GOLD analysis project Ga0116229, IMG submission 87313) | Host-associated microbial communities from peat moss isolated from Minnesota, USA - S1T2_Fc - Sphagnum magellanicum MG | ecosystem: Host-associated > Plants > Peat moss > Unclassified...
CAATACTAGCTAGTTTCGGGGACGCAATACTAATTACCGACGCGTCGGTAATTAGTATTGCGTCCCCGAAACTAGCTAGTATTGCGTCCCCGAAACTAACCGGCGCCTCAACCCTCGCGGCAACATTCCCCCACCCGGCGCTCCGCGCCACCCTCCCCACAAGGGGGAGGGAAAGAAAATGGCTGGATGGCCTATCGATTCTAATAGCCGACGAGAAGACGGATTTACTGGCCATCAACCCAATTCCTTCCCCGGAAAGGCCTAAGGCTCAGGAGGCGGGTGACGGTTGGTCCAGATTGAACGCCAGCGTGCTCTGATTGTCGGCGTCATTCAGGTTCTTGTCGTAGCTCTGGCGTTTCTGTGGGATCGTCTCCGTCGCACCAACGGCAACCTGGACATTGGGATCCGTACTTTGCTTTTCATCAGGCGTTGCCTGCCGCGGCGCAGCGGGGGCGGCTTTACCCGATGGCGGCGTTAAAAACTTATCCAGAATATAGCCGGTCTGCTTGTCAGCCAGGATGATCTTGCGCCAACCATCTGTGGCATCACCATCGACCTGCACCGTGGCGCCGGGGTAAAGTCCGGTGACACGCTCGGCCGTCGCATTCGGTTGCTTGCGGACATTTGCCGCCTGATTAACGGTGTATCCGCCCGGTATACTGGACGGGACAACGGGCGGGCTGTTATTGCGCTGGATCACTTTCTGGGCAGCGGGGTCGTTCTTCGCCAACGAATCCGACGCAAAGCTGAAATTCTGTTCTTGCTCGGCCATTTTCGAATCATATTGCCGACCTAGAATGATTTCATCACGCCAGCGCTGCTGCTGATCCGCTAACTGCTTTTGTGCTGCGTCGCGGGTCAGCTTGCCGCTCTTATAATCCGCTTTGATCTGGGCAGCGGCGGCGAAGCGGCATTGGCGCAGCGCGATAAACGTGGTCGATACCCGGTCTAACTCGGTCGCGGCCCGACTGACATCGCTCGAAATCGCAGAAGCCGCGGCAGCCTGATCCTTTGCGTCTTTCAGCTTGGCGTTGTAGTAAGCCGCCGCTGCACCGGCCGCGGCGCCAACGCCGGCACCGACCGCCGCGCCCTCTCCAACATTCCCGCCGGTCACTTTTGCCCTCAACGCACCCAGCGCTGCACCACCGAACCCACCAATCAAAGCACCCTTAACCGTCTCGTCCAAATAGTAATTCTTTGAATCGACGAAAGCAGCATGTTGAGCGCCGCAAGCATCGTTGGGGTCGACCGTCGATGAAAACATGCCGCCTTTATTGGCGCAGCCAGCAAGTGGGCTCAATGCCAAGGTGTAAACTAATAAGGCTCGGATCGCACACGAACTCAGACCGCGCTTGGGCAGCATGTGAATTCTCCAACCGTTGCTATTACTGTTTACCGAATCAGCATCGTACCCAGCAAGTGCGATTGTCCCGGACGCTGACTATTTTCGGGTACTGTGGTATTGAAGCCGATCGCTGATCCTAGAATCGGATAGATCGGGTGGATGGCGCGTTCGGAAGACCAGACAGAGCAATCGCATCGCCGGTGCCGGAAGGTGGCGGGGTGCGGATGGGCGAGCGTGTCTTTGTCTGCGTTGTCCTTGTCACACTGATCATGCTGGGCATAGAGGGCGCGCGCATACCGCCGGTTTCGTGGCTCGAAACCAAGCTTGACGATCTCAGGATCGCGATGATTGTGCCGCCGGCGCCGGTCCATCCCGATATTCGAATCATCACAATCGACGAGGCATCCGTTGACATGATGCGTCAGCGGTCACCGGTTGATCGGCAGTTTCTGACCCGGCTGCTGGCAGCACTCGACGAGGCGAAGCCAGCGTCGATCGCCATCGACATCCTGTTCGACCAGCACACCGATCCAGAGTCGGATGCGGCGCTGCGCGCGCAGCTCAGCCGTATGACCGTTCCGGTCGTGATCGCGGCCGAAAATGCCAAAGACGACCCTGACAAGGTGACGCCGAAGCAGGACGCATGGGCCGCGGCGTTTGACGCACAAATCGGTAACAGGCTGGTCATGCGCGCGCATGTCCGCCTGCCACCCGATCCGGACGACGTCGTCCGCCGACTGCCTGATGCGGAGCGGATTTGGGACGGTCAGCCTGTTCCGGCCCTCGGCGCGGCGGCGGTGGCTGCCGCCGGTCGCGATGTTCATCAGGTCATGGGTCCGATTGCCTGGTACGGGACGTACCACGACACAGAGGTCGATGGTTTTAGAGAGATCTCTGCGCAATTGCTGCGGACGGACAGTCCAGGTTGGGCGATTTTTAAGCATTCCCTTGCGGGCAAAATCATTTTCATTGGCACGACGCTGCCACTCGATGACCGGCATGAGGTGCCGTGGAGCATCATCATGCGGAGTAGCGTACCGGGTGTGGTGATCCAGGCGACGATTGCGGCGCAGTTGCTGGATGGGCGATGGATCCGCCCGGCGCCGCCACTCATCGTGGCGCTGGTTACGGTGCTTGCCGTCGCGGCCGGCTTCGCGATCGGCTCGCGCTCGAACAGCGACTGGCTAACGACGGCGCTGCTGACGCTGGTGCTGCTGCTGCTGCTCGTGATCGGCGTTGCAGCTTATTGGGTCGCGATCGATCATGGACGCGGCCATATGCTGATGCCGATAGCGCCGCCTATGCTGGCGACCGGATTGGCCACGGCGCTGGGCTACGCGCTCACGCGCCGCCGCTTTCGCGATCAACGCAATTTTGTCAGGCAGGCGCTCGGCAAATATGTCAGCCCTGCAGTCGCCAGACAATTGATCGCACAGCCGCATTTATTGCGGATCGGGGGACAGCGGCTGGTGATCACGGCCCTTTTCACCGACATTGCGGGTTTCACCAACCTTTCGGAGTCACTGGAGCCGGCCATCCTGGCCGACGTGCTGAACCGCTATTTGAGCGGGATGGGCCAGATCATTCTGAAGTTCGACGGCACGATCGACAAATATATCGGCGATGCGATCGTCGCCATTTGGGGAGCGCCGCTGACACAGCCCGATCATGCGGCGCGCGCTGTCGCCTGTGCGATTGAGCTTGCGGCGTTTTCCCGGGATTTCGCCGCAGAACAGCAAGCTGATGGACTCGCGTTCGGCCGCACCCGCATCGGGATTCAAACCGGCGCCGCCATCGTCGGCAATTTCGGCGGGGAAGATAAGGTCAATTACACAGCGATCGGTGATACGATCAATACCGCGTCCCGTCTGGAGGGAGCCAATAAATATCTAGGCTCGTCGATTCTGATCGGTTCAACCACCGCCGATGCCTCTGGCCGAACGGATTTGCGGCCGGTCGCGGATCTCGTGGTCAAAGGGAGGGTGGAGTCGCTTCGGGTGTTCGAGCCAGTCCCTGAGTGGAGCAGTGCCCGATTTGCCGCCTATCTCGCGGCCTATCGCCAAATCGAGGAGGGTGATCCGTCAGCGGGCGAGGCTTTGGCCGCATCCGACCCCGATGACACCGATTCGGTCGCCCGTTTCTATCGGCAGCGTCTCCTCAACGGACAAACCGGCGTTCGGGTCGTGCTCGACGATAAATGAACAGGAGAGGCGGACGTGACACACTTGCGAAAGATATTGGCCGTATTTCTGGGCTTGCTCGCCGTGCCGAACGCGGCATCCTCGGCGCAGATGGTGGTGCTTGATGCGAGCGGAGCCGCGCCTGCGACGCTGGCGCCTGGGTCGGTGATCGATGATGCGGCGCTGGATGTGCCGGCCGGCGCGACGGTCATGATCATGGGCGCAGATGGCGAGGCAGTCAAAATCATCGGGCCCCACAAAGGGCCGGTCGGCGATCCTCAAAATAAGGAAACGACGGCGGGCAATGCAGTTCGGGCTCTCTCGGCACTGATTGGCGATCATGAACGAACGACGTCATTCGGCGCGACACGGGACGGAGGCTCGGAGATCAAACGGGCGGAGGATCCCGAGCCGCGAAATCCCTATGTGGTGAATGCGACCCAAGGCGGCACCTCCTGCATATTCCGCGGCCATCCCGCTTCCCTTTGGAAGCCTGCGTCCAACATAGAGGTCCAAATCACCGTCGAGAATGTAGTAACGCACGACCGGACCTTGGTGGACTGGCCGGCAAACGCGGAGCGGGTTCCGTGGCCGTCCGATGTGCGCGCCGTCGATGGTCAAGCCTATAAAATCTGGCTGACACCAGACTCCTCTCGGCAGATCACGCTAAAATTTCTGCCAGCGACGAAATCGGATGGCGAGGCCGCTTTGGCCGCCGCTGCGGCGAAATGCACCGATCAATCGCTTATTCTTGCCCATAAGGTGAAACCAGCGCGTACCATCCAGCCGCAGTGACCGAAATCTGGGCGGAAGGTAGCGGTCGCCCACGCTGAAACCTGTCCCGCGCCATCGCTGTGCAGCCATGTTTGCGTCCCGGCGCGCGACCCGCTATGGTCCGGCGCCTTTTCTATGTTCCGTTGGAGTCCGTGGTTGGCCGATATATTTCAGGAGATCGACGAAGATCTGCGCCGGGATCGAGCGGCGGAGCTCTGGTCGCGCTATCGCTGGGCGATCATAACTGCCATGGCGCTGGTGATTGCCGGCACAGCGTCGTTCGTCGGATGGCAAAATTATCGGCAGCAGCAGGATAAAGTCGCGGGTGCGGCCTTCGCCGAAGCCAGTGTTCTGGTCGATAAGGATCCGGCCAAGGCCGAGGCGGCGCTGAAAGCGCTCGCCGATAATGGCTCGGACGGATATCGATTGCTGGCGCGGTTTCAGGCGGCCTCGCTTGCCGCCAAGAATAAAGACCAAGCCGGTGCGGTTGCCGCATTCAAAGCCATCGCAGCGGATGGTTCGGTCATCGACTCCTACCGCGACCTTGCGACGCTACTTGCGGCGCTTTATGGCATCGACAATGACAAGCCGGCTGACATAATCGCGCTTGTACAGCCGCTGACCATTGCACCCAACCCCTGGCGCTTCACCGCCCTCGAAGTGACCGCTCTTGCCAAGCTCAAGGCCGGTGACCAGGATGCCTCGATCAAACTCTATCAGCAGCTGGCCGATGATCTCGATGCGCCGTCACCGCTTCGCAAGCGCGCCGCTGAAATCGTCAATGCCTTCGGCCATCAGGGATAAGACTCCGGTGCGAACCAAGCGTATTCTGCCTCTGCTGCTCGTCAGCGCGTTCATCCTCTCCGGCTGTGATTTGTTCAGCAGCGCCTTTTCCTCGAAGAAGGAAAAGCTGCCTGGGCAGCGCATTTCGGTGCTGGAACTGGAAAAGCAGCTGGAACCAGATCCGGGCCTCGCCTCGCTTGAGGTGACCCTGCCGCGGCCATCGGTCAATCAGGACTGGCCGCAATCGGGTGGCGTGCCGACCCATGATATGGGTCATCCGGCGCTCAGCGACACGCTGTCGGTTGCCTGGAATCAGAATGTCGGCGAGGGCGCATCGCGCTACGCGGCGGTGCTGGCGGGACCCGTCGTGGTCAATGGCGTGATCTATGCGATGGATTCAAAGTCACTGATCAGTGCCCGTAATGCGCAGGACGGGACCAAGATCTGGGAAACCGATATCACCCCGCCAGACGACGATAATCAGGCCTGGGGCGGCGGTATCGCCTATGACGAGGGCAAGATCTTTGTCGCGTCGGGCTATGGGCTGGTGATCCGGCTCGACGCTAAGACCGGCAAGGAAGACTGGCGCGTACCGACAGGTTCTCCGGTCCGCGGCGCCCCAACCCTGTCTGACGGACGTGCATTCCTCATTACCGTTGATAACGAATTGCAGGTTCTGTCGACCGACGATGGTCATCGGCTCTGGACCTATGACGGCATTCCAGAGAGTGCCGAGCTGGCCGGTAGTGCGTCGCCTGCGGTGACGCGTGAGGTCGTGGTAGCACCCTTCTCATCGGGTGAGATCGTGGCGCTACGCGTCGAGAATGGTCGGGTGATCTGGAACGATTCATTGGCGGCGACCCGGCGCTTTGATCCGATGTCGACCTTGGCTGACGTGCGCGGCCGGCCGGTGATCGATCACGGCCGGGTCTATGCCATCAGCCATTCCGGCCGCATGACCGCCATTGATCTCCGCACGGGTAACCGGATCTGGGAACAGGATGTCGGCGGTAGTTTCGCCCCTTGGGTCGCCGGCGATTTCATTTATGTGCTTTCGACATCCGATGAGCTGATCTGCCTGACCCGAGAAGATGGCCGGATCCGCTGGCTAACCCAGCTCAATCGCTACGAAGATCTGGAAGATAAAAGCGGCCCGATCCAGTGGGCCGGACCGATCCTGGCCGGTGACCGCTTGATCGTGCTGGGCTCGATTGGCGAAGCGTGGTCGGTGTCACCCTATACCGGACAGATTCTGAGCCGCTTTGAACTGCCGGCAGCGAGTTTCCTGCCACCGGTCGTCGCTAACAAAACACTCTATTTGATGACGGACGATGCCGATCTGATGGCGCTGCGCTGAGCAGCGTCGGAGCGGCATTGGCGATTGGGACAAGATGAGTTTTACCGTTGCTATTGTCGGCCGGCCGAATGTCGGAAAATCGACGCTGTTCAACCGCTTGGTTGGGCAGCGTCTGGCGCTGGTCGATGATCTGCCGGGGGTGACCCGCGATCGGCGGGAGGGTAAGGCGCGGCTGGCCGATCTTGAGTTCACCGTGATCGACACGGCAGGCCTTGAGGATGTGACCGACGACAGCCTGACCGCGCGGATGCAGGAACAGACCGAGCGGGCGATCGGTGATGCCGATCTGGTGCTGCTGGTGATCGATGCCCGGACCGGCGTGACCCCGCTCGATCAGCATTTCGTCAGTCTGCTCCGCCGACAGAAAGTCCCCGTCATCTTGTTGGCCAATAAATCCGAGGGACGGGCCGGGCAGGCCGGCGCCTATGAAGCGTTCGAACTCGGTTTGGGTGAGCCTGTCGCGATTTCCGCGGAGCATGGCGAAGGTATGGGCGACCTCTTCGAGGCGCTGCTTCCCTTTATGCCCGAACCGGAACCGGTCAATCCCGACGCTGACGAGCCGGAAAAACCGTTGCTGCTGGCCGTTGTCGGTCGGCCCAATGTCGGGAAATCCACGCTGGTTAATAAGCTGCTCGGCGAAGACCGGCTGCTGACCGGACCCGAAGCGGGCATTACCCGTGATTCGATTTCGGTCGATTGGGTCTGGCGCGATCGTAAGGTCCGGCTGGTCGATACGGCGGGGTTACGCCGGAAATCCAATGTCGAAGGCAAGCTCGAGAAACTCTCGACCGCCGATACGCTGCGCGCGATCCGGTTTGCCGAGCTGGTGGTGATGGTGGTCGATGCGACCCAGATGCTGGAGAAGCAGGATCTGACCATCGCACGGATGATCGAAGATGAAGGCCGTTCGGTCGTGCTGGCGATCAATAAATGGGATCTCATCGACGACAAGCCGGCGGCGCTACAAAAGCTCGCGGATCGCCTGCAGATATCACTGCCACAGCTCGCTGGGTTGGTCACGATCCCCGTGTCGGCGGCGACCGGTGCCGGGCTCGACAAGCTGATGCAGGCAGTCTTTGCGGCGCATGAGGTCTGGAACCGGCATGTCTCGACGCCGAAGCTCAATCGCTGGCTCGCCGCCGTGCAGGAACGCCACCCGCCGCCGCTGGTCGATGGAAGACGGCTGCGGCTGCGCTATATCACCCAGGCCAATACCAGGCCGCCGACCTTTGCGCTGTTTTCGTCTAAGCCGGGCGATCTACCGGATTCCTATCGCCGCTATCTGGTCAATCTGCTGCGCGACGATTTTGACCTGCCGGGCGTGCCGATCCGCATGATGCTACGCAAGGGGAACAACCCGTTTGCGGGGCGTGATTGATACCCGCCGACCCAGCACGCCCATCGGATCTGCGTATAGTTAAGTCGCTTGCCACTCTGCTGGGCGTCATAATTCTAGCTGGCGTTTTTTGGTTTCTCCGAGTAAAAAATGCCACTGTTTACACATATGCCGCACCAGAACTTATCCTGTCTGGTGTGGCGCATTTGCCGTTTCAGTATCGTATACTAACGTCGGTAATAGTAAAACTCATCCAATTTTCTGGATATATGGGTGATCCGCGAATAGTGTTCGGCTGGATAGACCTTTTTACGACCATTGGCGTGTTCGTCATATTTGCGTTTTTAATGCAGTCATACAAGTTGCCATTATGGGCGTTCCTTGTATTTTTTTTGGTCGTCATGGCAAACTACGTTTATTTGTCGCCGGTCAATTACATAGAACCATATGATATGCCAGCCATTTTGATTTTTAGCGCTGGGATCCAGTCCTTATATTATAGGCGCTTTCGCTGGTTTTACGGCCTGCTCTTTATCGGTATGCTGAATAGAGAAACCGCCGCTCTGTTGACGTTCGCATTTATTTTGGTCGAATATGATTGCATAAGCCGAACGTCGTTGCTGCGGCATGTTGCGGCCCAGGCATTGATAATTATTGCCATTAAAGGACTGCTCTATTTCATATATCGGCAGAATGGCGGTGTGGCTGTTGAGTTTTATGTTCAACAAAGTTTGCCCGGCGCTCTGGATCCCACCCCTAGTCACTTGGTACAAAATATCGGCTATCTCTATTCTGGCGCTCTATTGCCGTTATTTGGCGGTGTTTGGCTCGTGCTCGGATGTACATTCTGGTTCATCGAAGACCGGATACTGCGCCGCTTGATGTGGCTGATCCCGATCGAGCTTGCCTTCATGATGGTCGTGGGACGAATGCTTGAGTTTCGTCTGTTTAATGAGTGCGTGCCGCTCGTTGCTCTGGGAGCCACGGCAGGGCTATGCGGTTTGATCGGCCACCGTCCCGCTACTTGAGTATCCGAGCGAGCAAGAAATTATGGCCGCGAAAGATTGTCTCAATGTTGGGCGGTGTGTTGGCCTGGGTGGGATTGACGATCAGCACATAGTCATAATCCGACAGCTGCGCTGCGCCGGCGATAAAGGATTGTTGCAGCTTTTGGACATCAGGCGCGTAATGCAGCATCTGGTAGGGTAGGCCGGCCAGCATCGTGGGGACGAAAGCCCCACGTTCGGCGACGGCCAACGCATCGATATGGCTCAAGGGCGGATGCTCGGCGGGTTGAAGCGCGTCTGGATGCGTGCCGACCGGCAGCAATTTCGCGCTTGTCGGCAATAGCTGAAATGCCGCGCGATAGTCGTCATATACAGGCTGCCACTGCCACCACTCGCTATAGAGCAGGCCCATCCGGGTCAGGAACAGCAACAAAATGATGAACTCCGCAGGGCGCAGCGTCGCCTGCGGCGCGCGCCACTTCAGACTGGCGATCAGGCAGAGGATCAGGATCGTGGGCACTCGATAATCGACCCACGTCCCGAGCGCGATCTGATAGGGCAGCGCAATAAAGGCGATCAACAGGCCACCCAATACCGGCAGCATGGTCTTCGCAATGTCGAGGCGTCGCAGGATGAATATGAGACCGACGGCCGACAGGGCGAGGAATACGATGTTGAACAGCAGATCCGAAATGCCGGGCAGGGTGAGCAATGCCCAGGATTTATGCTGGATATCCGAGAATATGATCAATGACTCGGCTGTGTTGTGCGCGATCGCGAAGCGGTACAGGAGAAGCGGTGCCAGGAGATGAACCAAGCTGAGACACAGCCTCAGCACCGCCTGCCGGTCACGCGCGCGGAGCGCCACGACAAGAAGGCCGGCGGCGTAGCAGCCGATACAGAGTGCATAGATCGCGAAGGCGAACAGATGGGCGAGGAGGATCAGACTCGCTAAAATCGCGAAGGGAATCACGGCGAATGGCCGCCTGCCGTATTGAAGCCAAAGGGCGAAAACCCAAAACGCCATGCCGACGCCAAAACAGAGATCGACAAACCCCATCAGCAAGGGCCCATTATACACAAAGAGCCCGGCCGCAAGCCCGAAACTGCGGCCGGGCGCCGGCAGCGCCTGAGCGATGGCCTGCACGCCCCAATAAAGCTGCAAGACAACGATGCACAGAAATACTTTGATCGCGAGTTCAAGCGGCAGCACCAAATGCAGCAAATACACCATAACATCGAGCGCCATGTTCGGAAACAGCCGCCACTCGTAGAGATAATATTGTCGGGCACCGGCGAGTGCCGGATCGAACAATATATGTTCCTGCGCGATATGAATCGGCAGGTCGAACAGTGGAATATCGCGAAATAGAAAGAACGGTGCTGCCAGCAGGATCGACACGCCAATATGCAGCAGCGTCCGCGGTGATGGTCTCAATCGGCGAATACCCGATCAGCAAACAGCGACGCGACCTCGTCCGGCTGTCTTTGGGTTGCCGGATTTTCGCTCGGAAAGGCGATGCGCCGGAGCTTGGTCGCAACCGGTCCCGGATCCAGCAC
>Ga0116229_10015560_pt1 | contig 10342 bp, 6 predicted proteins | sample S1TSphgellanicum_3_FD_87313 | JGI IMG/M metagenome (GOLD analysis project Ga0116229, IMG submission 87313) | Host-associated microbial communities from peat moss isolated from Minnesota, USA - S1T2_Fc - Sphagnum magellanicum MG | ecosystem: Host-associated > Plants > Peat moss > Unclassified...
AACCAAAAAAAACAAAAAAATTAAGACAAAAAAAAAAAAAAACAAAATAACAAACAAAAAAAAAATAAAAAAAAAAAAAAAAAAAAAAAAAAAAAAAAAAAAAAAAAAAAAAAAACCTCGGTTGAAAATATGTGGTGTTGTTTCACCCTCGGGTGCCTTCCCCTACACAAAGAAAACTACCGATGGCCCCCCCCCACCCAACCAAAACCAAAAAAAAACCCCCAAAACCAAATACTTCAAAACCCCAACTCAATACTTCGAAGAAAGAATGAATAATTAAAAGAATTCTCATTAGGTAAAAGAAAATGCTTCATAAACCAAAAGGGTTAAATTTTCAGCGAGTTTTTTTTGTTTTTACACTACTTTACGTTCATTATTACCACGGTGGTAAGTCAGGATGGGTGTGTGAATAGTATTTTATCGCAGTAATAATTGAGTCATGTGAGGTTAAATTTTCAGAGTGGCTTTTTTAATTATTTACTTCTGTACGTGCACTACTACTACGGTAAGTAAGTTCGAGGTGGGTCGGTAACTAGTACTTACTATTTACCGCAGTAATTGGATCGTATGAGGTAAAAAAGAAAATCTTGAGCCAGTTTTGTTTTTATACTTTTTGTACGTTCCTTTACCACCGTAGGTAAGTCGGATTGGTCGGTAATTAGTATTTACTATTTACCACAGTAATTGGAGCGTGCGAGGCGGGTGTCGAGAGAGACGAGAGAGAGAAGACGCGTCACGAGCTTCGGCGCTGCGATCCATTTTCTCGCTGCGGCGAGCGGGCGAGCGAGCGAACGCTCACTTTCTTAGTTAGTTAGTTTTTTTCTTGGTAGCTCCGTGAAATCTTTCGAGTTCTCGAGAGTCTTCAGGAGCTTCATTAAGTTAACATGATTTTTTAGAATTTAAAAAAAAAAAATTGGTTTGGTTTTTCTTCTGCTGCTTGCTTTCTGTGGTTTTAGTTTCCGGGAATTCCACGTTTGTCGTCGTAGTGCTGGTGGTGTTTCTTTTTTCTTTTCTCTTCTCTCTTGGCGTGTCGCTGTGTCGAATCCGATTTTGGAGCTTTTATGAGACGTGAATTGTAGTTCAAAGACGTGGAGTAGGAAGTCTTTTTCTCGGAAGTCGGATGTTTGAAAGAGGAAGAAGAAGGAGAACAAGGAAGCGGCAGCGGAAGAAGAAGAAGAAGAAGAAAGAGGGAGAAAGCGTGTCTGGAGAAGAAAGAGTGTTTTGGAGCTCGACCTTAGCGTGAGACGAAGAGGAAGGTGATCGTCGTCGTCGTCGTTATCGTCGTCAGCTAGAAGGATGACAGGAGAAGGAGGTTGCGGAGTCGGAGGTGTGGCCCCGGAAGAGATGGAAGGTGAAACCGGATCGCGAACTGAGCGATGCGTGGTCCTGAAAGATGAGAAGGAAGAGCAACTCGTCTTCCTGTGACAGCCACTGCTCGCCGCGCTGTGCTTCCGGTTCCTTCACATTCTGGTAAACCCCCTCCCTGTTGCTCCAATAATCTCCTTCAATTCCTCTTTTTTATCACGAGCAGACCTGGTTCACCAAGTCCTGTGGGAATCCCAAGAGACTTTCACGTCCTTGAAATTTTCTTCTTGGAGTGGTTGTCTCCTCCAGGCTATTAGCATCAGAAAGCTTTCCGGTAGTCCTGGAAAGTGTAAGGAGATCCGCTCTGTGCTTCCAATGAGCACTGTCCTCTTGTCTGTGCTTGCCATGAGCACTGTCTTCTTGTCTCTGTGCTTGCACTAGTACTGTAGTCCGTCACTCGTTTGTCACTTTTCTCTTATCAGAGCCTGAATATGTCGCAGTGGCCCTCTCTGACATTTTCTTGTAATGCTAACTCACAATGCCTGGGCAACAATCAGTTTGATCGAAAACTTTTCAGATAATTTTCTCTGAACCTTGAGAGCTTGGCTATGAATGTGTGCTCTGCTGCAATCTGAAGATGAGTAAGGGTCTTTGAATTGAGTGATCAAGGTATTTGTATGAATGTAGCACAGCAGCAGCAGGTCATGGAGGTGGCTCAATGGGGAGAGGTTCTTTTATGTTCCAGGAATTTTAGGTCACATTGCAGCAAACATACCTTCTTCATTTGTCAAGAAAACAAAACTCTTGTGGACTTGCCATCTCTGATTTTGTTTCCATTTTCATTTTGCTCATGTGATTTGGAATGCATCTACATGTTAGGTTCCACATGAGAGCTTTTTGCTTGTGAGCTTTTTGTTTGCATACACTTGTGTGGTAGTAGTATATGTGGTGCTTCTTGGCTCACATAAATCTTACACTGTGGATGCAGGTCTGGTGAACCAAAATGCCAAAGTTGATGAAATTTAGCCTTCGGAGCTTTTTGACTTTTTTTGCAAGGCAGAAGCATTGCAAACGCAGGTCATTGCAAGTGGCAGAGATGAGGTCTGAGTCAGTAGTAGTAGTGAAGAGACTTAGCATAGATACAGAGCTCTCTGTCAGTGAGAGAGAAACTCATAACCAGCTCTCCAGTTATACTAGTCTACGGGACTTGATGCCAGCAAGCCGGCCCATCAGCCCAATCAAGCAGAAGAGAGAAAGCTCGAGAAGTGCTGAGAGAGAACTGGAGGAAGATGACCCCCACTGGCCAGGTGGAGGAGCACGTCCTCCGATAAAGAACCGACTTGTGGAACAAGCTGCACGTGCTTATCTCCTTCCTGCAGGAGCACAAACTGCACCTTCTGAACAGTTTTTTGCACGCTATTGGGCAAAGCTCACCAGCAGTGGCAGTCTTCATGTTCGTCCTAGTACTGAGGACCTTTACACCAATGTAAATCATGACTCTGGTCATCTTGATAGCCACTTTGAGTGTGGCTTCAGCTGCCTTCCCAGCTTCCTCTGGGTTAGCTTCACCCACATCTTCAGCTGCCTCTTCAGCAATGTTCGACCTCAGTCTGTGGGTTTCCTCAGTGCTTAGCTCTGCACTTTTTAGGGGCTCTGAAACTTCAGAGATTTCTTTAATCCCCCAAAAGGCCATGGCATAGTCAATAAGCTCAAATAGTTGAACGGGCCTTATTGTCTCATGAGTCTTCTGGCCTAGATGATCATGGTGGGGATTTATATGCTGGTGCACATTATGAGCCTGTTGATTTTGATGTGCCTTGTATAGCTCAATAGCTAGCAGAGGACAGATCATCCCACAAAGCCAAAGAGATTACAGGTTGCAGGCCTACATGAGCTTGGGGAGGCTTTTTCTGTTTTTCAGGATCTGGCAAAGTGCAACAAAAGTTGGGCAAAGATTCAAAGGAATGTGATGGCAACTGACATTGGGAATCAAGTGATTTTTGGAAACCAAAATTTGTGGATTCCATGTGGAAAGAAGACAGTTCTGGTATGTACAATTTGTGTGATTCAGGTGTGGGCCCCTTGTGAAAGATGACCAAAAAAGAGAGTGGGAGTGTGGAAAAACTCTCACGGCTATGAAATATCAATAGACAAACTCTTTGCATGTGCTTTTTGAGCAGAAGTTTTGGGCAAGAGGGATAATGGGTCCTTTTTTCTGACCAACAGATTCTGTAATTGGTAGTGAGGTTTGTAGTTTATACAAACATGTGAAATGTAAATTTTCTGAAGTAAATGGTGAAGGGGGAGGGGGAAGAGGAAATGTTCAATTCATTGGTTTTGTAGGAGCTCTATTTGTTTCTCTTAGACAACTTTAGTGGAACCATCATGTATTTGTTCTGTTTCAAACACGCCCATGAATTGTTCCTGCTGCATTATTAGTTAGCACAGGCTTCTACCTCACTATATTGTGAAGGAAATAACTTTGTTGCAGGAGTGCACACCATTCTCAAGTGGAAGAGAGAAGCTGGCCAGTTGTACAAGAATGCTTGACGCTGGTGTTGTTCCTCCAATTGCATGACAATGGAAGCTTGCTGCAGAATTTTCTGGTCAGTTTCTGACTCTCAAAACCAAATCAGACCATTTGAATTCCGTGCCTGCCATCTCCTTTCGAGCTTGTGGGAAACTAGCCAGCTGTTTTTGCCTTGATAACCACACATGCTCATGGAGTGGACAGTAGGGTCAATTGCATCTCAATTCCTGTGTTGATGGCCGAGAGCTTCTGTTTGTTGTATGGAGGAGATTGTGGAAATTTGATCTATTGAGAGTTGTATTGACAAAGATAATCTGACAAGACACATGAGATTTATTAGTCCAGATCTACTACTAGACCAAGAAGTAGTTGGCATGTAGCAAAGTTTGGATGGATATATATATGTCTGTGATGTGCCTCAAAGACCCTCTCTTGCCATCCTGCAAGTGCTACAAACTTGCTTTGGAATAAAGAGTTCAAGACATTTTGAAGAGCCTGCTTTTATGAATCCCCAAACATCAGCCGATTGTAGGGAGTGTCTTGCTAACATGGCAGCGCACCATTGGATGGAAGCTCCCCAGTTATTATCATGTATCCTGCTGCCTTTTGACATTTTTGTACCTCCTAATTCATTTTTGCACATTCTTGCCCCTAACTGAACCTCATAACTCACACTCTTCTATGTCCCATGACATGTAGGCTTGGTCCTCCCATACAAATTGATTATGTCCAGTAACTTGTGCACTCTCATTGGTTGGTTACCTAGTCCATAATAATGTGATGTTTTCAAGAGAATTTTTTTAATGAATCCTTGAACATTGATTATTAACACATTGTCATTAGAATATATGACTTTGGTGTACACAACCCCTTCGATTCAAAGATTGTACAATTCTCAAACTGCAAATGTCTAAAGACTCACATAAAGCTTGAAAAACGTTTACATGTTATGTTTATGTTTAAGATGGGCAAAACTCTAAACTTGAGCCATTTGACAAAAGTCTGAAAAACGTTTTCTAGCTATGAATCCACAAATATACCGACTACTACTATTGAATCAAAAAGTCATTCATATGATCGTAAGTTGTAACCCATTAATGGGTTGCTTGACCATTTGCATGTCATTTGCATGCAAACATGGAAGTGCTAGTCATTCACTTAATGCAATTCTTAAATAACTTTTAAATCCATGTTCAAGAAGGCATTGATTGGTTTGAACAAATATTATCGTTCATAATTTTTGAGTTCTTTTTTGTCATTGGAAATGCAATAATAATTAGAAACCAAATTTTTTTAGTGAAATTGGGTTTCTCACACAAACATATTATACTTTGTAAAATTAAGTTACAATATGTGCTCAATGGTGCCATGGTCACACTAGTTACTTTAGGATTGCCATGGAGATAATGGTCTTTTCTCTCTCTCTCTTGATGGGTCTTTGTGGAACGAAGTCCCATTGTTTCTTTTTTTGTTGTTTCTTTTGGCCACTTGGCAATAGGAAAAAAATCCAGTGTGAATCGTACATACATACAAAGGATTTTTTTGAGAAAAAAATGTCAAAGTCACCAGATTTCCAGGAATTGTTTTTTTGAAATTGCAATATCTAAACAATAGGTTTGACGCGGTGACCAAAATATACAAATCTACTTGGGTGTAGCCCTAGTCATCAAGGCTTTCCAATTGTACCAAGAAAGCACCCCTAATTTCCATATTTTAAAAAAATAAAATCTTACTAAATATTTAGTGATGAAAATATTCAAAATTAAATAGGTCCCACAATGCACATCAAAACATTAGAAGATCACTTTCATGCACACCTACTCGTTGAGGGCTTTCTAGTGGGACCAATAACATAGGCAAGAGTCCCCTAGTTTGGGAGATCTCAACATAACATGACAAAAACAAACAAACAAACAAACAACCTTCCTTCATATAAGTAGGATGTTTTCTAAGAACATGTTAATAGGTAGAAACTTTGTTCCCATTGTGTTTAATCACCTTCAAGTTTGCAAATATGAAAAGACCATGGCAATATTACTTGGATGTTTCAAAATGAACTACATGTGGACTTTACTAAAAATAAATCAACCTTTTACAAATTATAAGTTTTTCATTGGAAATTTGTGATAAACTTACCTATCATTTATAGTTCTTACTTTTCATCAAGGACTTTGCCCTTTTCTTTGATTACACAATTCATCATTTATTTTGAGTGAATTTATGTGTTTTTTATTTAAAGTTCATTACGTTCTTACATAATGTATTAGATTATGACACCACATCGGGAAGGCAAACATAACATTTTGAAGAGACTTTACAATAAAATACAAAGCATGAGAAAGGTAGGTCTATAGTTGAAAATGATTTGAGATTCTAAAAAAGTAAAATTTGAAACTTATATGGAAAAATTGAGATTCATTTTGCAACTGACATTGACATAATCACATGTTGCCACATATTGCATAACATGTTATTTGGATGTAACAATATGCAACAACTTGTGGCATGCAAACCTTCAAATCTAATGCGAACACAAAATAAGCATCATGTTGTGAATGAAACTCAAGTATGAAATCACATTCTCTCAATTGAAATTGATTGGAAATGTAGTTCAAGTTTAAATTATAATGCAAAATAAATTGTAGAGTCTTAATTAGAACCTTAACTATTCAAATTCACAATTCATCTGCCTTTTGATAATTATTAGTCAAATAGATTTGTGTTGCCTATGCACATCAATCTGTAAATTTGTTGGAGGATGTTTTTGTGGATTGCCTTTCTCAAACAACATCCCCATGACATTGACAAGTCCAAAAATGACTTCAACCATACCCCTTGTTTATTGTTGATTTTTGTATCACTTTTTCTATGGTACTCAAGTTGTTATTTTGGAAGTTTCTCTTATGCATGTGACCTACACTATTCAATCACAAAGTTTACTTTTCGGATATAGGACATGTTTGTAAGCAATACAATCATCCTTCTTGGCATACGCCTTTCTTAACATGAAAAATCAAATGCAATATATAAGAGTTGAAATCTAGATGAACTCTCTCTCTTTTGGATTTTCCTTGCACCTTGTATGCCAATGCAATACATCTAAGCCAATGCCTTTGTCCAAGGTTTGTTATTTGCTTTAGAGTGTTCATGAAGTTGCTTGTTCTTGCTATCTACAAACTGTGTGTACTTTTTTTGTTCTTATCAATACAATTACATTTCAAAAAAAAATTTGGGACACTATCACAAGTCTATGAACAATCAATATAATCAAGTATATTTTGTCAATTAAAGCCACTAATAGCTTGTCTCCTCTTTCGTTCCATTTTAACTTCCACCAAAACATCAATTGTTAGCACCATATGATTTCCTTTTGATACCTATGTATTTCCCCAAAACTGCTTTTGCCAAGGATAGGAAAAGGTTTTAATGATAATTTTCACAAATAATTTTTTTTTAAAAAGTTAGATTGGTGGTGATGAAAATATCATTGTTCAAATATATAGGTCATCCTTAAAAATGAGTTGGTGGAATGTGGGCCACTCGAATTTTTAAGTTGGTGTAGACTTTGGCACATTTTGTCTTAGGGGTACAAAGGGTAGTGAGAACATTATATTGCCACAACACATTGTTTCACATTGATACCTCTTAACAAATGAACATTTTGGGACTTCTTGGTCTTCCTAGTCTTTGTCTTTTTATCATTTTCTAAATTGTGTTGTGGAGTTACTATTAAAAGGACGTGTAGATAATGTTATCTAGTGCCATTAGATCACAAGTTTGAGGAGGTTTTAACATGGATCTACTGCCCATAAATGAAATGATCAATTCATACATACCTTTTTTGTAATCAATTGAAACTCAAAGCTTTTTTCTCTTGGGGTGTCAAGCCCAAGTACTTTGTGTTATGGTTAGTTCTAATGATGTAAGCAAATAGCCTCATGAAATCCCCATAAATTACCCCCAACTTTTCTTTGTAAGCCATGCCATTCTTCAATAGAGATGAATACCTACTTGAATTTTAAATATTTGTAATCTTGCACCATGTAGATGTGGTAGTTTCAAACTAGTCATAGGGTCTATTTTATTTAGCCTTACAATATATATATTTTGTTTTACTTGTATGAATTCAAGTACTTGTGGGTACTCCCAATTGCGTTGGTGAGGTTTCTTGCTTTGAATTTCACAAGTGGAATCAAATGATACTATTTCAACTTCTTGCTTCTTTCCTTTCTACATTTGAATCCCTCTTGTCATGTATGCTCCACATGCTCTTCATAACTTTGGAATAGGTATGTCCTTTTTCTTTTATTGTTTGTTACAATTGTTTTAAAGATTCAATGTTTACATAACATGTTTGATAATGATTTCATTTCAATCATGAACATGTTTGGTAATGATTTCATTTCAATCATGAACATGTTTGAGATTGGAAGGTGAGAAATTCACCTATTAATATGTTTGTGTGTTCTTGATGTGCATAATTATCTTCAATATCACTAATATAATCTCTAATATGGTTGGCAAATGAGTGGCAATAGCAAATTGAAGCACAAAACAACAACTAATTCAAGCACTTGGGCAATTGTAACAAAACAAAGTGTGGGGAAGTTTGGTTGTCATGTTTAGTTGTAATGCAATTGCTTACATGTTTTATTTTTTGTAATGAACTTCAATACACAACTTTATTTGTTCATTTTTTCCCTTAGTTTAATGTTGACCACCACACATAAACCATCAAACATGTCATGTTATTTCACCACTAATTTATAATGTATCATTAGTTTAACATTTTTGTAATAACTTTGCTTGCCTCCTTCAAACATGATTCACACCTAGGAGTCTATGGTAATTCAATGTTAAATTTTCTTCATTTTAAGATGCATTCACATATGTAATGTTAAAAAATATTGCAATGATGTGACATCTTAGTTGGAAAATATGTTAACTTGGTGTTAAATGTGTGTGCTAGCTAACATTAAATCTAATCTTCAACCTAAATTTTGGGCTTTTGAGTCAATTTTATGTAAAGCCAACAAAAAAAGTCAAAGAACTCAATGTTACAAACATGGAGATAATGGTGAGGTTCGATCACACCATCATTCCCACTTACCCCGAAAAAAAAAAAAAAAAAAAAAAAAGAAAAAAAAAAGGAGAAAACAATGGTTTTGGTGCGAATGGTAGTTTTTGTTAAACACTAAGAAAGGTTATAACATGCAATATTGCCCTAATGTGTGAATGTCCAAACATTCTTGTGTGGCTAGCTTTCATGATTATTAGGGTAAATAAGCTAATGAATGAACACTTATGAATTCAAAAGTGGTTGAATCCACATTTTTCCTCTACTTCTAAAGCTCAAAGAACATTTATAGTCTTCAACCTAGCACTTCCACCTATGTAAAGGAATGTGAAAGTTAGCGGGTGTTTAGTGTAAGGGGGCTTAGTGTTTGATGATGGGTGAATTAAAATAGATTAGGATTTCGAACTTATAATTTTTCATTGTTGCATCTTTGCTTTTAGAATGCAAAGAAGTTTTGTAAAGCCTTAATTGGTGCACCAATAGGTTTTCAATCCCTCAAAATGAACTAAAAATGAAGAAGGCATGAAGTTGGAACAAGATTAAGGTCTAGAACTATTTTTTCAAAAAAATGAAGCAAATTATCATTTATCCTTTTCCTATGTTTTGTGCATTGCTCCTTTACTTTTGACACTCAAAAAACATTTGTAACCATTTAGTTTGCCCATCCAATGACACAAAAATGGCTCAATTTGGTTAAGGAATGAGTAAAATATTAAAAATTGTTTAATGATAAATATATGTTCAATGATGGGCGATTCTACCCTACCACTAGATGTTTAATCTCAAAAAATTGTAATGGTTATATTGACGATAATCTTTTTTTACTAGGGAATGACTTAACATTATGTGTGAATCATGCTTAAGTTAAATTCCTTGTTGGATTAGATGTTAGTGATAACATTAGGTGTAAATAGGTTGAAATTTTTAATTTGTTAACATAGACTTAATTCTAGGTGTGAACACACGTTTAAATGGGTACGTTAAGGGATACACATTTTAAACAAAAAGTTTGACATTTATTTATTTAAAATAAATAGAAAATAACATTATTCTTGTGACCACATCTTACATATAAATTCACTTAGTCCCTTCATTCGTCCGTCCATCCGTGACAGGGCGTTTCGACCCGTTAACGGTCTCTGTAATGCCGATTCTGCAACCCCCCAGAAATCAGCCACAGAGACCGATTCTGCTACGTATTTGCTTCTTTTTTTTATCTTTTTTCTTTTGGATTTGTTTTTTCGGAAAAATCTAAGGCTACGTATTTGTTTCTTTTTTTAATATTTTTTTGGATTAAAAAATAAAAAATAAAAAATGGGCAGAACAATCTAAGGCTACGTATTTGCTTCTTTTTTTATCTTTTTTTTTTGGATTTGTTTTTTCGGATTTTTCTCCCCTTCTCTTAAATTAACAAAAATGAAGAAACAAAA
>Ga0116229_10015561_pt1 | contig 10340 bp, 12 predicted proteins | sample S1TSphgellanicum_3_FD_87313 | JGI IMG/M metagenome (GOLD analysis project Ga0116229, IMG submission 87313) | Host-associated microbial communities from peat moss isolated from Minnesota, USA - S1T2_Fc - Sphagnum magellanicum MG | ecosystem: Host-associated > Plants > Peat moss > Unclassified...
AACGGTTACGCGTTCTACAAAGCGATCTCGCCAAGCGCGGAACGCGCCTGCTCGTCGTGCTGATTCCGCCCGCGCGCGCGGTGTCGCTCAACGAAGTTCCGGAGATCGGAGCGTTCAACGACGGCCAGGTGACCGCGCTGGCCTTCGAACAGGACAACGATCGCGCGCACCAGGTCGTCAAGCAGTTTTCTGCGATCGGCGTGCCGGTGTTCGCGTTGCAACAACCGATGGAAGAGTTCGAGGCGTCGGCGAGCCGCGTGCCGCTCTACAACATGCGCGACATCCACCTCTCGCCGCAGGGCGCGACCTTCGTGGGCGATGCGGTTGCGGGCGAGATCCTGCGTCGCAGGCTCTGGACGGCGAGCGGCGGTGCCTCGGGCTCATAGCGGCTTCGGCGCGCGCTCGGTATCGAGCAGCGTTCGTTTGCGCGCGAGGCCCAACGGTATCCGGCCCCTGACCGATAGTTGCGCTACAGCGCCTTGACCGCGCCGACGAGCTTGTCGATCGACGATTTGGCGTCGCCGAAGAGCATCATCGTGTTGGGCAGCTCGTAGAGCGGGTTGTCGATGCCCGCGAAGCCGGGCTTCATCGAACGCTTGAGCACGACGACGTTGTGCGACTTGTCGACGTCGAGGATGGGCATGCCGTAGATCGGGCTCGAAGGCACGTTGCGCGCGGCGGGATTGGTCACGTCGTTGGCGCCGATGATCAGCGCCACGTCGGTGCGCGGGAATTCGGGATTGATGTCTTCCATGTCGTACAGCGCGGGATACGGGACGTTGGCTTCGGCGAGGAGCACGTTCATGTGACCCGGCATGCGGCCCGCGACCGGGTGGATCGCGTACTTGACCGTCACGCCGTGCTTCTCCAACTGATCGGCGAGTTCGCGCACGCTGTGCTGCGCCTGCGCCACGGCCATGCCGTAGCCCGGCACCACCACCACTTGCTTGGCGTAGGCGAGCATCGTGGCGACGTCGTCGACGGTGGCCTCGCGCACGGTGCCGCTGCCGCCCGTGCCGCCTTCGCCCGCGGTGCTCGATTGCACGCTGCCGAAGGCGCCGAAGAGCACGTTGGTGATGGAGCGGTTCATGGCTTTGCCCATCAGCGTGGTCAGCAACGTGCCCGACGCGCCGACGAGCGCGCCGCTGATGATCAAGACGTTGTTGCCCAGCACGAAGCCGGTCATGGCCGCCGCGAGTCCGGTGAACGAATTGAGCAGCGAGATGATGACCGGCATGTCGGCGCCGCCGATCGGCAGCACGAAGAGCACGCCGAGGAGCGCCGCCGCGCCGAGCGCCACGAAGTACGCGGGCAGCGCGTCGTAGTTGGCGATCACCAGGCCCGCGCCGACGACGATCGCGAGCGCGATCAGCGCGTTGACGACTTGCTGGCCCGGATACGTGATCGGACGGCCGGTCATCAACTCCTGAAGTTTCAAGAACGCGACGATGCTGCCGGTGAAGCTGATCGCGCCGATCACGCTCGAGAGCACCGTGGCCAGCGTGAAGTCCCAGGTGAGCCGCGACGGATCGTCGAGCGCGCCGAGATATTCGGCCGTTGCGACCATCGCCGCGGCGCCGCCGCCTGCGCCGTTGAAGAGCGCGACCATCTGCGGCATCGCGGTCATCTTCACCGCGCGTGCGGAGTAGATGCCGACCGCCGCGCCCACGCCCGCGCCGACGAGCAAGATCCACCACGCGGCCGTAAAGTCGAGGTTGAAGCCCGTGGCGATCAGCGCGATCGCCATGCCCGCCATCGAGATCGTGTTCCCCAGGCGCGCCGTCTTCGGGTTGCTCAGATAGCGCAAGCCCAGAATGAAGCAGACCCCGGTCACGAGATAGGCGAAGTCGATCGCGAGTTGCTGGCTCGAAACCGCGTCGGGCATCAGCGCTTGCTCCCGTCGCCCGGTGCGGGCGTCGCGCGCGGTTTGAACATGGCGAGCATGCGCTGCGTCACGACGTAACCCCCGAAGACGTTGAGCGATGCCAGGAAGACGACGATCACCGAAAGCACCGGACCGAGCTTCGGTTCGGCCACGATCGCCACGAGCAACGCACCGACGAGCACGATGCCGTGGATCGCGTTGGTGGCCGACATCAAGGGCGTGTGCAAGGTGGTCGGCACCTTCGAGATCACCTCGAAGCCGACGAACACCGCCAACACGAAGACGGTCAGTTCCGAAAGGAGATGGGCGTTCACGCGTTGCTCCCGGAGAGGGCTGCGAGGGTGGGTTGATGCACGATCGCGCCGTCCTTGATCAACGTCGTGCCTTTGACGATCTCGTCGTTCATGTCGAGGTTCAAGGCGCCGTCCTTGACGAGCAGTTGCAACAGCGTGTAGACGTTGCGCGAATAGAGTTGGCTCGCGTGGTAAGGCATCGTCGAAGGCAAGTTGGTCGTGCCGACGATCGAGACGCCGTTCTCCACGACCACTTCGCCGGCTTTGGTCAACTCGCAGTTGCCGCCCGTTTCCGCCGCGAGGTCGACGATCACCGAGCCCGGCTTCATGCCGTGCACCGCCGTGGCGTTGATCAGCAACGGCGCGCGTCTGCCGGGCACGGCCGCCGTCGAGACGACCACGTCGAAGCCCGCGATCTTCTCGGCCAATAAGCCGCGCTGCTTCTCTTCTTGTTCGGGAGTGAGCGCCTTGGCGTAGCCGCCCGCGCCTTCGCCGTCGACGCCGAGGTCGAGTTCGAGGAAGCTCGCGCCCAGGCTCTGGACCTGTTCCTTCACGACGGCGCGCGTATCGAAGCCGGTGACCACCGCGCCCAAGCGCCGGGCCGTCGCGATCGCCTGTAAGCCTGCGACGCCGACGCCCAGGATCAGCACCTTCGCGGGCGGGATCGTGCCTGCGGCGGTGGTCAGCATCGGGAAGAAACGCGGCAACAGGTCCGCCGCGATCAACACGGCCTTGTATCCGGCGATGTTCGCTTGCGAGGAGAGCGCGTCCATGCTCTGCGCGCGCGTGATGCGCGGGATCGCATCCATCGAGAGCGCGGTCAGATTGCGCGCCTTGAGCTTCTCGACGTAGCCCGGATCGCCGAGCGGCGAGAGAAAGGCCAACAGCGTCTGCCCCGGCTCGAGCAATTCCAACTCGGCATCGTTCGGACGCTGCACCTTGACGATGAAGTCGGCGCCGGCGTAGAGCGCGGCGGCGTCGGGCACGAGCACCGCGCCCGCCTCTTCGTAGGCGGCGTCGAGGAAGGCCGCGGGCAACCCCGCGCCGCGCTGGACGTGGATCTGGAGGCCGGCTTTCGTCAGCCGCGCCACCGTCTCGGGGACGAGTGCGACGCGACGTTCGTTGGGCGCCGTCTCTGCGGGGACGCCGATGACCATGGAAAGGGGGCTCCTAGCTCAAGATCGCGGGAGTGGGCTGCTGTGAGGCTCGTACCGCCCGCACGTGCGGCGGTCCTGGAAGGGCTCGCGTCTACCGTCCGGAGCGCAAGATCGCCCAGAGGACGAGCAAACCGGCGATTCCGGCGCCGTGCACTTTGAGCGCGGTCCGCGCCTCCGGAGTTTCACTCTGTGCGACGAGCGAAAAGTCGGCGGCCGCCACCAGCGTGGTGGCCGCGATCGTCGCGCTCAAGCCCGGGCGCGACTCCGGCTTGGCCAGCGCGCCCACGATGAGGCCCAGCACGAGATCGCGCGCGCCCATCGCGCGGATGAAGGTCAGCGCCGTCGGGTCGCTGCTGGGCAAGCCGTAGCCACGCGCCGAGGGTCGCGGCGCAACCATCGCGCCCACGCCGAGCGCGCAGAGCGCCAGAGCGACGAGCCGAGCCAAAACGATGCCGATGTCAGTAACCCTTCTCTGCGTGCATGCTGCTTTGACGCCTCAGAAGCGGGCGACGAGGCGGCGCTCGTCGAGGGGCGTCTTGTACGTCAGGATGCCTTGGTCGAGGAACTCGCGTTGCATGTCCAGCAGCGTCGCTTGATCGACGCGCAGGTCTTTGGCGAAATCGTAGCGTCCGCTGCGGCGCAGCACGTCGACCGGCTGCTGCGTGTATTGCGCGAACGTCGCCAGATTGCGCGCGTCGAAATAGCCCTTGCCCGCGATGTCGGCGGCGCCGTGCCGGATGGCGTCGAGCAACGCGCCCGCGGTCTTGGGATCGCCGAGCAGCGAGGGTCCGAAGAAGATGCCCGTGCCCGCGATGCCCGGGGGTGGGCCGGCCAGTATGCTCGCGAGCTTCTGCTCTGCGAACGCTTGCGTCGAGGGCGCGGACGTGAACGCGGCGTCGATCGCCTTGCGCTCGAAGGCGACGCCCTGATCGGGCACGTTGATGTTGAGCGTCTCGACGTCGCGCAGATGCAGGCCGGCCGTGCGTAGGATGCGCGCGACGTAGTACGCCGACGTCGCGCCCGCGCCGCCGTTGAAGGCGATCTTCTTGCCGCGCAGGTCGCGCACGGCACGCAGGCCGCCGTCGTAGAGGTCGCGCCGCACCATCAACGCCGAGGGGTGCCCGGTACGCGGCTGATAGCCGGTCGATGCGACCAGCCGCACCTCGAGACCGCGCTCGACGCCGTTGAAAAAGGCCGCGGAGAGCCCGGCCGCGATGAAGTCGAGCCGCCCGGTGGCGAGCAGGGCCAGCGCGTCTTGACCGGCCACGATCGGGGTCAGCGTCGTCGCCGCGCCGGCCGCGCTCAGATAGCCGCGATCTTGGGCCACGAAGAGCGGCGCGAACAGGGTGGAGGGCACGAAGCCCGCGCCGAGCGTCCGGCCCGCGGCCAGAGCCGCCGCGAACGGGCTGCGCGCGGCGAGCGCCGCGCCCACGCCGAGCACGAAGCCGCGCCTATGCGTGGTCACGTTCACGCGTTGCGCACTCGGACCGCTAAGGAATGCTCGCTCACGCTGAGAACCTTTCCGCAGACGGCGCCCTTGCGCCGCCCAGCACTTGCCATTCCATGAAGGGAATACCGATGCGAATCGATTCTCGTCGCCTGATCTCCCCCGCCCTCTTCCTGGCCGGCCTCGTTGCCGGTTCGATCTTCAACGTTCCGGCTTTGGCGCAGACCTACCAGCCGCGCATGCAAAACGCGCTCAACGCGCTCTACACCGCGCGCAACGAACTCAACGCGGCCAGCGCCGACAAGGGCGGCTACCGTCAGCGCGCGCTCGACGACGTGGCCGACGCAATCCGCAACACGCACCTCGGCATCCGCTACGCCAACCAGCACCGCTAAGGAAACGCCGCCGCTCCAGAGAACGACACGCTGCGCCGCCGTCAGGGCGGCGCAGCGTTACTTTTTCTCCGTGCGGAGGACTCTTAGCACGATGCAGGCCCTTACCCGTCGTCTTCTCGCTCCCGCCCTCACGGCGCTGACCAAGGCGCAAAGCGCGCTGCAAGCGGCCGAAGCCGACAAGGCGGGACATCGCGATAAGGCGATCGGCCTCACCAAGGAAGCCATCGACGAAGTGAATCTCGGCATCGCCGCGGGCAACGAGAAGCCCAAGATGTGATCGACGCAACCGGGGACGCCGGGCCGGCCGCCGTCCCCAACGTCATCATCGTCGGCGGCGACGCGCTCGCACTGCGCGTGTGCGAGGAATTGAGCCGCGTCCGGTCGCGAACGGTCACGCTGCTTTGGACGTACGACGCGGCGTTGGCCGCGCGCGTCGCGCGCTGCGGCGCTTCGTTCGTGGTTCGCACGGGCGACGACGACGAGTCCTTGCGCAGTGCGGGGGTATTGCAGGCAGGCTCGATCGTCGCGCTCACTTCCGACGATCATCTCAATCTGCAAATCGCGCTGCGCGCACGCGACCTCAATCCCGCGATCCGTTTAGTGCTGCGGCAGTACAATAGGACGCTCGGGCGCAAGATCGAGCAGAATCTCGAGGATACCTCCGCCGTCTCGCTTTCCTCGCACGCCGCCGCCACCTACGCCGGCGCCGCGGTCGACGGCAATTGCTTCTACGCGGTGCAGTTTCCCGACATCGACGGGCCGCTCGCCGGTTTCGCGCGACGCTCCGCGGCCGATGCCGGCGTCGCCGGCATGACCGTGACGCAGGCGGAACGCGCGCTCGACGAACGGATCCTCGCGGCCGGACCAACGGTCGCGCCGCCCGCCGAGCTGCGCCTGGAGCGAGGCGACGTCCTCGTCACCTTCGGCTGCGTGCGCGCCTCGACGCCGCCGCAACGCATCTCGGCACTGTCGCGCCGACGGACGAGTTGGCGCGATGCGAGCTGGGCGGTCGATCGGGTCTTTCGCCAACTCGATCCGATCGCGCGCGCCGCGCTCGTCGTCGCGATCGCCGTCTTCGTACTCGGGTCGGTGCTGTTCGCGTTCTTGCTCAAAGTCAGTCCGCTGACCGCCATGTACTTCGTGATCAGTACCATGACCACGACCGGATACGGCGACATCACGCCGCGCAGCGCCGGGCCGTTCGGCGAAGTCGCCGCCATGCTGCTGATGCTCGCCGGCATAACCATCTCCGGCATCTTCGTGGCAATCTTGGCTTCGAAGTTCGCGCAAGCGCAGTTCATTGCGGTGCAGGGTTTGCGGCAAGTGCGCAGGCGCGGGCACGTCATCGTCTGCGGCGCGGGCAACGTGGGTTCGCGGGTCATCGATTTTCTGCTCAAGCTGGAGCGCCAGGTGGTGGTGATCGAACTCGAGCCCAGAGCGGAGATCGTCGAGCGATCGCGCGAGCGCCAATTCGACCTGCTCACGGGCGACGCGTCGCGCGACGCGACGCTCGACCTCTGCAACATCGAGGAGGCCGAGGCGCTGATCGCTCTGACCAATAGCGACACGATGAACCTGGAGGTCGCGCTCGGCGCGCGTGCGCGCAACGCTTCCCTACCGATCGTGATGCGGTGTCAGGAAGCGGCCTTTGCCGAGTCGATCACGCGCCACTTCGGCATCGACCATACGTACGGCACGGCGGGCCTGATGTCGCCGGTGCTTTCGGCACTCGCCGCCGCCGGCGGCGCGCGCGGCCGCGTCGAGATCGATTCCCGGCCCTATGGCATCTTCGAACAGCAGCACGACGAGGCCGTCAAACCGCCTCCCGCCGCGGACTGCATCCCGCTCTGCGTGTGGCGCGACGATGCCTTCGTGCTCGTGCGGGCGCTCGACGAGATTCGGCCGCACGACCTGGCGCTGATGCTCTTTCCGGTGTGGCAGTTCTTACGCGACGTGACCGAAGAGGAAGTGCAGTACTATCGGCCGCGCCAAGGCAGCGCGACCCGTTCGAGCGCGTCGCCCGCGAGCGAAAGCCCGTAACCCAGGAGCGACACCACGACGAGCGCGGCGTACATGCGCTCGACTTGCAACGTCTCCCACGCATTCCAGATCACGAAGCCGAGCCCCGAATTTGCGGCGCGGAGTTCGGCGGCCACCGCGAGCACGATCGCGATGCCGATCGAGAGCTTCAGGCCCGCGAAGATGTTGGGCAGTGCGGCCGGCAAGAGCACTTTGGCGTACAGCGTGCCCGCGCGCAAGCGGAAGGCCCGCGCCGCTTCGAGCAACTCGGGCGCGATTTGGCGCACGCCGGCTTCGGTGTTGATGGCCATCACGAAAAACACGCCGATCGCGATCAACGCGTACTTGCCGGCTTCGCCCAGGCCGAAGATCAAGAGCACGAGCGGAATCAAGGCGATCTTCGGAATCGGATAGAGCAGCGCGATCAGCGGCTCGAAGAAGGCGCGCGCCCAGCGATTGACGCCGATCAGCAGGCCGAGCGCGACGCCCGGAATGCCGCCGAGCGCGAGGCCCGCCGCGATGCGCTCGAGCGTGATGCCGAGATTTGCGGCGAGGGCACCGCTCGCCGCAAAGTCGACGAAGTTCGCGGCGATGGCGCTGGGCGCGGGAAAGAAGCGCGCGTCGAGCAGGTGCACGCGCACCGCCAGCTCCCACAATGCGACGAGCGCGAGCGGCGAGAGCACGCGCAGTGCGCGTTCCACGCCCGCCGCCGGCGCGTTGGCCCGGCGCACCTCAGCGCCCACGCAAGGTGGGTCGCAGCGCTTCCCAAATCGTGCCGGCGAGCGCGCCGAACTCGGGCCGCGCGCGCAATGCGACCACGTCGCGCGGGCGGGCAAACGGCACCTCGACGATGCGCTCGATGCGCGCGGGCCGTTCGCTGAGCACGACGACCCGGTCGGCGAGCGCGAGCGCCTCTTCGATGCCGTGCGTCACGAAGAGCACGGTCTTGCGCGAACTCTCCCAGATGCGTGCGAGTTCGGCGCCCAGCGCCACGCGCGTCTGCTCGTCGAGCGCGCCGAAGGGTTCGTCGAGGAACAGAATCTCCGGGTCCACCGCGAAGGCCCGCGCGACCGCGACGCGTTGCTGCATGCCCCCGGAGAGTTCGTGCGGAAACGCGCCGGCAAACTCTTCGAGCCCCACGCGCGCGAGTTGTTCGTCGGCGCGGCGGCGCGCTTCGGCGCGATCGAGTCCGAGCCGGTCGAGCGCGACCGTCACGTTGTCGCGCACCCGCAGCCACGGAAACAGCGACGCGCCTTGGAAGACGATCGCGGAGGCCAAGCCGCCGGGCCGGTCTGCCGCGCGCACGAGCACGCTGCCCTCGCTCGCGCTTTCGAGCCCCGCCACGATCCGCAGGAGCGTCGTCTTACCGCAGCCGCTCGGCCCGACGATCGCTACGAACTCGCCGTCGGCGATGTCGAGATCGATGCCGTCGAGCGCGGCCGTTCCGGTGGCGAAGCGCTTGCGCAGTCCGCGCAGGACGACGCGTGCTTCGCCGTTTGCGGCGTTGCTTATGCGGGCGCCGTCACCGGCGCGCCGACGGCGATCGCGTTGCGCAACACGCCGATGCCGGAAATGTCGACCTCGACCGTGTCGCCGTCGCGCAGAAATTCGGGCGGCGTGCGCGCGAAGCCGACGCCGTCGGGCGTGCCCGTGGCGATGATGTCGCCCGGCTCGAGCGTCAACCCGCGCGAGAGCGATGCGACGATCGCCGCCACGCTGAAGATCATCTGCGCGGTGGGCGCCTGTTGCTTGACGACGCCGTTGACGCGCAAGCTCACCTGCAGCGCTTGCGGGTCGGGGATCTCGTCGGCGCTCACGACCCACGGACCCAGCGGCGCGCTCTCGTCGAGGCTCTTGCCCTTGAACCACTGCCCGTGCAGTTGCTGCAGGTCGCGCGCGGTCAAATCGTTGAGGCACGTGTAACCGAAGATGACGCCGAGCGCGTCCGCTTCCGAAACATCCTTGCAACGCGTGCCGATCACCACCGCGAGTTCGGCTTCCCAATCGTACTGCGTCGAGAGTGCGCCGTCGAAATGCACGGTCTGCTCGGGGTCGGCGATCGCCGTCGGCGCCTTGGTAAAGAACGTCGGCACGGGCGGCAGCTTCAACTCGGTGCCGCGCGCCCGCGCGATCTCCTCGGCATGGCCCAAATAGTTGCGGCCTACGCAGAAGACGTTCTTGTGCGGACGCAGCGGCGCGAGCAGACGAACCTCGGCGAGCGGCAGCGGCGCTTCGTGCAACACGGCCGCACGATCCGCCTCGGCCAGACGCACGAAGTCCAGCAGCGTGCGGCAGCCCAGCAGCGGCGAGACGCCGTCGCCGTCGAGCAGGCCGGGGCGCACGCGGCCGCCGTGTTCGAAGGTCACATAACGCATGGGACGTTCCTCAGTTGGGCCGGCGGGTCAGGTGCCAACTGTCGCAATAGCGGCAGTGATAGGTGAAGAGCACGCTCGACATGCCGTTCATCGCGGCGTGCGCGCGCGCTTCGTCCTCGGTGCGATAGCCGTCCTTGGACGCGCAACTGCGTTCCACGTCGCGATCGACCGCATCGTCGATCCCGCCGCGGCTCTCGAGCCACCATTTCATCGGATCAAATCCAGGTGACGGCATCGTCCATCGATCTGCGGGCTTTGCGCCCGGCGACGAGCGGCGTCAGCGGATTGCCCACCACCAGGCTCGTGAAGATCTTGAAGCCCTTGGGCACGCGCAAGAACTCGACCATATCTTTTTGAAACGAGAGGCCGCGCGTCCAACTCGAAAAGGCACTGGCCAAGCCGCAGGCCGTCGCTTCGAGTTGCATGGCCATCAGCGCACAGGCGCAGGCTTCGACCGATTCGGTGAACGCGTCGTCTTGCAAGGTCACGATCGCGGCGCCGCCGGCGGGCAGCACGTCGCCGGTCGACTGCCGCTCGAGGCCTTCGACGAACGCGGGATTGGCCAGGCGCTTATTCATCAGCGCGAAGAACTTGCGGCCCTTGAAGAACGTATCGCGCGAGGTGTTGCAGGCCGCGCGCAACCGCTCGTAGCCCGCCGGATCGCGCACGACGACGAAACGCACCGGCTGGGTGTTGTACAGCGACGGCGCGAGGCGGCCGGCCTCCACGATGCGGCGCAAGGCCATCGGGGGCAACGGCCCCGGCCCGA
>Ga0116229_10015562_pt1 | contig 10339 bp, 14 predicted proteins | sample S1TSphgellanicum_3_FD_87313 | JGI IMG/M metagenome (GOLD analysis project Ga0116229, IMG submission 87313) | Host-associated microbial communities from peat moss isolated from Minnesota, USA - S1T2_Fc - Sphagnum magellanicum MG | ecosystem: Host-associated > Plants > Peat moss > Unclassified...
AATTAAATCTACTTTAGCAGCTTGTAAAAATTCAATATTATTTCGATCAAACATTAAATTAGTAACCAATGGATTGAGTACAAGACTATTTAATTCAGCTGCACCTAATGCAATAAGTAATGCAACACCTAAATTTGTTGCTTCTTTTGACCATGTCTTAAATGGATGACGAAGTAAAAATGTACCCAAACTAAGACCAGCTAAAACAGCTGATGATGAAAAATAGACTGTTGATAAATGAGATTGAACAGTAGCAAATTCATGACGAGTTAACATGCGTTGAACAGCACGACCTATTTTTTCAATAATTAATAATTAAAAAACAAAATATATTTTATCTCTTACCATGTACAGCAGTTATCCAAAAGCTAATACCAAATCCACCTAAAATATATTTTGGAGAAATATTTTTTTTAGAAAAAAAAACAATGTTTACCAGCAACACCAAGTAAATGTATAAATGAAACATTTGGTGATGATGGTACAGCTTTTGTTTGAGCAAAAGCATAACCAACAAAACCTACGGCACCAACTGATGCAAGAAATGGTGGAGCCAAATACCTGGATATAAATAAATTATATTGAGGCAAAAAAAATAAGATTTAGATAATCACCAGGCTTGAGGCCATGTTTTTTTGTAGACTTCATGAATTGTATCTTCAATTTTGCTGATTTGAGTACCCATTCTCTGATTTTTACTTTTAGTAAATAAAAAAAAGACTTCTACAAAATAAAAAAAGAATGATGAAATGGTAAGTTACTTTCGTTTTTCCTCCTTTGTGAGTTTCTTTGATGTAAAGGACAACAAAAGCAATAAACAACATTTAGCGCCACCTTCTTTGTACTATAAAGGACGAATGAATATTTTTTGATTATTTAAAAATTAGATTATTTTTAATAGAAAGACCTTTATGAAAATCAAATCTATTAAATCAAAAAAAATAAAATTATTCATAGAAAATATGATATCTAGATGTAATTTGATGGAGATTGTAACCAATGGAAATAAAGATAAAGAAAATAATGTAATTAGGAGTGAGCAATAGCAACAGCTTGTTCTTTCAGGCACATTTTTAGGATTTCTTATTCGAATCAATTCGAAATCATCGTCGCCTCAAACATGATCGAACTCCGCACTTTAGCTATAAGTGAGTTTCGGCTCTTAGGCTTTGAAAATGAGTGCTTCTAAGACTTATATAGACTTATTCATTCATAGCTACAATAGTAAGCCTAACTACTTCTTATGCTTTAGTGGACACACAATTTGATTCGCTTTTAGTTGCTATTAAATATGAACCAAACATATCGACTAACTAACATGTATGAAGGCTTTGGTTGTTTGAAATCAGGTCATTACTAGAAGAGCAGCTAAATGTAAATTTTAACCAATATTTAATCTGATTGTTTGTATCGAGTGTACCTAAAATTCTGCTTTTAAGTCTCAATTCCTCGACTATAAATAGTTTATTAATATCCTAGATGTTGTGCGTTCAATTTCTAAAAGCCATAATTCAATATGTATATAATAAAATTGGTCATCAATTTCTAGATTTTCAAAATGGCTTCATCACAACCGAAAGTTAGTTTTCTTGGTCTTGGTGGTATGGGAAGTGCGATAGCAAAAAATATTCTAAAGAAAGGTTTTCAACTTGTTGTTTGGAGTCGAACAGCTTCAAAAGCAGCTGTATGGAAATAAATAAAACTACACTAAATTGAACGAGCAACATATTCATATTTAGGATCTAGTAAATGCCGGCGCACGTCAAGCAGCAACTCCTCGCGAAGCTGTTGCTGATGCTGATGTTATTGTAAGCTGTCTATTTGACGACAAATCATGTCTAGATACTGCTCAAGGTTATAATCTACAATGTTAAATAAATATGTCAAATTGAATTCGAATTTTTAGGAGAAAATGGATATCTAGCAGGAATTCAAAAAGGTGCAGTACATGTCAATATAACAACTATCACTCCTGATGCTTCGAGTAAACTTGATAAATTACATAAACAACAGGGAGCTTTTTATATTGCAGGACCTGTACGTATCATTAAATAAGAATTATTTGAAAATTTATTTTTCATCAGGTTCTCGGTCGTCCAGATGTTGCAGCTGCTGGAAAATTACGCAGTTTTTTGGGTGGTAATCATGAAGCAATTGAACGTGCTCGACCTGTGGTTGAAACATATTCTGGTGGTTCGATAGCTGTTGTTGCTGAAAATCCGGCACAAGCAAATGTCATAAAATTAACAGCAAATATGGTTCTTGCTGCGAATATTTCTCTAATCGGTCAAGCATATGCATTCAATGAGCGTTGGGGTATTGATCACGCCGCAACTCATCAATTATTTAGTATGTTTTATGCACATCCGGGTTTATTGGCTTATGAAGCACGTGTACGAGATCGAAACTATGAAAATCCAACGGGAGAAGGATTTGGAGTAGAAGGAGGTTTAAAAGATGTCAATGCAATGTTGAATAGTGCTGAGCAAGTTGGTGTTCCTCTTCCATTTTGTAGTGTTATGAGAGAACAATTTATTTCAACAATTGGATATGGATTGAAAGATATGGATTGGTCTGTGGTAGGCGATGCAACAAGACTCAGTGCCGGATTACCTCTTCCATCTCAACAAAAGAAATAATATGCAACAAGATGCCACTATTTATGTATTCCTATAAAGATATTATTTATGAGACTATAATTTCTATTCGATTCTTTCAACTATTTTTCGTAGTGATTTCCAAAACTTTAAATAAATGATATTTCTTATTAAACAATCTTTTTCTTAGAAAGACTTAATTTTCGATTATTTCAAAGATTATATGAGAAGACTAAAATTGTTTTGACAAAAAAGTTTCTATATTGGTTTTCCCCAAAATTTTGATTTACATGTACTTCGTTGAGAATTTAATATTAAATTGAAGAAGAGTAAACAAAAAAAAATGCACGCCTTCGATAAAAGCATTAATGTTTAGCGTTCCTGTTCTCATAGATCGCTGAGTGAGGGTTTTAGTGTAGATTGTTTACAAATCTAGCAAGCATATTAGACCATGAGAAGAGAGCTGGTTCCCTCCATCGTCGAGAAATGTTTTGAAATTTTCAATTTTAATATTAAACATTTATAAAGACTAAAACAAATTAATTATCTTCAGAATATCATTGATAATGACTGGCGAATCCTTCTTATTATAGATTACCAAATTCTACCAATCCACTTTCAATACATCCATCGTCGTAAAATACAAAGATCTAATGTCGACTTCATTTTCTTCTGAACTTCTGTTATTTTTTCTAAATGGATTAAATGCAAGCCCTGATAAAGAAGGTAACTTTTCTGAACAAAGTGTGCAGTTCAAAACGTAGAAGACTATATATGTATCAGTAAAATACTGTCGAGAATATCTTTTGAGAAGGACGAGCACGCCTACATTCTGTTCCATATTCACTTAGTAATAAAGAAATTAAGACCAATATAAAATCTTTATGGAAAAGAAACCGCGCACTTAGAACACACGAATTCATGTGAAGATAAAATATAAAGATTTATCTTTTATCACACTAGACTAACACAATATTTATTTATCGAACACAAAAGTGTTCTTCATTTAGCTGAAATAATATCGAAAACTAAGATAACATAAATATTTCGACTGCTATCTATGTGCCTCGTACCCATTTCTTTATTTATTTCGTCGTTTTTTTTCTCGTTCGTGACGTGATGATTTATTCGATTAAATATACAATTTCATCTAGGTCTTGTCTATCTAAACAAAACGTGCACACCACAATTTATTATTATTTATTGCGTTGTTTTTCTTTCTCTCGCTCGTTCTGCGTTTACAAATTTCGACCCTTTCCTTATCACTACTAAAATGCGTTTGTCGATATTTTTCGTTTTATGATATCATAAAAATATATAAGACCGAAAAACAAAAAACAAACTGTGTGTTATTTTCAAGGTCACCAATTATATCAATGGCTGTTTATTATTTGTCCAAAGACCAACGAGCTGAATTAGCTCAAATAGCTCAAAGTATTGCTACACCTGGCAAAGGCATTTTAGCTGCTGATGAACATGCAGGTCTATTTGACATTTTATGTCTAATAAGTAAATAAAAATTTCTTTTTAAGCTATTATGGACAACCGTTTTGCGCCGATGAATATCGAAAATAATGAAGAAAATCGTCGTTATTATCGTCAATTATTATTTCGTACTACAGAAAGTGCACAATACATAAGTGGAATTATACTTTGTCATGAAACATTTTATCATACAACTGATGATGATGGTACACCATTTCCACGTTTAGTAGCACAAGCAGGGATTATACCAGGTATTACAGTTGATCGAGGATTAGTTGTATTAGGTGGTACTGATGGTGAAACAACAACTCAAGGTTTGTTAAGAGAAAAACAAAATATTTGATGAATATCAAATTGAAAAATTTAGGTTTGGATGGTCTCGAAGAACGTTGTCGTGAATATAAAAAACTCGGTGCACAATTTGCTAAATGGCGTGCTGCAATAAAAATGGGTCCAAATTGTCCATCAGAATTAGCAATCAATGAAAATGCTTCAAACCTTGCACGATATGCTTCAATTTGTCAACAGGTTTATACAATCAAAATATAAAATGAATATTGATTTCTCTTTTTGCTTTAGTCTGGTCTTGTTCCAATTGTTGAACCTGAAGTATCATTAGATGGTGATCATGATCTTGAAGAATGTCAACGTGTTACAGAAAAAGTTTTGGCAACGGTTTATAAAGCATTAAATGATCATCATGTTTATCTTGAGGGTACAATTCTTAAACCAAATATTGTTTCTCCTGGTAAAATAACTTGATTTTATTTTATTGAATTAGTGATTAAAGAAAAATATTTTAGGAAAAGATTGTTCAAAAACTTATTCAGTTGAACAAATAGCAGAAGCAACAGTAGTTGCTTTTCGTCGTACTGTACCAGCTGCTGTACCTGGAATAATGTTTCTATCTGGTAAAATTTAATTGAATTATAAATAATAATATAAATTTTTTTTGTTTTATTAAGGCGGACATAATGAAGAAAATGCTACACTCTATTTAAATGCTATTAACCGTGTTAACTTGGGCAAGCCTTGGGTTTTATCATTTAGTTATGGACGTGCACTTCAAACATCCATTTTACGTGCTTGGAAAGGGCGTAAAGATAATAGTGAACAAGCTCGAAAAGAATATATTCGTTTAGCTAAAGTAAAAAAACGAAATTTGATAAGAAATTTAATTTTAATTTTTTTTTATTTTTTTAGCAAAATAGTTTAGCTTCATTGGGAAAATATCAAGTGGCAAACTAACTTTTTTTTTTCATCATTTATCATTTCATTTTTTTTTAATCATTTATCATTCCATTTTTTATTTATCATTTCGTATATTGATAAAAAGACGTTTTTGAAGAAAAAAAAAAAAGATTGATGAAATATGATTTTTAATGATTCTTTTCCTTATAGAATAATCATCCGTTCGAATGAAATATATTTTAGTTACCGGTGGTGTTATCAGTGGTATTGGTAAAGGTATTATTTCATCGAGTATCGGTACAATACTTCATTCATTTGGATTTCGTGTAACATCGATTAAAGTAATTGAGAGAAAGATATGAATTGATTGGTAAAAATATTTTTTTAGATTGATCCGTATATTAATATTGATGCTGGAACATTTTCACCGTATGAACATGGAGAAGTATTTGTACTCGATGATGGAGGGTTTGTTTGATAATTTTTATAATTATCAATCATTTTTATGATTATAGAGAAGTCGATTTAGATTTGGGTAATTATGAACGATTTCTTGATATTACATTACATCGTGATAATAATATAACAACCGGTAAAATTTATCAATCTGTTATTGATAAAGAACGTCGAGGAGATTACCTTGGAAAGACTGTACAAGGTTATATCTATAACATATAATGAATTATTTCTATTAAATATTTTTTTTTCCTTTATCATGTATAGTTGTTCCACATATAACAGATGCTATTCAAGAATGGGTTGAACGTGTCGCACGGATATCTGTTGATAACGATCCAGCTGAACCGGATATATGTATTATTGAAGTACGAGAGAAGAATTTTCTTTGAGTTTTATCGGGAATTTTTTTTTTATATATAGCTCGGTGGTACAACAGGTGATATTGAAAGCATGTCATTTATTGAAGCTTTTCGACAATTTCAATTTCGAGTAAAGAGAGAAAATTTTTGTTTGGTTCACGTCAGTCTTGTCCCACAAGTTTGTATTTAATAAAAATCTTTTATTTGATTTTGTAATCTTTCTATATGATTATAGCCAAATTCTACTAAAGAACATAAAACAAAACCAACACAACATAATGTTAAAGAACTTCGTGGTTATGGTTTATCACCTGATCTTGTTAGTGAAGATATATACAATTTTTTATCAAGATTTTTTTCATTTAGATCATTTGTCGATCTGAAACACCAATGCCATTATCAGCAAAAGAAAAAGTTTCAATGTTTTGTCAAGTGGCTATCGAACAGGTAAAATCGAAATATTTTATCTATTTTCCTATACCATTTTTTTTTCTTCTTTCAAGGTTATCTGTATGCCTGATGTAAAAACACTTTTTCGTGTTCCTTTATTACTTGAAGAAAATGGTGTTTTTAATTTTCTATCAACACGTCTTAATTTAACATTGAAATCTAATTATGATCAATCATTTATGATTAAATGGAAAGATTTAATTGCAAGGTGAATTATTCAAAAAAAAAAACAACAAAAGAAAACATATCTAAAGAGATAACTAGTCTAATCGCTGCTACTTGTATTTGTAACATTAATTAAGTCTAAATCACTAACCAGACCAGCTGCACCAATACCGAGACCTAATCCCAAAGCCATACCAATAAGAATACCAGTTGCAATAAGACCCACAATAATTGGTAATGTTTTACCACCTGCATTTGCCGTTTTAGCAGCTTGATAAGATCCTGAAGCAGCGTATGGCGTTAGTTGAGCATAACCATAGGGATTATTAATATTATTGATATCTTGTGGAGACATAATAAATGTAAACGTTATTTCGTCTTGAATGAATGGGTGAATATATATAAAAAATTGTACAAGGAGAAACCCGCCTATTCGAGTTTTTTTTCTATATAAGAGACATTATGCACACCATTACTACATGCCGTCATGCGTAACCGATCTAATGAAAAACAGCCTATCACAATAACTTGCCTTGAGTGTATACATATATGATTTGATAAGAAATTGTTTTTCTTTTTTTTCTTATTGAATAGAAGTGAACGGCAGCTTGATGAAGTTGTTATTGCCCTTGTCGGGAAATATACAGCGCTAGAAGATGCTTATGCTTCTGTAGTTAAAGCACTTAATCATGCTGCACTTTTTTGTCATCGGAAATTAAATATACGAGTTCGTATATAAATATCTATTTTTATCTTTATAATTTCTAAATTAAATTCTAGTTTGTTCATGCAACAGATTTAGAAGCAAATACAAAAAAAGATGATCCAGTTAAATATCATGAAGCATGGCAACAACTCTGCAGTGCACAGTGAATGCGTATAATTCTATAAAATTTCTTCATAACTTTGGTGTTTCTTTTTTTGTTTTAGTGGTGTCCTTGTACCAGGTGGATTCGGTGCGCGTGGTATTGAAGGTAAAATAGCTGCTATTGAATGGGCACGAACAAATTCGAAACCATTTCTTGGTATTTGTCTTGGTTTACAATGTGCTGTTATTGAATTTGCTCGACATGTTTTATTATATAAAGATGCAAATTCAACAGAATTCGATAGAACGGAACATCAAATGGTAAGTTTTAATTATTCTTTTGAATAGTTCTAATTTTAATGAATAGGTGATTGAAATGCCTGAACATAATCCAGGAACAATGGGAGGTAAAATAAATATTTGTTTTGATATTTTCATATGAATTTTTTTATTATCGAAAAGGAACAATGAGATTAGGACGTCGAACAACTCATTTTGTAACAGATGATAGTATTCTTAGTATGTATTTAATTGAATATATTTTTTAGAAATAAAATAATATTTATTTGTATAGAAAAACTCTATGGAAATGTGGATTCAATTGATGAACGTCATCGACATCGATATGAAGTTAATCCTAAATATATTGAAGAGTATGAAAAAGCTGGAATGAAATTTGTCGGAAGAAGTGATGATAATGAACGAATGGAAATACTTGAACTTGAGAATCATCCATATTTTGTTGGTGTTCAATATCATCCAGAATATATATCACGTCCATTAAAACCATCAGCTCCATATTTAGGACTTATTTGGGTATAGATAATTGATATGAATATCTTTTTATATGATTTTTTTTCTATTATTATAGGCTGCTAGTGGGGAATTAAAAAATATATTAACACATGTTACAAAACAAGAAACAACAACTGATCTTTCAACAAAATCTCCTGGACCATTTTCTCATTTCAATTTATTTCGTCATGCATGATCTGAATTTCTAATGTATTTTGTTTGCATCAGAATATTCATTTTTTTGTATCTGATTTTTGCAATCTCATACTGATAAAAAGAAAATTATGAATCGGTAAAAACTGATCATTTCTATCCGGTTATACCTTTACCAATAAAAAAAAAATTTTTTTTTTTTAATATTTAGTATTCTATCCTATCTGGTTGGTAGTTCGAATAGAACGAATAAATAACTACTAGAAGAGCAAACTGTGATGAGTCATTCATCCTAATATGCTTGGTCATTATTATCGTGTATTTTTTCATTCTCAACAAGTTTATATTTCATATAAATACTGTCGTATTTCTGCTAGTTTATTACAAATTCGATCAATGGCTAGCTCTAGTGATAGACAATATGATTATGATTATTTTGTTATTGGTGGTGGATCAGGAGGTGTGCGTTCTAGTCGTATAGCTTCTCAACATGGAGCACGTGTTGCATTAGCTGAAGCAAAAAAATTAGGTGGTACTTGTGTTAATGTTGGTTGTGTACCAAAAAAATTATTTTGTTATGCATCACATTTTCGTGAATTATTTCATGATTCATATGCTTATGGTTGGCCAAAAATTGATATGAAATTAGATGATCATAATTGGAAAAAATTTATTGAAAATAAAAATACCGAAATTCAACGATTAAATAATGCTTATGAAAAAACTCAAAAAGATAATAATGTTCAAATATTTAAAGGACATGCAAAATTAAAAGATCAACATACAGTTATTGTTAATGATAAAGAATATACGTCAAAATATATACTTCTTGCTGTTGGAGGTAAGATTATTTTGAAGATTTTAAAGAATTAGAAAATGAATCTTTTGAATTTAGGTCGTCCGGTAGTACCGAAGATTCAAGGACATGAATATATAATCACATCGGATGATGCATTTTTTCTTGAAAAATTACCTAAGAAAATTATTATTGTTGGTGGTGGTTATATTGCAACAGAATTTGCTTGTATTTTTAATGGATTTGGTTCTGAAGTAACATTAATTTTACGTGGAAAGACAATTTTAACACATTTTGATCAAGGTTTGTGAAAGGATTTTAACCAGTGTTTTATCTAGCGGGTGGGCTCGGGAGGGCGCGGCCCCTCCGGACATTGATTTCACCCTCCCGAAATTTGCAGTTTTAGCGTTTGAGAGTACGGACTTGCTCTCTCGGAAGAAAAACTCTAGATAAAACATTGGATTTTATTAAAATTATAATGAAAAAAAATTTGGTAATTTATTTAGATGTTCGAGCGAAATTAACTGATGAACTTAAAAAATCTGGTATTAATATCCGATATGAAACTGAAGTTGAACGTGTAGAAAAATTATCCGATGATTCATTTCGTGTTAAATTTAAAAATAATACAACAACAGTTGATACAAATCTTGTTATGTTTGCTATTGGTCGTAAACCAACTATAGAAAGTTTAGGTTTAGATAAAGCTGGTGTTAAAACAGATGACAAAGGTGTTATAAAAGTTGATGATTATTCACAAACAAATATTCCAAATATTTATGCAGTAAATTTTTTTTAATATTATTTATTTATGAAATTTTTCAAGCTTTTATTCTCAGGTCGGTGATTGTACTGATCGTAAAGCTTTAACACCTGTTGCTATTCAAGAAGGTCATTATTTATCAAATATGCTTTTTAATAATGAACAACCACGAAAAGTTGATTATGATACTGTAGGTACAACTGTATTTAGTGAACCGGCTATTGGCACATGTGGTTTAACTGAACAAGAAGCAAAAGAAAAATATGGAGCTGATGGATATGATGTATATGAATCAACATTTACACCAATGCTTCATCA